>Ga0126342_10018657_pt1 | contig 11869 bp, 7 predicted proteins | sample Cyp1metagenome_FD_92528 | JGI IMG/M metagenome (GOLD analysis project Ga0126342, IMG submission 92528) | Coral microbial communities from Lord Howe Island, Old Settlement Bay, Australia - Cyphastrea 1 metagenome | ecosystem: Host-associated > Invertebrates > Cnidaria > Coral ... | reverse complement strand
TTAACAGTAATGGTTTGCAAGAAAGGTTTTCCACCCGTAGGCTTCATCAGCTAAAAGATATTGGTTCATTCACTGTTTGCTCTTTACTCCTCATGGCATGTTTTTGGTGACGGCGCCCCTCGAGGGGCAAGACTGTTGTCACTTTTGTATATTGTCTTTTTTTTTGGTGTTTTCGGGTGGGTTTTGGGGGGGGTTTTGGGGGGGGTTGGGGGGAGGTGTAATAGCGTCCTGTGGCCTGCGTTGTCAATCACGATTTCCTGCGTTGGCAATAGAGATGGGAGAACACTGGCGCCTGCTTGTTTCAAAAGACTGCCAAAGTCTTGAATGAGACTGTCCAGTCTGGATGACAAGTGCTCTGCATCCTTGGCGATAGAAAATATGGCGCGCAGAAGTGTGCTAAAACCTGAAAAATTGAAGAAAAATACAAAAAAAAATACGCTGATTTTGCAAGCTCATGAATGCAGAAAACATTGCAAAACGCAAGAAAAAAGCCAAAACACACTGGCACGGCGAATGTCATCAACTGAAATGTGTGCCAAAACCATGCGTTTGGCATCCAATGTCTATCATATGAACGCCAAGAACAGACATAACGTGGGTTCAGTTTCCCACCCGGCGGGATGTTTAAGGGATAAACAGCAGGAAATCCCCTGAATTTTTGGTGTCAAACATTGTTTCCTCTAGATTTTCTCTTAAAGTATTCCATCATTTTTCATGGCAGAAGGAACGCCGGAACGCCTTTGAAAGCTGATGTTAAGGTCAAGGAACCTTCCGTCTTTGCTGGGACATCCTGCTGTTCTGTTTGCTGGTCTACGTCGCAGCACCTTGGCGAACTTGCCAGGGGGACGGGCTCATTTCCTGGCCATTTCCTGGCTACATTTGGAATGATTTAAAATGGGATATACTGGGAATGAATGGGATATCTATAATGGATGAATTAATGGGATATGACATCCATGAATTCATCCAAATGTATATATAATTCATCCAAATGGGATATAATGGGAGAGATGAGATATGTATAATTGGTATACATCCCATATGTATTCAATTGGTATACCTATTATTATACAATTTATACATATCCCATTTCCCATCGTCGGGGAATCACCTGGGCCTGGAACCCAGCCACGTGCTGACTTCAGGTCGATCTCTGCCGTGATGTACATATAATCTATGTACATACTATAAAGTTATACTGTATGTATTCCTACTGTATATGCATATATGTATAATAACAATATAAATTGATAATATTGAGTTTAGAAAACATAACAATAACCATACTTAATGATTATCATTAATAGCAAATAAGAGCTGTTTTTATTGTAACAACAACAATAATAATAACAACAACAACATTGTTATATATATATTTATTTATCGGGAACTAGTAATGCGCCAATAGTTTGCCAAAGTGCACGATGTTTTGCTATTGTTTTCAGATTGAACGCCTTGAAACGGACACCGTGAAGCCGTGCTGTGCAACGCTGGGCACGGCAGCATGACAAAACAAAAACCTAGAGACCAATTCCATCGAACCAAGATTAGTTCCAGGGAAATGCGACGCATGTGGTATATATATATTATTTTGTAGTTACACATTGTATACATATTGTTGTATCCACACATACGCGCATGCATGCATAATATAGATATACTGTATGAGATAAATATATATATATACACAATATTCCTCCAAAACTCCAAAACAGGGCTCTCAAATTGTTGCATTAGACGGCATTTCGGAAAGATAACATGTTGATATCAGTTTAGATTTTGTTTTGCACTAAACCCCTGCAATTCTGCTAGATGAAACACTGAGAGTTCGCCTGCTATTCAGGTTGTGATGCCCTATACCCTAGCTTATTTGCCAGAAAGCGACTTTCAGAATGGCATGAATGCCACTTGGGCCGCAACAGCAACGCGGGCTGGTCTGGGCATACCCAAAGTTAATGATTTTATGCATGATCATTTTTTGGGCGGCAAAATATGCCAAAGCGCAGCCTACCGGTAGTCCTTCCTCTTAATGAGTACCTCCGCACAAACCATGGTTTTGCTGATCGAATCTCTCCATTTCGGGGGCCATGACCTTGGGGCGTTATTGATCGCCTCGATGCTACATGATACTATTACATACTATTACTTTAATCTATAGACTGAGACATTTCAAGTGAATGAATACGTTTGATGTTTGGGGACGGGCCAAAAAGATGTGAAACCACGGTGCTGGCATGCTTTAACCCATGACCCAATACCCATTTATTGCCTGCACCCACCCGAAAAAAGAAAAGTACTAAATTCATAGTTGTTCGTAGTTTATCCAGATTAATGACATGTTTGTCATAGTTTCTGTGTACATATCCCAGAATTGGAAGGAAATTTGCAAGTTCATGCTAGAAACCATGGTTTCCTGAAGTTTCCTGTAGATTTCCTCCTCATAGAACCATTTTTTTTGGCTGAGATCTCCACATGACAATGCCACTGCAGGTTTTTATGACGTCCTGCTTTTGCTTCGACATCCTACTGAACTTTCGCACGACCTTTCTGGACGAGGTACGGGGAATTCTTCTGAGACTTCCGGGATCTCACCATGAATGGTTTAATTGATCGGATAACTATGTGAAACATCAAAAATCAATGAGAGAGTCAAACAAGTATGTTTTTTTGTTCGTGAATTATAACAATTTGGGAAGGAATTGTTGGGTTTTGATGAAATGTGAAAACATGATCGATATGAGGATAATTGAGTTTGTGAATGATCAATGAATTGTGTGTACCTTGGACACATCAATCGATATTTATCAGCCAGAACCAAGGAATGGTAAGATATCCTAAGCGTAGGTGGTTTGCGATGCACAAGGGTTAACATTGGATGATGCACACAGGAATCGCCGAAGTGAATGGGAGTTTCAATTTGGCCTTTGCTAGTATTTAATGAACCATGATTGCGCGATTTCGTAAACCCTTGGTAATCTAATAGGGCAGTGGAAATCCGTCCTCTTCATTAGGACCATAAATATAGACACTCATCAATGAGATTGATACAACTAGTGACTAGTGGATTACAATTTGTGGATTACCTATACTATAGCTGTTCCAGGTCAGATGAATTATATAAGTATATCAAATACAGTAACGTATCTACAATCCAGAATCGATTAATATAATATCTAGTAGGTCATTTTCCTTGGGGAAACTCAGGGTTTTCCATGGTTTTCCCCATCTTTTTGCCATGTTTACTGGAGAGCTTCCACCGACTTCCATGGCACCGGCCACTTCCATGGCGGCAGGCTGGCGAGGAAGTTCGTTCGCCGTACCTCGTGGGGAAGCAGTACCTGCGGAGTTGGTTCCTGCTGGACTTTGTCACGGCAGTTGCTGAAATCGCAGTTCTGACTTGGAGAAAGTTCTAGAGGGATGACCTGGGATGAGCGCTGCAGAAAGGATAGATACTTATAATAAAGAGTTGTATATATAAATAATATAAGTTTAACATATTACAATTCTATATGTAATATGATATGCATACATACATGCATACATACATTACATTACATGACATTCCATTGTATTACATTACATTACATTACATACATATAGTTATTTATTTGTATGTGTGTGTGCATGTGTATCTCAATCATTCTAAGCCGTGTTCGATGATGTTTGGCATATACATGATTGTTCTTCTGGTGCTACTGGCTGCTCATAGTCAGCAATGGGGAAAACAAGTTGACCTTTGGAGCATCTCCCATATCACCCTGAACTTCAATTGCTGGCTAGGGCTGGAAACCATAGATTACCGTTTGCATGTATGCATGTATATACTGTAAGTCATGTTCCAAAGACGTTTCTTGCGAAGTTTCATGGATAGCCGCTTGGTTTTGTATGGTTTTGTTTTCATGTCCTGATTAGCACGTTTTCAATCAGCCATATTTAGAACATCCTGAACCCCCATTGACTGTACAACATTCCTGGAATGGGTTGTTTGAGCATGTTTAGGCACCAATTATCAGAGTTTGTCTGGGTTACTCGTCCTCCACACTCCATTTGTCTTCCAGGCGTTTCTTCCACAGCCGTTTCTTCACCGTTTTGGAACCCCGGGGCTTCAGCCACGGGAGCCCGGGACATCGACGCCAGGTTCCCTTCGAACAGGTGACCGACGCAGTCTCGGCGGAGTCGGTGGGGGGCTTGAAACTGCTGCGGACCAGTAAGATCTTTAAGATCTTGAAACTTGGCCAGACTAATTATCGGTGATTAATTGAGATTATATAATGGTGAATAATGGTGATTAATGACTGGAAATGACTGGGATAAGACAAAATAAATGTGTAAGAGCATACCATAGGGTAATCACAAAACAAATCGCTGATTGGGATATTGTACGTTTTTACACTGGATTGTTACATGTTTAAAAAAAGACTTGGATATACATGTTTTTGATCCCTTGTCCCTTGGCCATACTATTGACTGGGAATGACTAGGATATCGTGGATACCATGGACAAAATAACATGTAACTAAGAGGATACCAAAGGGTAATAACAAGACAAATCGCTGACTGGGATAGTGCACGTAAAAAAAAGAAACTGGATTGTTACATGCTTCAAAACTGGGATACACATGTTCTTATCCCTTGGCCAGGCTATTGACTGGGAATGGCTAGGATATATGGGATACCATAGTCAAAATAACATGTAAGAGGATACCGTAGGGTAATAACAAAAACATGACTGACTGGGATATTACACGTTTTTAAACTGGAATGTTACATGTTTTTAAACTGGGATATACATGTTTTAATCCCTTGGCAGACCAATGAATGGGAATGACTGGGATACCATAGACAAAATAGCATGTAAGAGGATACCATATGGCAATAACAACACTAACCACCTTCAGACAAATTTCCCGAAAATGTCCTAAAGGTCTTCGATTTAAATTGTATTGATACGCGGAAGTTGAGGCAAAGATTTGTTCCCGCGCACGGGTGACATTTTGGAGATAGAGCCAGTTGCCAGAGCCATCTGGGACCTGTCCACCTTTTTCTATGTGAGCCACTGACCACCGATGGAAATCCATGTAGATGAGAACTCTGTCCATGAACCGGCACAGATACACTGATAACACTCCAATAAATTAAATCAGCATTGATATATGTTCAACCGTTCAACCTATGGTTTCTCAAGGAACAGGATCTACAAGTGGCCGGCTGTGTGAATCCAGCCGAGTCCAGCCGAGGAGAGTGGTGCGGGCCATCAAACTTTGGAAAATCCTGAGGGCGTCGGATGCTTGGAAGATCAGATTCTCCCAAGCAGTTTTCCCCTGGACCATCGGTAGTTTTCCGATGGAAATCAATGGAACACCATGGGAAGGATTCATTGAATGTGCTCCGTGGAAATTTCGTGGTTCGCATACCCTCCCGTAAAACCAACATAGAATTGCAGCAATGATCTATTTTTCTGACGGATTTTCCAGATGTTAAGTTCAAACGGAGCTACCCAACAAGACAAGACGTCGGGCAGCATGGAAAGCATCCCTAGGTCTGGCCGGGGGGTTGGTCAGCTGGTTAGCGGAATGAGTGGCAATGATTTTTTGTTCATTCTCCCGTGCAACTCTAAAACATGTGGTAAATAATCTGGTAGATAATCTGGTGGATAAATTGACAAATAAGTCTATTCATTGGCATTGAGTATTCCATTATATTCCATGTATATCAATTTATGATTAAGGGGTCCATCACTGAAGGGACGAGCGTTTCATTTTTGCCACTGAGGAGCTTGGAAGCATCCTGGAAGACTTTGTCATGTGGCTCGCCCCACTGAAATCTGGGAACATGGGACATTTGGAAGCCTGGAAGGTGAGACATTGAAAGCGTGGTTCAACATTGAACCTGTACATTTCGAAGGCCTTTGCGGTGGGTCAATAAACTGATGTGATATGACATATAATTACCGTTTAATCGGATTTGTTGGTTTCTGGTCTATTCAATAGGCAAACCCAATCTCTGAAGAAATGGGTTCTGAATTCCATAGGCCTGGATTGAAACTTGGCTTTTCGAGGAATTGAAGCCCAATTCAGCACCCGAAAACAGTGCAAGTTCCTTCCCATGAAATCATTTAAAGCGCAATCTGGGTCACTCCAGTGAAGGGCTAAGCCCCAGGTATCCCCAAATTATTGCTATGGAAATGGGATGAACTGGGTGAAATATTGCAAAATGAGATGTTACAGTAATCGATCGGAATGGAGGGGTATGTTTAATCTTTACACCAATCCAGTTTGAGTCTCAAGACCAGTGTTTCTCAACTATGATACCTTCTACCCTGTAAAATGGATTAAAATGGCAAATTGATTGGGAAAGATATATGGAAAATGAATGAAAATGATGGAAAAGGTCGCATTCAACAAAGAAAACCACAACTGGTCACTGGCCAGTCGTTGCCGGGCCAGGCATTCCAACAGCGGTCGCCGGGCCTTCGAGCTCTTCAGAATTTTAGTTCCTCGATGTCGTAGGTATGGGTAAAGTCATCAGTGCTGGGGGGACACCATGATCTTAGAATGGCCAAATAAGCATCACTCCTCACTTCAGGGTCTTTAGGGACCATGTTCGTGCTTCATCCACCTGAGAAAGTAGCAATATTGGATGGACATCATGAACGTCATTCAGCTCCTGGGGAGTTATACAAAACAGCCAAAAAAAACAGCAAAAGAGATCAGAACATGGGGACCAATGGAATGTTGATGTCAATGGCAGAATAATTGTTGGAGTTCTGAGAAGCCATTGCAGAAACCTCCGCGAACCAACCACACCATAAAGAGTGCATGTTCGCATTCAGCCAAATTAACGCAAATAGTCTTGTGGTTGTGCATCATATACCAGTACATATACTTAATACACAGAAATGTACAAAGGGAATACACATACACATAAAATCACATAAATGTAGGTGCCATGCCATGCCATGCCCTTCATACAGTATATATAATACATGCATGTAAGTTGATCCGGGGGAAAAAAAAACATGCCTTCATCGTTTTGGCACCCGTTTGCCAGGAGCTGTTCAATGCTTGATCTCATGTTTAATCACCTTGTTTGCTCTACTTAGTCTACTTGTCCACCCTTAACATGCCATAACATTTGAACATGTTCCCCCTTTATTTCAAGACGAGAATCCCCACTGGCATTGCTGATTGAAGCCAAATTTTGGTTGAAACAACTTTTTCCCTTCTGAACTCTGACCCCTTTTTCATGTGTTTAACTGCTTGACTTGCACGAGGTGGCTTGCTGTTTGTTGTGTCACTTGCTGGCCTGTTTCATGCACATCTCTGGGAGTGGCTTCTTAGAGCCTTGGTGCGAAGCAGGGTGGGATGTCACTCATAGGAGGGAAGCGTTCGGCTTGAAGGGTGGGTATTGTGTGTGCTGAGTCTTATCGACCAATGACAAATATATAGGTGGTTTTCAACCAACCAAGCACTCAATTCGGGCGAGCGTCTCTAGATTTTGTGGCAGCTCTTCCTCATCCTTTCCTCCTATTCCTGTGCTCGCCTGCTTTTATGGCAAGCTCTTTGGCTCCTCGTGCCCCACTGGACCGTGACCCTGCAGTCAGAATGTAATTATGTCAGAATGCGGTATGTACTCGTAGATGAAATTTGCCAGGGCAAACCTCCGAATATGTGAGAAGATATGCCAGAAGTGTCAAAAATATAGATATCAAATATATCAGCCTTGATGTCAGAAAAAAGTCAGGACAACACGCGTCACAGCATTTTTGGCAGAATGTTTTTAATACCGTGAGGATCCAAGAAAGCAAAGTACTCTTTGATACTCTTTCAACACAACCAACAAACGGGGAGTTTCAAGCAGCTTGATCAGGCTAGTTGTCGCCGTCGTGTTTTTGTCAAATCGTGGCAATATTATGTGATACCTACTTCACCGCAACATCAATAGACAGGATGGCTAAGATTGGGGTAACGATCCCCGGCTGATCCTTTCAGGCTGGTGAATTGTTATTTTTCTTTCTGGTCATATTGCCATTCTTTTGAGTTATCCAGATACATCAACGTCTAAATGAACTCTACACAAAGCTTGGATATTGATATTGATATGTGTATATATATATTATGTACATGTGTGCGTATATGTATACATATATGGTGTTCACATATATGTATACATACATACATACATACATATACATACATATCCGAGTTCAACACCCCATTCGGCCTCTCGCCGCTCGGCCACTCAAGGAGACATACGAGTGGACGGGCGACAGCGCAGCATCTCAATACATTTGTTCGCTCTACTGGGCCATGACCACAGTGACCACTGCACCTCGGACTCTGATCAAATTCTCGAAGAGTCAGAGTTGGGGATGATCGTTTTTTTTGCGAAGAATCTCCGGAATTGATGAGAAGTATGAGGAGAAACGCGGTTTTTTAAACGAGTTGATCTATGTCAGTCCTGTTTGAGATGGTTCCGAGAATTGGTGAATGGATGGACAAATTGGTCGAAAAAAGCAAAGATGGGATTAGTTTGTTTTTTTTGGGTACATTCTTTGGCTAACTGATGGTTGACTGGTGGTTTCAGTCGGTGCTTCTGCTCATGATGACGGTAAACCAGGGAAATAAATGGAAATAATTCAAAAGGAACGAATTTGCCAATTGGCAATTGGTTAAGTATGTTAAGTTCAGTTTTTGGGAATTGTCAAACTGTTTTATATTCCTGGATCCAAGGTAGGATCAAATATCCCTTTGGGATCTTAAACTGAATGCCAGGTTGGCTATGGTGACATCATCCCCCGCTCTGATGGCGAGAGGACGGAGGGGCTAGCCATGGGATGTCAGATCTAAATGTGTCCTACTCTACATGTTTTAGGCCACAAAGAAAATATTGGCCATATTGTAAATATATATATATATACATATATCCTATTCCACATGTTCTAGAGATTGATATCTATATATATATATATATTTTTATTATTACTTCTGCAGAGGAGAAACATGACCTGGCAGGATCTTCACCATGGCCGCCATGATCATCGGTGGTGCCTTCTACGGCGACTTGGGATGTTTGATTTTGGAGATGTTCAACAGATGTTCAACAGATTTCAACAGATTGTGCTTGGTATTGCTTGATTTGCTTGGTCTTCATTGGAATCACTATAGGAATTTGGGGATGTTAATGCTGTTAAATGAATCGTTCCCGAACATGTTTGCAGATGGACCATGCAATCCAAGATCCAACGAGATGCAGCATGGTTCCACATCTAGGTCGGTCACGTTGCGTCTCAGATGTGCTGGTCGTTGGATTGCCACAGGCTATGTCGTTGGGAACATCTCTGTGATTTTGGCCAGCAACGATGTCCCTCGGGCATCCACAGAGGGAGGATATGGAGGGCGGGTTGGAGTGCACATGACTGGCTGGTAATGGCTGCTGTTTTTTTTTTGCTTTGTATTATATATATATACATATGTACATAACATGTGCATATGTATGTAGTTATAACGTTTAACCGCATCTGAAAAAATGACGACCAAAGATTTGCCAAAGATGACTAAGATTCTTGAATATGTTGGGTATATGTGGGTATGGGTTGAAACCAGAGATGATCTCAAGCTGATTTGCCAGGTGAAGTGGCGCGCCCACAAGGAGAGACTGGATTTGATCGAGTCCTGGATTTCCCATCATCGCTTTCCCGCGCAGTTGCGACGCAAGATTTGGGCGCCTTGATCAGGGCAGGTGGTGCCTGTGGCGGCTGTCGCACGGATGTCGTCATCATAACAATGGTTTGTTTTTTTAAGTGATGTACTGTACGGGTGATCCATGAATCATCCATGAATCTAAAATGCAAAGTTGCAACCGCAAGCAGCATGAACGCAGAACCAATTACTGTAAGTGACAACTGTTGGCGTTTTAGTTTTAGTTCTTTTGTTTTCAGGGTTTGGCAACAGATTTTTGGGGTTTTGTTCAGCAGCAGTGGCCTCAGCAAAGCATGTGGCTTAGTTGTGTTGGATTATAAGGTAAAAAAAGTAAGTCTTACAGTGTTACAGTAATATTGGACATATACTCCTGCACTGCTATTCCGTTTTGGAATTGCATTAAACAAATTTGCATCAAAAAGACTGCACATGGTGTTTATAAATTTCTCCGTGTTTGTATGTGCAAAAGAGGCATAAAGAGGCTAAATCTTTGGCGGTTGGTGACAGGTCTTCATTTTAGACACCCTAGGCCTTTTACAAGAAGGCTGTCAGGGGCCAGGCGCAATGGGCGCAAGATTGGAGCAACAAATGGGAAGTGAGCCGTTACGACTTGAAGCTAGAAACTCGCTACTGTAGATATATATATATATATATGCAGTACTTGTTATGTGTTTGGATGGTTTGGCTGTGTCAAACAAAATTGCTGGGGGGTTCTAGATACATCCCTAACTCGGGTTACCTACCAGATAAACAGGTTTATAGACTGAGTTGGAACTGGGAGGTGCTTGTGATTCCATGTGCCAGCAGCACAGTGCGCATGCAATCTGAAGTTTGCCAAGTCTGAGTTCACGACGAAAAGCTGGTCTCGTGGCATTGAGGGTGGCTTAACCACCAGGGATAACCACCAGGGATAAAACCAACCATGATCAAAACGGATAGGATATAGAGTATGATGCATAATATATATATATATGTATATGTTATTAAAAAAAAAAACATTTCCAACATGAAGTGCTCCCGTATGCCCCACCCAGCTCTGGCTCAACCACTCAGGGGAACAGAACCGCACCTCACAGGTCGTTTGGGATGACGGTGTGGTCTTCGCTGAGCTGACCATTGAGCTTCGGGAGGAAGTAGCTCCTTGGAGGTCAAGATGATGAACACCGGATGCCAAAAATGGTCATTTCGAATCAAGCAGATGATACAATATATCCATAATATATTAATATGAATCATAAGATGTTACATGATCCATGGAAAACGTTTGGCTACTTCACATGTGAAATGATGTTTCTTGCGGAAAGTCAGATTTACAAGTGAAACAGCAGCATTCTTTACATGATTTAGGGGCTGACGATCATCGTAAAATAATCAGAGTTCATGTAGCTCCTATTTGAAGAGTTCCGCCCTTGGGTAAACTCGTATGGCAATGGAAAAACACAAGAAATGTCCAGCATTCAATCCAAACATTTTCTTGCAGATACTGGAATTTTCCAAGACCCCATGTGTGTGTGCATAGATTTACCCTCAGGTAGGAATCGGATATGGTAATGGAAAATCACCAATTTTCTTGACGATTTTCCAATTAAAACCTCCAGGAATTAGGGGACACCATGGCATCGCTGATTTCACCAAGGCCAGCTATTTAATCCACCCGGAACTGCAGAAGAACCTGGTCTTCCGGGGGGTGCCTTGGAGAGTGGGCAACCCGTAGGCAACCTGAGGAGCAGAAGGATTCCGAGACAGGTCTATCCAGCCCACAATCACAGCACAGAAACAAATATGCTTGAATAGGCTTGAATATGCTTGAATCACTGGTGCAACCATCACTTTATGCTACGAGATGAGCTGTGAGCAGTAAGTTGAAGAGCTAATTGCCCATACTTGGATATGTATCCCAGTTAATAAGTGGGTGTTGCTAATTAAATACCAACGTAATATCACAACCGATTTTTTGACCCCAGTCAAAGTCATATTGTACATGATACCTGAGATGATACATATGTGGGTTATTAACATTGTATACAGCACATGTATAATCATGCATATATATATATATTAGGTACCAGTGACTTAGGACTTGTGAAAGATACCCTGGGGTGGACAAGTCCTATCTCATCATGCTTCAGACCCCCCCTGCACAAGTCCCAACTCATCAGGTGTCCGTA
>Ga0126342_10018656_pt1 | contig 11869 bp, 9 predicted proteins | sample Cyp1metagenome_FD_92528 | JGI IMG/M metagenome (GOLD analysis project Ga0126342, IMG submission 92528) | Coral microbial communities from Lord Howe Island, Old Settlement Bay, Australia - Cyphastrea 1 metagenome | ecosystem: Host-associated > Invertebrates > Cnidaria > Coral ... | reverse complement strand
TTTCCCGGTACCATTTGCCTTGTATTTGCAACAGTTTGGAACTAGAACCTGTCATTTTGCATGGTATTTGCTACATTTTGGCATGGTCACTTTGCATTTTGCATGGTATTTGCTACATTTGGCGCCTTCCATTTTGCATGGTATTTGTCATATTTTGGCATTTCAACCTCTCATTTGCATGGTATTTGCATGTATTTGCTACATTTTGGTGCTTCAAACGTTCATGTGGGTCTCTTGAGGGTTCTTTAGGCTTTCATTTAAGGTTTCATTTAACGTTTCATTAAGGGTTTCATTTAGGGTTTTATTTAAGGCTTCATTTGGGGTTTCATTTAGGGTTTCATTTCAGGTTTCTTTAGGGTTTCATTTAGGGTTTTTCTACGGTTTCATTTTAGTGTTTCTTTAGAGTTCCATTTAGGGTTTTCCCGGTTTCATGTAGGGTCTCTTATCGGGGTTTCTTATCAGGAGTTCTAAACGTTCAAATGGGTTTCATTTAGGGTTTCTTTAGGGTTTTGTTTAGGGTTTCATTTAGGGTTTCATTTAGGGTTTATTTAGGGTTTCAGTTTGGGTTTCATTTAGGGTTTCATTTAGGGTTTATTTAGGGTTTCAGTTTGGGTTCCATTTGGGGTTTCATTTAGGGTTTATTTAGGGTTTCAGTTTGGGTTTCATTTAGGGTTTCATTTAGGGTTTATTTAGGGTTTCAGTTTGGGTTTCATTTAGGGTCTCATTTCAGGTTTCTTTAGGGTTTCAAATTATGGCTTCAATTTAGGGTTTCATTCAGGAGTTCATTTAAGTTTTCTTTAGGGCTTCATTCCAGGGTTTCTTATAAGGATTTCTTTTCACGATTTCTAAACGTTCAAGTGGGTTCCTTTAGGGTTCTTTTAGGGTTTCATTTAGGGTGTCATTTAGGTTTTTTTTAGGTTTCTTTAGGGTTTCATTTAGGGTTTCAATTTAGGGGTTCATTTAGGATTTCTTTAGGGTGTCAATTTAGGGTTTCAGCTAAGGTGTCAGTTAAGGTTTCGTTTAGTTTTTTTTTTCTCAGCGTGTTGTGTAAGGTTTCTTAGGGATGTCATTTAGGGTGTCATTTAAAGTTTCTTTAGGGTTTCATTGATTGTTTCTTTAGGGTTCATTTAGGGTTTCATGTAGGGTTTCTTATCAGGATTTTTTAGGGTTTCTTTGGGTTTCCCCTAGGGTCTCTCTAGGGTTTCATTTAGGATGCAAACAAAACAGAATAAAGCAAAAGAAAATGGAAAACAAAGAGACAGTAAAAACAGAAAGCAAAGAAGCAAAGGAGCAGGAAATGGAGCAGCAAAAACACATGACTGAAGAAAAGAAAAAGTAGAATAGTAGAAGTAGAAAGGCACAGAAGTACAAAAGCAAAGAAGCAGGGAAAGCAGAGAAGCAGAAAAGCAAAGAAGCAGGAAAAGCGAAAAGCAGAGAAGCAGGAAAAGCAGAGAAGCAGAAAAGCAGAGAAGCAGAAAAGCAGAGAAGCAGAAATTCAGAGAAACAGGAAAGCATAGAACCAGGAACCCCAAAAAAAATCCAAAACCTGCCGCGAAAAAAAAATATAGCCCTCCAGAGACTCCAGAGAAAATCCATGGGGATTTTAACATATGCTCAACATGGGGGAGTTATGGTTATAGTTGACTTATGATCTTATGGAAGATGAGTTACGAGTTGGTTTACAATTCAGACATTTCACTGTTGCGATTCTTTGTGGTATGTTGAACCTGTGTAGGGGGTAAGCAGCAAACAACTAACAGGTGGCACCACCTTGTAATTGGCTGGTTTGGATGCTGTAAGTGGGGATAAAGGTTGGGGTAAAAGAAGGCAAAAGGTGTGTTGGGTGATGTTGCGTGGTACTTCAATGGGAAACCACCAAATGGATGGAGATGTTGTGAGGGCTTTGGTTGTATCCGATGCTGTTCGGAGCACCAAACAGCCGGGTCACAATGGCAGACATCCGCACGGACTTGAAGAAATTCACATCCTCAGATAGTTGCACCTCCTGGGTAATGCTGGATATTGCATGTGGCTATTTAAGACATAAGCAGAACATACATCAGCAAAAATTGTAATGTTCAGAACTTGCTTGTATGCACATAGATTAGTTCAGTACTATAATCCACACAACCAAGGCTCAAAAAAACACCCAAAGTTGTCTTAAACACTCCAAAAACACACACACACATATGTATATATATATACAATATATATATATATATATATATATGTATATATTATTCATAGAATACTATGATGTTCTATGTGTGACTTATGACTTTTCCATGCTTTACCGCCTCAACTGCCCTTGTTTTTTCTTGGGGGTCCACCGTTTGACCCAGCTGAGGCGCTTCCTTCCAGGGTCTCTTTTCGAAGATGGCGTCCTGTTCCGCCTGATCGAAGGCGTAAATCTGACTGTCGTCCACCTGGCGCCGATTTTTGGTACCCGAAAACATGGGCGGTTTTAGGGTGATTACCCTCTGGTAAACTAACATAACTATGGAAAATCACGATTTTTCGTGGAAAAACTCGCCATAAATGGCCATTTTCAATAGCTATGTTAAATTACCAGAGGGTAACAGGGATTAAACCAAAGAAACATGGGGGATATTGAACAAATATTGACGATATATGAACATATGGGAAAGGGGAGTTCAAATTTATGATGGGGAAACTCAATTGCTCCTTGGCTCCTTGTCCTTTCAAACGCCTTGCTCCCAACAACCCCACACACAAGCAGTTTTAGAAGCAATGGCTATAGATAAAGAGGGGCAGGCAAGCCTGAAAAAGTGGGAAAAGAGGTTAGTTCCGAACTTCAAACCATAAAATTTTGGGCTACCCTATTTTCATGTTGGTTTGAAACTACCCTAGATTCAATCAACCTCTTCAAATTTGTTTGCCCACCAAACTCAAACTGATTATCATCCAGATTATTTTTCATCATATATGATATCATAATATCATGTCCCCATCATATCCACATTATATATATATATATACATATAAATTATATTCCACTATTGCCGTAGTATCTCCCTAAACTCATCAGTTCAGTACCAATGGAACCCCCGTTGAAGTTGATCCCTGGGCACCTGCACCACCTGATTCTCCAATTCCCAGGTCCTTCGCGCCGTGCTCGCCATGGCAAATCGATCGAAACTCGCTTCCCGGTGGAGGTCTCACTGGAAGTTTTTTGGGGACATATCCATGAAATCCTGGGATGCTTCGTGTCTGTTCTACCTTTGATCTAGTGTATATGTATGTACATTTATTATGATATGATATGTATATATATATGTGTGTGTATGTATATCCTGCAGTTGATAATTCAATATTTATGCATATTTATATATATATCTCTCTCTCTCTCTTTGGGTCCATGACCTGACAGTTTCACATTGTCTGTCTCGGGTCACCTCCAACCCAGCTTGGACCCACAACGAAGCGCAAGGGAGGGCAGGTAACCAGGTAGGGTCGCAACCATTAGATATGTAGATATTATATATATATTATATTATATTATAGATTATGCAATATAGAATCATGTCAATACTGTAGTTCCAAGTTGAGCCACGGGCATGTGTTCATCAAAATCGATTGCTTGCCACTTCGCGGACTGCCGATCATCCCATAACTCGACTGATCTTGTTACCATACCATACCATTGGCCAAATGGCTTCAGTATGGGCCAAAGTCTGCAACCAACAATTTGATTTTAGGATCATTCTACCGGATCCTTTTGGATCGTTTCAACCCCAAATATGTCGTTCCAAACAACGCCTGATTTCTGTGCCTTGGTCGCCCGGGCGTAACTGAGGCATGGAGCCAAACATTCCTCCAGGAGCTTGCGCAAGGTCTGTTCCTTAGTCTGACTTCATGCCCATGAAATAAACATTCCGGAGCTCATGGCTATGCCGGCTATGCCCTCAAGTACCCTCTGGTAAACTAACATAACTATGGAAACTCACCATTTTTAATGGGAAAATCCACTGTAAATGGGCCATTTTCAATAATTAGCTACGTTAAATTACCAGAGGGTACCACCCGAAAAAATCCCCCCAAATTCAAGTCCTTGGATTTGATGTTCCACCTTCGCCACACGAGCCACGCCCCGGGCACCGCACCAGCACCGGCTTGAATGAAAACGTCTCAGGCAAGGTCTGCAGGGCCGAGAAAATCTGTCGTCCACATGGGTTCGTCAGAAAATAGGATACTAGTGCCTCCTCCGATAAATGATCATCATTTTCCCCATGAAAAATAACCATTTGGAGGGTATACATATATTGCACTGACATTTTGTCTATACAACATTATACAACTATACTAACAAAAACGCATATTAATACATATGACGTATATAAAACGCACACGCACACGTATGTATATATATGTATATACAAATATATATATATATATATATATGTATATACAAATATATATATATATATATATATGAGCAATCTCGAAAACCCTAGGTTCACGGAAAGCCAACGCTTACCACGCGTTTGTACAATAATGATATATGGTAAACTTCGGGGGGTATCGCTTGCAGGAAACTGCTACATATATATATACATGTAATTCACAGACATCAATGTCCAATTTGGTTGTCGCTAATGTGGATATTAGAGAAATACAATGACATAACCTTGAAAAGGGGTATCGCTAATTTGGGAAGGTCCCATCGCTTACCGTGTGATTTTAACAATTTCTATCAATGTTAAACCAATGTTGGTCCAATACATATTTAGTATTGCCGGGGTTTTTGCGGTGGCTCATATATAAATTACATTTATAATTATAGCCAGCCAATCATCATATTACAAAGTGGGGCCCCCTAGGCCCTAGATAGCTAAGTTGGTGCACATAACTCCAATAACTATGGTTTATGGTACCTGTAACTATAGTATTCATGGGCTTTATAAACCATCTTACATAGTTAATGGGGGCCCCATCCTGTACCGTTGCGGTTTTCCATGGGTCACCTGGAGCCACGAGTCGTAGAAGGGTTGGAAGCCCAGACCTTGGATGATGTCGCGACCGGGATAAGGGAAGGGCTACCTATAGGTAAATCATCTAGAAATGGGCCATCTATACCTATAAATGGGCCATCTATACCATAGTTGTGTTAAAAATCATCATATTTGTTTTCCGGATGTGTTCCATTCCAAACCAACTATAAGTATGGGTTAACTAGACATCTACATGGGTTTAACTAAAAGCCAAAAGCCATACGGATGTTTGATAAGCGTAATCATTGAAGGGATCATCCAGGTTCTTGAAATGGTGGATCCCCAGTCGTCACCATAGGTTCCAATACCGAACTGGAAGGTCCAAAGACTTGGGTGACTGGGCGTACCAGCAGTTTATTGAAACCAGCAGCCGCAGAATTCTCTCAATCAACGTTCTCTGGTTGGTGGTATACCTACCCTCTGAAAAATATTAGTTAGTTGGGATTATTATTCATAAAACATGTGGAAAAATAAAACATGTTGCAAACCACCAACAAGTTCTAACAAGACTCACCAACCATCATTGGGAATTTCACGGGCGAGCAATGACACGATACTCCATGAATTCTTGGAAACCACGGAGGACAGCTGACTTAGGCAAAAGAACTGCTATTGGATGGATCACCATAATTTGTGCAAACAAGGAGACAAACAGGAATAGTGGGGAAAACCCGTTCTCTCCCGCTGAACCTTCCGCATTCTGAAATGCAAAAATCCGAGAAACTCATTGCTGAAACACTGGAGTCCAAATTAATCAATTTGGTCCATAACCATTACCCTAACCCCTGAATGACATCTTTGGATATTCAGAGTGTCCCCTTGGAGGCCTCATTTTGTCCTTGGTTGGACCTCACAATATTGACATACCCCAAGAACCGCAGGGTTCCTGGATGTGGTGGATCTGTTTTTGTGCGAACACCGGGGAAGCGTGTCACACTTGTGAACGAACTTTTCGCATTTCATATATATATACAATCAACGATGTTTATATGCTGCTTAACCCTCGTAATCATATTTTTTTCGCCTAATATATATCACTTGCAGTGACTATATCGAATACCAAACAGATTTTTTTTTAGAAACATCATCCCCAAAACGATCGAGACGAAATCCCCCACCCATAGGGCCCCCTGGGTGAACACAACTCTCTGGTTCCATATAGATCATCCCACAACGCGACACCGTCGCAGGCCTTGGATCACTGCACTGATGCGTCTCATGGCTGATGTCATTGGGGATGGTTTTCATGGTTTCACCATGTTTCACCAATATGATTATATAAATTTACTGGAAACATGGTGAAACATGGAAAAACATGGTGATTCACCATGTTTCACCATGTTTCACCATATGATTTACCCTTCAGTAAATTAACAGTTCGACCCTGGCATTCATCGGTTTTTTTTTGACGGGTTTCCACTATAAATTGGTCATTTTCAGGGTCTATGTTAACTTAATGGAGGGTAAAAACCATGTGAAATATCGAGTTTTGGTTGGTATACATTTGGCATACATTAAATGAGCATAAATGTATACAATCTATCTCTGATTCATACCCATCATTGCCCATATCCATTCTCAGAACCGCTCAGGGTGACATATCTCAGGATGACGTTTCTCAACCCGAAATTCTGGTTTCAATTACTTTGTCATACACTTTTACAGGCATGTCGGGATGTTTAAGTATTCTTTCTCATTTCTAGGAATCATTCAGCTATTGATTTTTGAGATCTTCCCAGCTGGAAAAAGCATATCCAAGTTTGGGAAGATCCGACATTTTCATTTTTGCTATACTTAATAATTAGATCTTCATGTCTGACATCATATTATCATCATATTATCTTCATATAGCTTTTAAGTATATCATGTACCCTCTGGTACACTAACGTAGCTATAGAAAATCACCATGTTTAATGGGAAAATCCACTATTTCTATGGCAATGTTCAATAGCTATTTTGACATAACCAGAGGGTATCCAGCTCGATTTTTCCCAACATTTAAAAGCCCAGTTGCGAGGCCACTTCCAGATCTTCCACTTCAAACTGCATGCGCATCTTGGCCGTCAAGGCCTCGGTGCAGATGCGATGATCTAACCCCGCAAGGCACGGCTTCGGCACGGGAAGACATAAGGGAAAAGTATGGGAAAGTTACGTGGAAAGTATGGAAAACATATGGGAAAAATATGGGAAAAACATATGGGAAAAAATATGGGAAAAAAATATGGGAAAAAATATGGGAAAAAATATGGGAAAAAATATGGGAAAAGATATGGGAAAAGATAGGGGAAAAAATATGGGAAAAAATATGGGAAAAAATATGGGAAAGTTCTGGTTTTTCTATCCGATTGTCTCTGATGCGCATTTTTGTTCTGAATGAAGACGCATTTGAGAATCAATTCTGGGATAGGACCCAGTATTGGTTGCCGAAATAGGGGCACTTCGTCGATCGGCGTCCTTTCGACTCAAATCTCTCTTGGATAAAGCATTCAGTCACGCCATAAGCTCATGGACAATTGGAAGCTTGATGACTCATTTGACAAAAAAGGTGCTGTTATCTGGTATGACTGTTATGGATCGGTGGGTTCTCATGCCAGCGTTGGCATGCGAACCAAACGACGCTACGAGCATTTATTCATGCTTGCAAAGGTAGACATCAATGTTTACGATATTACATCTCTCTCTCTCTATATATATATACACATCATTATGTATGTGTATATATATATATTATATATATACACACATATATATATATAGGTATAACTGGTAAAGATGGGCATATCTTCCCACTTCAGTGATGCACAAAAAACATGGCCAGTCTTCCCTAGTCGCAGGGCGATGTCAAAAAACGACAGCTGAGGTGATGGCAATGATCTCACCACTCACCAAGCATAGCCTGGTGCTGTCACCGTGCGTTTCGAGAAACCCTTAAAGCAGAGCTGCCTGAAAAATGGAGTCATTTCTGGGAATTGTTGGTAATCTTGGGATGGTTCATGGTTCTAGATTTTTTAATGATTTTTTGAAATCTTCTGGGTAGAGCACATGTTGTCATGTCCATGGCATGCACCCAAGGTTGCCATGGTCTTTTATTTGCTCCCAGCACCTCTTTCAGCCAAGAAGCTTCTTGTTGTCATCCAAAACGGTGTTCATACCTCGACCCATATCGACCAGCGGCCAACCCCTCTAGATTCTAGATGATCTACTAGATGGAACCAGCAACCAGAAATGTCAAAAAATCGAACAGGAACTGGATTCCCTCAATCAGAAGACCCTGATAGAACCTAATGGCAATGGGAAACTTACTGGTTGATGGTATACCTACCCCTCTGAAACATATTAGTCAGTTGGGATTATGAAATTCCCAAATGGGAAAATAAAAACCATGTTCCAAACCAAAAAATGGCAATGGGAAACTTACTGCATAACTTTTGGCCGACGAAATTCAATCATCCAGACGGACTGAGATCCCAGACTCTCGATCCATAGCGCATCCACAGGGCCATCGAACATCACCCAGTGATGGTCCTGAGGCTTGCTCCACGACCGTCTCGCGCATCTATAAACATGTACATGAAGCCATGCACATATTTATAGGATTGTAGAGCATACTGTTTATATGCACGTGCACGAGCGCATGTCATGTGTGTCAATGTGAATAGATACGCTTAAATATGCGTTAGCACGCACTGGCACATGACAAGAATGCAGGATCATCTCAGGATAAGTCTCCCTATTTACTGAAGACGTGATTTACCAGCGCCAGGTCAGATTTACCCTCTGGTAAACTAACATAGCTATTGAAAATCACCATTTTTAATGGGAAAACTCGCTATAAATGGGCCATTTTCAATAGCTATGTGACAAATTACCAGAGGGTAACAGTACCAGGTCAGATTTAAGCCATATTCACAGTTGGAGTTACATAGATCCCGATCATTTTCCACCAACGTTAACGTCCATTCCGAAGCTGACAAAAATCCGGGGTCCCATTGTCAGGTCACACTAGGCTGTCCGACATACAGTATCCCTGGGCATTTGGAGGTTTCTTAAAATTGGGGTACCTGCTGCAGTACCCCAATAATCATCCAAGTGACCATCTCAGTATTGAAACAGTTGTGACTTGGGGATCCCCCATGACTTCAGAAAACCCCATACAATGTCTAGTTACATGAGCCATATTTATAGTTACTTAGTTGGTTTATAATGGAACATCCGAAAAGAACATGGATGATTTCAGGGTACCCCCGTAGCCCCCGTAGCAGACTTCAATACGGATTAAAGAAACCACCAGTTTCTCATCATCCGTAGTTACAAACTATAGTTAATGATATTTAAGTGATTGATAAATAATCTATAGTTAAACTATAGTTAATGATTATATACCCTCCGGTAAACTAACATAGCTATAGAAAGTCACTAATTATATAATAGGTAAATCAACGAACTAAATGGGGTATTTTCAATAGCCATGTAATAAAATTTACCAGAGGGTATATACTGAATATTCACTATTACTCACTATTAATCGACTACCATCTGATTATTTAACATAGTCATGGAAAATCACCATGTTTAAGAACGGTAAACCATCTATAAAGGGGGCATTGTCCATGGCTACAGTATGTTAAATAACCAGAGGCTAATTAATTAATCACTATAATTTCATGACTATTAATATTCATCACTACTATAAACTACTATTTACTACGTAATAATGACTATAATTTCATGACTATAAACTACTATAACTGGTTGGTGGTTTCAACCCCTCTGAAAAATATGAAAGTCAGTTGGGGTTATTATTCCCAATATATGGAAAAATAAAAAATGTTCCAAACCACCAACTAGATAAACATGTCCGTATTGTCGCCGAGTTTCCGGGTTGTGATTGTCCCTGGTGGCATTGCGAATGAGCTCCGCGGCCACGCCATCGGACCACTCGCGCGTCACCTGGTGGGTTTTCCCATGACATACCCTCTGGTAAACTAACATAGCTATTGAAAATGGCCATAGAAATAGTGGATTTTCCCATTAAAAATGGTGATTTTCCATTGCTATGTTAGTTTACCAGAGGGTATGTTTTGGTTTCCTGCATTTGTTCCCGTAAACCAATCCATTGAACTGGGGATAAGAAAAGGGAGATAACTATATCATATCTATCAAAAAATGAACTTAACTTAACTCTTACTTGGGAAAACTATCAAGAACATTCAAAAACCCAGCTTAGAAGTGAAACTTTAAGCGGTTTAAGCAATAGGACTAATCTTGGTGACTAGTTACTAGTTGGATTTCATGGCTTGAGTTTCAGTTGTTGAATTGACAAGGAAACATGTGTTGACTCTTGCACCCCAGTAGTCCAACATAGCAACGGAAGCGAAAACAGTGTGGAATCTCCTTTGCTGTAGTTTTTGAAAAGGCCGACCGAGATCATGCAAACAAGAGACTAAGAGGAGGCGTCACTGCCCCTATGCATACCAGATACGTACAAAATATCCACCACCGAAAGAAGAAACAAACGTATCAGTATCATTCAGTATCCAGCATGCATATACAGCCAAAATGCTTCAACAATAGCCATAGCACATGTTCCACATTAATAACATTTTCTTGGCAAGCGTTCAAAACTCTTACAACATACTCAGCAATGACATGGGATATATCCTGTGCCATATCACACGTTTTGCGAACTTCATGAAGCATTTGAAGGAGAAAATCCCACCGGTTTATGAATGGGGTCCCTTTATGTGCACATCATTCTCCCCAATAAACCCCAAGAAACTGGCCAGTAACCTAGTATTATGAATATATCCCATAATAGGGAATAATCATCCATAATGCCTCCTGCTGATCAATGGTTGTTATTAATATCCATAATATATATGTAACACCAGCATGAAAAATGTTGGTAAATAATGGCAAATAATCATATTTCATCTATAAATGGGCCATCTATACCATAGCTATCTTAAATCAACAGAGGGTAATATCCCCATATATCCCCTATCTGAAAACCAATCGACAGGGCCATTTGTTTTACCATTTTTCACCTCATCAAAGGCGCCATAGAGCTGGTTCTGAGTGATCGCCTGAGGCCCCGTTGACCAAACAGAAACTTATGGATTCCATGTCTAGGTCGGTAGCGGGAAAACAACTTGGACTGTACCCTCTGGTTATGTCAAAATAGCTATTGAAAATGGCCATAGAAATAGTGAGTTTTCCCATTAAAAATGGTGATTTTCCATAGTTATGGGACAGTTTACCAGAGGGTAAGCAACACACATGGGACTTCATGCAATGGAAAGTGGTCGTTCGTGGCTGTCAAAAAAGGGAAGTACTGCAAGGCCAACGACAGCAGCCAGTGCTTGTATCCACACAAGCAACTTCTGGGTAGCTACGAATGGTATACCGGGAGACACTGTGAAGTCCAGATTTCTTCAGAGGATTCTTAATGGCTTATATTCTACTTGCTATGCAAATCAATCCTGGAACAGTTAGACTCTAAGATTTAGACCATCAGAGGGACTGAAGTTGGATGCCAGAAATTCTTGGACAACCAGCATGGCCCTCCAAATGATCAGAACTGGTAAATCACAAAAAAAACAAAATCCTACTACATCCCTATTTTTTTTTGCCAAAACCTCCAGCTTGGTCAACGCTAAAGGTCGTAGGCACTAACTAGCTTTGAATTAAAAGATATACACTCCTAAGGCCACGCTCACTTGTGAAAGTATAGTGAACAAGTTTCCAATTATTGCTAAGAGCCTTCACATTGATGATATTTCACATTGAGAGTAGTTCACACTGAAAGTGTCTCACACTGGAGAGCTTCACATTGAGAATAGTTCACACTGAGAGTC
>Ga0126342_10018655_pt1 | contig 11870 bp, 7 predicted proteins | sample Cyp1metagenome_FD_92528 | JGI IMG/M metagenome (GOLD analysis project Ga0126342, IMG submission 92528) | Coral microbial communities from Lord Howe Island, Old Settlement Bay, Australia - Cyphastrea 1 metagenome | ecosystem: Host-associated > Invertebrates > Cnidaria > Coral ... | reverse complement strand
CACGGCAGCGCATGAGAAAGGCCTCAGGCGGATCAGCCACTGAGGAGTCTACTGCATCAGTAGAAAAAGACTCCATCAGTGAATTTGCTATACATCTGCAAAATGCAGGTGCATACTCCTTCAACGGAGCAGTCATCCAAGCTCCATGGCTGTCACGACCTATGGCCGTAGCCTTTGGCAAGTCCTTCCGGACACGGCCCTGATGGAGATGGTGAATTAAGCTCGGCAGGTTGAGCGCCAAGAGATGTGTGGGTTTCGGGCTGCGCGAACCTAACAAACCCTGTGCTACTCTCACAAGCTGCACATGGTCCATTGCCAGCAGCGCTTGCATCACCTCCAATCGCCATATTGAAGCAGCTGTGTCATCATCTTCTGGTTCTGCTGGATGTTCAAGAAGTCCATACCCATTCGTAGCCGCCAATTCCAAAATGGCAATGATGGCAAAGAAAAGCAGGTCATTCCCCACACATAGTTGACGCAATTCTCGTAGCGTGGCACAGTCAAATCCCCAAGGTTGCTCTCGTGATCTGATGACTCGAGGCCCAGCCTTGAAAACTTCATTGCCAGCGCTATCCACGTACTTGACCTCCTTGCCTCTGGCTCTCGACCACGTTTCGCATGGGGGGCCACCAATGAATGCTGTCACCCATTGGCGCCGTATGGCATCGATCCAATAAGCACATGTGGCTTGATTGGAGACGTCTCCCCATTCACGATTTATCACCACATCCAGTGAAATGACATGTAGCGTGAAATCTGGCTGCTTCTGGGCAAGGATCTCCATGTAGTATTGTATGTCTCCTACCCTCCTGCGACCTGCATACGCATGGAGGACAATTCGGTGTTTTCCAATCAGCCGCGGTACTGGTGCAATACCATCTGTGTCGATCTGCTCACGCGCAAGTGCACATTCTTCTTCAAGATGTGACAAGCTGGGAAGGCTCTCCTCGCACGGCAAGTCCTCATTCAGGAAAGGCCAGGTAGAAGGATCACAGATCTTCTGCATGACATGCACAAGTTCCTTCATGTCGATGTTGAATGTCTTGGCATCTTCATCAGTGAAGGTGTCCATGAAGTGTTGAATGGTGATGCAAAATGTTGTCCACGTGATGGCCAGCGTTTGCACATGCTGCCTGATGCGCTCATTCAGTTGCTCCATGTCATAGTTCTGAATCAGCTCCTCCACGATGAAGTCAAAGACGCCCTCGTCATAGTCCAGAACCACTCGATGAGGCACAGGTGCCTGTAGTGGTCCGTGGCCACGTAGAGGTGGAAGTTGCCGATCATGCTTCTCAACTCTTTCCTGGTCTTCAGCCGACCCTGTGCCTGGCACTTGCGCACATTTTAGGCCACGAGCCTGCAACAGCTCTCTGCATTTTCGACTGTAGTAGAGGTGCACATGCAGCTTCTGCATCGTGTGAAAATGTCGTAGACATCCGGCACAATTGGGGTGATCTGCAAGGTGTCGCAGATGAGAGGCAATGCCGTGTACCTTGTACATGTGCGCCGCTTCACCTGCCTTGCTCTTGCATCTTTTCCCACAACCAATACAACCAAAAGGTTCATGCCTCGCAGTTTGAAGCCTATATGGTCTGTATGCGGTCGACGGCAGAATGCTCCAGATGCGGTCCAAAGCGCGTCGATGAAAATCTCTTGCACGGAAAACTCGACATCTTTGCATGACACAATGATCACTGGCACGTCTTACCAGTCTTTTCCAGTACTTGGGGCTGCGCTGAATGAGGTTGAGCCAATACCCATACGCTGTGCGTGGGTCTGGCAGTCGCGTCGTAGTGCGCAACTGTTCCCACATCCAAATCATGTCAGCCTCCAAAAGACCAGTCCACTGTTGATCTTGTGCAAAAAGAGCCCATATGTGTGGCATGTCCATGTTGACCAGCGTCGCAAAGTACCTGAGGCGGCTGCGATGTAATAGTTCTTCTGGACTAAGCATTGCAGTGCGCATCAGTAGCTCTTCTGCCGATAGGGGTTGATCATGAGGAACTTTGAGAAGTCTTCGATAGAGATTGAAGATCTTTGCACTGAATCGCTTCATAGTGCGTTTGTCCATCGCCACCCATGAGTCCGATCCGTATAAAAACTTGCTCATCACCAGCATGTCAAAGAGTTCCTTGCGCTTGTCAATGGCCAGGGCCGCATTTTGGTACACCAGACGGCGGTGCTGGTTCATGGCAGCATGGGCAATCGCTGCACGCTGACTGATCTCACGCGCCTGGTCTGCCGTATGGTGCATGGCACCGCCAAGGTGGCCATAACATTGCACAAGTTGGATTTGATTCACTCCTCCTTCGCATACAACTGGCAGCATGCCTGTAGATCCTGGTCCGAAATGACGAAGTCTCGTCTGTCGTGAGCCAGGTCCTCTCAGCATCAGTTGGACTTCGGTCTCGCCCTTCGCCAAATTGGGCTTGAGGCAATGGTGAGTGCACAGGTCTAAAAGTGTGCCTGCCACATAGCTCACATTGTGAACCAGTTGCTGAGGATCTTCTGCTTGAATACAGACTGCTGTATCGTCCATCCACGTTGGCCCCATGAACGTGGAACTTGTCCCTGTGGCTTCGTAGTTCCCGAAGAGGGGCAGGTGGTGTTGTGCTTCGAAGCATGTGAGCATCTGCTGATCGGCCATGCTCTGCTGGAGTTTCTTCAGCACACAACTCCATGCGTAGCCAAACACCACGTCGGCGATGCTCGTCCCCATGCGGGTACGTGAGACGTCACCTTGTTCAGCTATCCAGAAGTATGTTCCAGTGTGCACAGCCTGCCAACACTGTTGATCAACTTCATGAAATCCTGCTTGCTGTACAGCGGGTGGCTCTTCCAAGAGGTGGTAGATGTCGTGCATGGCATTCGGCGGCATGTTGAGACGCCGCAGGACGTGCGCAATGACTGCGTCGGTCGGCTCACCACCCAGTGTAGCCTCTCGCATAACTGTATAAAAAGCCTCCGTCAGGTCTAAATATACAATACCTGCTGAGAGGTTTTTCTGTTTGGCCTGTCTTGCGAATGCCCTCAGCTGATGCATCGCAAGCTGGACCGGCACTTTGGTTCTGCCTCCTGTTTGTTCATGTTGCATGAACTTTTCGTACAGCATTGATTGCTTCGTTCTGATTGTTCGATGCAATACTTTGCCCAAATGGCTTGAAATGAGCAATGAACGGTAAGAGTGGCAGCTGTCCATGGGGCCGCGGCCCTTGTATGCTGGTTGGAGCATGCCTCCCTTGTAGCCTAAATGCTCTTGGCCGTGGAGGATCATTTTGATAAGTTGTGGGTATAGAAGCCTCGCAACTCCAGTTGGTTGATGACGTAGAAGTTCCCCCGGCAAACCATCAGGTCCACGGGCTTTGCCACAAGGCACACGCCTCATCACCAACTCCAGGTCGGTCAAGTCAGGCAGTAAATGCACGTCGAACTGGAGCTCTTGTCGTTGAAAGCTTTGCAAGTCATCAATCCATTGGTTGCGGAGCTGTTGAAAAGACATTCTCTCTCCCCCTTCCATTTCTTGGAAGAATCTGATCCACACTGCAACAGCTTCTCCTGGTAGCTGACAGAATTCACCTTGTTCGTCTCGCACCATAGGCAGCATCTTCTTCTTGTGCTTTTTGGGATTTGTCGGCCCGATGAAGTTTTTCAGCTCTCTGAGAACTTCTGATGCTGGTGTGGTAACTGAGAACTCCTCAAGCTTGCGCTGCAGCGCCTGTTTCTTGCTGCAGATGATCTCATGCTTGAGCTGATTGGAGAGCACAAATAGTCTCGCTGTCTTGGAGATCATTTTGCAGCGCAGCATACATTCGTAGTTGAAGTGCTCTTGTTGTTGGTCTTGACAGGGTGTCCCTGTCCATGCCTGGAAGATCGTGTAAAGAAGATCTCGTTTGCTTCTTTGTTTGATCTGCTTGAGGTTCTTCTTGAGGGAGCACTTGTCCTTCCTCAGGTTCCAGAGACGCTCAGTGATGTAGGTCTTCTTGATCTTGGTTTCATGCTGTGGTTGTGTCTGTTGAATGACCTCATGCAACTGTTGCGTAATGTGCTGTGCTTGCTGCTCAACATCGGCATTCCACGGAAGAGCTTGGAGTTGGGCAATTTGGTCAGAAAGGCCTGGTACATGATGATATGTGCTGGCTTTATGTTGAGGTCTACCATGGTGCGGTTCGCATCCGTGTCGTACAGAGGCTGTCCATTGGAGTTGAACTGCTGCAACCTGTTGGTCCTCATGGATCGTGGCCAGATCAAAATCATGTAAGATGCTCGACCATGTGCACCTGTGTTGCCATGCTTGTGGAACCGCAACATGATCGATGCAATGTGCTCGGTCACCGGTGAAGCCCGTCCATGTGCCATTGGGGCCTTGATGAACAGCACTGGTCGCCGGCAAGTAGAGCCTGAACTCTGCAAGAAATTGTTTCAGCAGGCCTGTGTTTGCTGATGTGGTGAATCCCTCTTGTAATACAGTGGTGCCGTCTTGGTTTCACAAAAGTAGTCGTCTCGACTGTTTGGGAGAAGCTTGCATGTTGATTTACAGATGTTGGGGTAGCTTTTGGGCTCAAAGGTTTTGATGCGTGGTCAAACCGAACTACACTTAGGGGATTCGTGGTGCTTAGGCTGCGCAGCTGTCGAAGCTCTCAACGGGGAGCTGCGTTGTGCCTGGGGGGCCCAGGGAACAAGGTTGCTGGCACACGACATCTTGTCCACTGCGGTGAGACAGGTGCGTGCCGTACGGAGGTTGGGGATCTCTGGCGCCGGGCGTGACCGCGTGCGCACACCAGAGCGTGCCGGCAGGTCCGCTGCCGCCTGGTGATAGATCCACCCCTCCTGCAACCCCGGCGGTGCCCCCCAGGGACCCGACACCTGCTGCAGAGCGGCCGGAGCACCCCCCACCAGGGGAAGCAAAGCCAGCTGAGGTCAAGGAGGAGCGTGCTGAGGAAGAATCAGAGTACGAGTACACTGACGCTTCAGAAGGCGAGGAGCCGGCGGAAGCCGCGGACGCTGGGTTGAAGCCAGCGCCAAAAGCCTCAGCTGCCAGGAGCGAGCGCTCGGAAATACCTAGGAGACGCCCCACAGAGGAGGTTGACCGAAGGAGGTCACGGGATCGAAGAAGTGAAAGGGCTCCCAAGAGTCCTAGAGGTGAGGAAGCCCCTGATCGGCCCAGAGGTCGAGACAGGCGGGCGAGGAGTCGAAGCAGGCGACGGGCTCATCACGGAGAAGACGGCCGTGGAGCAGAAGGAACCAAGAAGAGGCGACATCGGAAGGGACACCGTGGAGGAGCTAAACATCAGAAATTGTGGAAGGCTCAACAGGATCCCTACCGTCGCTTCCATTACAAACAGCCAGACGACTTTTGGGACAGGCCTCCGACCGCCTTTTAGTCGGAGCCATGGCGCCAAAAAAGAAAAAGACAGACACTGGGGCTGTAGTGGACCTCGGTGTCGACGAGGGAGCCGACTATCGGTCTTCCGACCCCCAGTGGGCAGCCATCCGTGCGCCGGCGGGTTCGGTGCTGGAGGTTTGCTTGACGGGGTGTTCAGTGGGCTTTGGCACAGAAGATTGGTTTGCGGTGCTGGTGGATCGTTGCACTGTAGCCACGGGTGGCGGGCTTCTGGTAGGAGGAGACCTTTTGGGGTCCGAGAACAAAAGTATCTACAACGAAGTCCTTGCCATCCTGGACACAGGGAGTCTTCACTTATGCGTCGAAGACCCATGCCACCTCACGGAAGAACCCGATTTGATCCATTGCACCCATGTGCGGTGCTGGACGGTGGCAAACTTCACAGCAGGGTATTTGACCCCCGGGGGAAGGGCTATGCTGGCCTTGGCCCGCATGCCGCCAGAGGTAGCGGCCGAGCCCCCTGGTCAAAAGAAGCCTGCTACTACGGCTCGCCGAGCTACCCCAAAGCCAGACGCCAAGAGAGGAGCAAAGAAAGCTTCACTGATAGGCAGTCCAGTCATTGCAGTTCCTTCAGATGGCGAAGACGAAGCAGAGGGTGTCGAAGACGAACCGGTGAACCGGGAAGGACTCAGGTCTCTTCTCAAAGCTACGAGGGAACGCATTGCCGGTTCGGGTGGAAGACGGAAAGCCCCCGCAGAGGTTTTGAGTGGTGGGGGCGTTGCAGGGCCCTCTCGCTCTGCTCCGGTAGAGAGTCGCTTGACAGCTGGCACTGCCCTGAGACCTGGGAAATCCACCAGTGTGGCCCTCGCCCCATTGGAGGATATAAGCGGCGGCGAGGCGAGGAAGCTGAAGAAGCGCTTGGAGGACCCTTCAGACAATACAGCGAGGTTGCTGGCTCAAGCCGTGCAGGCCTCCGAGAGGGAAGCTCAGCTGTCCAAGGAGAAAAAGAAAAAGAAGAAGTCCAAGGACGCAGTTGCGAAGCTGGCCGAGCTGCTGACATCGGACAAGAAGAAGAAGAAAAAGAAGAAGCGGAAAAGCCGAGAGCGGCACAGGAAGGACGGGGAGGATCAGGGATACGAGAGGCGGGTGCACTTCAAGCCCGACCCTGGCGATCCCGGTTCTTCGGAGTCAAGCGACTACGACAGCAGCTCGGGCTCAAGCAAGAGGAGAAAAAGAGGGGCCGAGAGCGACGAGGATTCGGAGCTGTCCTTCGAGGCTCCCCTCCGCCGCAAGGCCTTGAGGGAGCCCGGCAGCGTCATGGACATGCTGGTCAAGAACGCGCAAGATCAGCTAGATCGTGGATCTCTCCTGGAAAGCGAAGGAAGTCAGCCAGGGATCACATCAGGGATAAAGATCAGCACCTTCTTTGCATTGCTGATCCGGCCCTTTTACCCCAACAACAGCCCGCTGATGCGAGAGCTTTACGCTCTGGGGCAGACTATAGATCTGCTTCGGAGCGGCCGCCTCCCGGAGACGGCGGACGCGCTCGCAAGCAGGTTCATTGCCGTCCATACGGCTTTGGCCGAAGGCGGCTGGGCCACGGCGGCGCAGCTCGAGCTGTATCCGCTGGAGCCGGTTCAGTCAGCGAGCGTGGGGACCATGTTGCAGGCGCAAAAACACAAGCGCTTGCTGCAGAAGAGTCAAGGCATCCCGCCGGGCAGGTGGGGGGTGCCGCCAGGAGGAAAAGGCCGAGGAGCAGGTCAGTGGACAGAAAAGGGCAAGAAGGGGGACAACAAGGGCCGTGGCAAAGGGAAAACAAAGGGTGCGGGCAAAGACGCACCCTGGCCGAAGAAAGGGGATGCGAACCCTTGGAAGGAGACGCAGGACGAGCCGGGGAAAAAGTGAAGGCTCCAGGCTACGTCCAGTCAGGAAAGTTTCAACAGAATTCAGGTGCTGCGGGACTGAAAAGGTGGCTGAACACTTCTGGCCTTCCTACAGAGGCTGCGGGGGGAGCGGTGCATGTTTTTAAGGAGTTGGCTGGCCAGTGCGGAACTTGGGACCGCATAGGCCGTGCCCTCTTATGGTTTTTATTCTGCTTCCCCCAGCTTGAGATGGAGGAGGAAGTCTCTAGCGGCCTAAGACAGGCAGCGATGGGAAAGTGCATTGGACCTTACGCCGTGCGTTCAACAGAGCCAGGCCTCATTTTCCATTGCCCCTGGATGACGGTGCTGCCCTTAAGGAGCTTGCACTAAATTCTACAGTGGATGAATTCATGCAGCCGCATTTTGCGGGTGTCGATGAGGTGCGGGTCTGGACCGCATTATCGGTGATGGCATTGAATGCTGTTGCTGGCCATGGCCGTGCAATATTGCAGAAGGCACCAAGCAAGGTGCAGAAAAGGGCCCTGGCTGCTATGCGCGCTGGCGTCAAGAGGATGCTAGGGCGCCCTGTGGAGCTGATGCGCTCGCCGGGTGAGGCAGAAAAGGAGCTCAGTGAGAGGTTCTTGAGCTATACAGGGGAGGAGGTCCCGAAAATGCAGGTGCTCAGGTTGGAACAGGCCTTACCGGCCCTTCCCCCCGAAACTCATGGGGGTTCGATTGATGCCCGAAATTTGGTGGGAGAAGGTACCAAGTGGTTTTTGGAAAACGCTGAAGCCAGTCTGCTGAGTGAACCCCCAAAGGATGTCAAGCTTCAAGCAAAAGTTCATGTTGATCCCTCTGAAGCCCTTCAACTTTTCCGGCTGTTAGTTGAACGAAAAATCTGTTCTTGGATACGGGATGAGGCGGTTTTACGGGTTGGAAATCAGCAAGTCCTTTCTGGTATGTTCGCAGTTGGTAAGGGTTCGTTTCTCGACAATGGTCGAGAGATTCAACGTATTATCATGAATTTAATACCTTCCAACGCAGTTTTCAAACATGCTCAAGGTGGAACATCGGACTTGCCTTCAATCACTCAATATCTTTCAATGGTTCTTCAGTCTGATGAACGGATGTTTTATTTCCAAAGTGATATGACCTCTGCTTTCTATTTATTCAGAATCCCGGTGTGTTGGCACCCCATGATGACCTTCAATATCAGTTTTACTGGGGAACAGTTGGGATTTGGTAGCTCGGATCTGTTTAGACCGTGCTGCAGTGTGATCCCCATGGGATGGTCGTCGGCGGTCTCGCTGATGCAAGAGATTGCGGAGAACCTGACAAAGATAGGGCGGCTCCCTCCGACACATAGGGTGCGGCGTACCGCACCCCTTCCCCCGTGGTTGACACATGCGAGGTCGCTGCAAGTGCGGGCCGACCTTGGTATCATGTGTACCTGGACAATTTTTGCGCCATGGAGAAGGTGACGGAGGGGGATAGCCCTGATGATGGGGTGCGGATTCATTCTGCACTCGAGGCCGCCTGGAGAACGGCAGGGGTGCTCTCCTCCTCGAAGAAGAAGGTATCAGGTGAGCCGGTTGCTCACGAACTGGGGGCGATGCTGCAGGGCGATGAGGGTACTATTGGTCCGTCACCGGACCGTTTGTTGAGGCTTATTCAGACAACACTGGTGGTGATTGGAAGGCAAAAGTTGTGTGGAAAATCGGTGCAGGTTTGTGCTGGGCGATGGGTCCATTGCATGAGCTTTCGACGACCGGCTATGGTCTGGTTGGATGTGGTGTGGAGCTTTATCTCTGGAAAAGCTAAGGGGTCGGCGGCGGAGTACCGGGTGCGGTCGGAGTTCTTCAACTGCATCTGTGGCTGCCTTCTCATGCATACAAATCTCCGGTCGGAGATCAGCTCCACTACCACGGCAAGTGATGCGTCCAGCACAGGGGGCGCTGTGGGGAAGAGCGAAAGACTCACCCAAGCCGGTCAGGAATTTGTGGGGGCAGACCTGGCAGGTAGAGCTGAGGGTACTCGTGCTCCTATCTTGGTCTTGTCCCTTTTAATGGGATTGGCTGTGCATTTCGGTGCTATGATTTGTGCGGCATCGTCCCGGCTGTCTGCATTTCATACGAGTTGTGCAAAGCAGCAAACAGGGTGACAAGCAGGAGATGGCCGAATGTGAAGATCGAGACTGATGTTCGCACCCTGGGGCCTGAGCAGATCAAGGAATGGAAATACCTCTACCCTGAGGTTGAGGAAATCCATATTTGGGCCGGTTTCCCTTGTGTGGGCCTCAGTGCGGTGTGGTTTGGGAGGCTCAATTTAGATGACCCGCAGTCGGGGCTGTTCTGGGAGCTGGTGAGAATCATTAGACAGGTCAGGCAGGGCTACGGGTTCTCTTTTCCAGTCAAGTTCGCGGCAGAGAACGTGGCAAGCATGGATGTTGCAGCTGAGCAAGAAATTTCAGCGACGCTGGGCATCAAGCCCTGGCGCTTCGACTCGGCAGATGTGGTTCCAGTACATCGGCCTCGCCTCTGTTGGTCCAACACGGAGCTGACGGAAATGGGGGGCGTGGACTTTGTTGAGAAGGAGCGTTGGTGGGAGATCAAGTTTTCGCATGAGTATCCCGCGACGGAGCAATGGATTGAGGAAGGTTGGTCGTGGCCAGGATTCGATGAGGGGGCTATTCTGCCCACTTGCATGAAGGCAATCCGTCGGTCTTCGCCTCCTATCAAGCCGGCCGGAATCGACCGTGTGGACTGGGATGGAAAACAAAGATGGGCCGCAGACGAGTTCAGGTTCCCCCCGTACCAATATTCTTCCCGTTTTGTATTTTGGAAAGGGGATCGGTGGAGACTTGCTTCTGCCAGTGAAAGGGAGCTTCTACATGGTTTGGGATATGAGCATACAGCTTTATGTTGGGCTGCTACTGATGTAAAACAAAACCCACGGGGATTTGAGGACAAAAGAAAAAGTTTGGTTGGGGATGGTTTCAACTGTTTCACCTTTGCTTTTGTCGCTGCAATGTTGTGCAAACGTTGGATTCAGATACCCCACTATCAGCTTCTTTGGGAACGAATGGGGCTGGCACCGGGGTTCTGTCCTCCACTTGAAACGAAAGCCCCCCTCGTGAGACGGTTGTCCTATGGGGTTTGTAACAAAAGTTTGGGGGTTACTGCCATGCATGCGTCACTTTTGCGGCGCGTGAACCATACAGGCTCAGACGTCAGAATAACCACGGGCATGATCTTGAACCCCAAAGCCTATCCCCGGCAAAGTTCCTGTTCTGCATGGTGGGTTTGGTCAAAAGTTTTTGCATGTCGTTGGAGTAAAGCTGACCATATTAACAGTTTGGAACTTCGTTCAATTATTCACAGCCTAGAGTGGCGTATCAATCATCTTAAAGAATGTCAAATCAGGGCCTTCCATCTCACTGACTCCTATGTGGCAATGAGCATCATTAGCAAGGGGCGTTCGTCTTCGCGGATGCTGAAGCCTTTGCTGTGCCGGCTGGCAGTGGCCTTGCTGGCCTGGGATTTGTACCTGGTGGTATCCCACGTGGAGTCCCTTGACAATCCTACTGACGATGCCAGCCGCGCATAACTTTTGGCCGGGACAGGCCACGCAAGCTCAGAGGAAGCAGGCCCGACAGAACATTGTCCTTGAGGACGTCGGGATCACAAAGGCCACGCTTGAACGCTATTATACTGCGGTAGCCAGGCTGGCCCCTGAGATAGCAGACGTCTCTACAGAGGGGGAGCTGGATGAGTCCATTGCTCTCTGGATTCAAAATGAATTTGAGGACGGGACTCCTCTTTACATGGTTGGGGACGCGCTTTCAGGCCTCCATCATTTTGAACCTTTTACTAGGAAGAAGCTACCGAAGAGCTGGAGACTTTATGGAATATGGAGGAAGTTTGAAATCCCCTGCCGGGCGCCGCCGCTGACCCAGGATATAGTCCTAGCGCTGGCAGGCTGGTGCCTTTCTGTAGATGAGCTGACGATGTCGGCGCTCATCCTTTTGGGATTTCATGCACTTCTCCGGACGGGGGAGCTTTTACAAATCAGGCCTTGTGACTTCATTCTCGATGACAATCGAGGGCTTCTCTCCCTCCCATCAAGCAAAAGTGGGGTACGCAATAATACCCGGGAAAGTGTTAGCTTACATGATCCTTGCACAATCGAGACTGTGCGAGCAATGTTGGAGCTGAAGCATCAATTAGGGCTCCACAATTTGCCATGCTGGGAGCATAGTGGTTCGTGCTTCAGGGGCCTTTTTCGAAGAGCGGTGGAGGCGCTCAAGCTTCAGCAATTAGGTTTTAGACCTTATTCCCTTCGACGGGGTGGAGCAACTTATGAGATGCAGAGTCATGGACTTATGGAGCGAACGCTCATTAGAGGGCGCTGGCGCAACAGTAATATCGCTAGAATTTACATCTGCGATGGCCTGGCGCTCCTCCCATCCTTGTCCATGACTTTGGAATCAAAGTATTCGTCGACTTTCATCAACGAGCACCAGGCTTTCGCTGGTGGGAGCCGTGGAAAGAAGCGAAGAAAACGGATCTGAAAGGTCCTGTCCTGCCATGGACAATTGAAGATCCTTGCGAGGATCGCGATCCTGCCATGGGTCGAAACAAAAATGTACCTTGGTTTGACTCTGCCAT
>Ga0126342_10018654_pt1 | contig 11871 bp, 13 predicted proteins | sample Cyp1metagenome_FD_92528 | JGI IMG/M metagenome (GOLD analysis project Ga0126342, IMG submission 92528) | Coral microbial communities from Lord Howe Island, Old Settlement Bay, Australia - Cyphastrea 1 metagenome | ecosystem: Host-associated > Invertebrates > Cnidaria > Coral ... | reverse complement strand
TATGCCAGATAGAATGTCAAATAGAATGTCAGAAGATATGTCAGATAGAATGCCAGAAGATTTGCCAGTAAGAAAATGTATAAATGTCATGGTGGGGATCACACGAAGTAAAGTAATTTCAATTTACGAGGTGAAACCCTTTGGGGTGTGCAATTTTATTCTTTTGATGAGCGAACCGTTTCCTTCAATTCAACGGTGCTCCGTTCCAAATAAAACGTGATTGTTTTTTCCTTTTTTAAAAGGAATATCACATTCTTTTCAGCAAATTGGTGCTACTTTCAAACATAACAGACAACTGACACAATTTTCTTTTTGGTGAGTGAAGCATTTCCTTCAAACGAATGGGATGCATTTAGAAAGGAAAGGACTTTTCAAAATGGTGCTACTTTCCTCAGGACAGCTGGACTTTGTTTTGGAAGGAGTGTGACATCATTACCCTTTAAAGAAATGATGTTACCTTCACACATAGGTAAGAAGTGAGCTTTGAAGGGAGTGTTATTGCACCTCTTTAGTAAAGACATTTCATATTCTGCAGCAATATGCACATCATATTCTCCATATTCTGCAACAATATCGCTTCTGTTGTTCAAACAGGTTGCTGCAGCTTTAAGTGAAGTATTTTTCTGCAAAGGAAAATGCATCTGTTTGAGGACATATTTTCATCATGAAAAAGGGAGAAAGGAATACCGTACTTAAAATACAATGCATATCGTAGAGAACTAGTATCTTTTTCAAAACATATTTCAACCTTCAAAGGAAGCACTAGCCCAAAGCAACTACAGCTTATACATTTGTGAGGAAAGCTGCACTTCTTTGAAGGATTTCATCTCTTCACAGCATTGCTTGCTGGAAATGTAGCGCAGGTGCTAGACTTTCAGTAATAAATGGGAAAAACTACATATTCCTCTTTGAACAATTGCTGTGCAATGCAACTCAACCTACACGTCTTGTTCATTTATATAACATTACATGTTCTTCCACAGCCAACTGAAATATAATTTCGACTGTGACAAATTGTACCATGGCAGGGCATTGGTTTGATACCACCTGGCTACAAACAGCAAGATATTAGCATCAGGTTGTGTGATGGACTTGTGCTCGAATATACTGATGGCACTGCATCAGGGGTAGCCAACCTATTGAACATACCAACAACTGTTGAAATAAAACACTAAGAAGCTTCCTTACTTTTCAAACTGAAATTACAAAAGGCTATGCTTCAAAGATTACTCATTTCTCTTAAAAGAATGTGGTACTGGTGCTGCACCATAATCATATGGAAATAGTAGTTTATTCTCAGGCTTCAAAACAATATATTTCCAAATGTTTGCCACACAAAAACTACATGATCTGAACCTATCCACTGCAATTTTGCATTCTATGTCATACACATACAGTATCATACAGTCAAATATGCTTCAAAGTGGAGATATCTCCTATTTTCTCTTCCAAGGTGGGTTTTCTTCCTGGAATTTGCCACACTTTGAACCTAATGCCTACCATTTTTCTGAAGAAGTGCATTTTGCAGGTGAATATGTGTTTTTCTCTGGGTCAGGCCTCCTCCTTTTAAACATCATATCAGATTATGACCATTGCCCAAAGGATACAGGAACATGAAGAAAGTCCAATGCCTGGCGCTGGCAACAAACCACCCTTTATTTAGCGTTTTGAGCTCATGCCAACCTGTGTTGAGCAATCCTTGGACTCAAGTAGGTATATCGTACGTAGCTTACAAACTCAATTAGCTATATAGCTCAGCATATGAGTATATAGCTTGTTGTGCTTATTTTGAGTACCTCAATAAAACGCCTTGGACAAATGCGTACTATATAATACCATCAACGGTAAGAACGCCCTGTCGAGCAAAAAGTATGCGGCAGGAAGCGAATGCTTTTCCCAGTATATCCATCACTGCTCGGGTGATTCTCTACAATCTTTACAGGTATCACTTGCTATCAACAGGGTTATTGCCAATTCAGCCTGTCATTTTCTCTGCAGAAAATCCTGCAATTTGATGTGAGCCTGGGAGATCCTGGGAGGCTGCAAATGTCTACACTACCATAGACTACCAAATAATTAGAACCTTAGCAACAAAACGCAGGAACATTGCAGACGCCATATCTCCCTCTCCCTCTCTGATTGTTTGTGCAGACTTTGTCGCGGGGGGCCCTATCGCTTTGCAGCGCTTCATGCATCTTATCAGCAGCATTCTTTTGACCGTGGCTGCGGCTATGTAGAGCCTATCCATGGATAAAATGTAGGATAACTCAGCATCGGACGGATCGCTGAAGTAAAAGTATTTCTCCGTCTGCAAGGCCCGCACCGATGGATAGGATGTGTGGATACTCTGGAATCAGGATAATCAGGCCATTGAAGACTATAGGAATCCCTCCAGGGGGGAAAGAAAAGTAAAGAAACCTGAGACATATACGCTTGAGACCGCTTGGGCATGTTCAAACTATTTGTTTCTCTTGCGATTTTCAGCTATTCACTTGTGCTGGAATTGCATTTCTACACCTAGAAGAAACTGGCTTGGGCAACAAACAGGTGGTCTTACTGTCTGCATCAGCACTTACAGACCCTTGTGTTTACCACCCTTGTATTCATCCATCTTCCTGCCTGATCGGAAGCATGCTCAAACACCTGTGGGGACATATCAACAAATCACAACTAGCGGACTGAGGGCAACTGGGGAGGGTGACCCATGGATCCGAATGGAGTGCAAGGTCCAAAGCTGAAGCGACTCACTACGGGTCTATGGCTTCATTGAAATTGCTAGGCTGATCCCATTGATTCATCATGACACAGCACACATGCAAAGGTTCTGCACGGACTCTTTTGCCTTGAGCCGCTGCAAATTTTTTACAGGGGCAAACACGGAAGAATTGGGTCATGGTGATATCAATCTATCAATCATTCTCTCTCCAGCGCCATCTCAGAATTCAATCATTGGTGACGAGGGTCTCATGCGCTGTGGACTGTGGAGTTTCATCATCTGTAACCTCCGATATTTGGATACACAATGATACACATATACGCTGATGATTGCTGATGAATCCAAACATTGAAATATGTGTTTGTAAAGATCATGGTAAATGTAAAAACTAAGTCAAGAAGAAGAACATCGATAAATAATGATAAATACATATAGGATCATATAGGTAGGTACAGTAGATCTAGACATAGAGATAGATGCAGCTAGAACATGATAGAACTATAAATATATATACTTAACAGAGATACAGTTAGAATGATGCGTATGTATGAACATATTAATTGCCTGCCAAGCAGTCCTTGAAAAGTGTGACCAGCGAGCTCCCCACACTTAGGGGCACCAAACTCCACCAATTGACAGAGTGCCACCTCCTTCACTGGTGCGTCCGTGGGCTGAGGTGGAGGGGTCTTGGCGAAGGCAACCTTGGAGCGTCATCACAAGGATCGGGCACATAAACAAACAGAGAGATGCCAGAAGATTTCTTCCATTCAGGCGTGCAAACTCGTTACACTACAGAACCAGGCTGATACATCTCTCCCCCAGATGTTGAACAATTCTCCTGGCGAGCGGCGCAATCTTACAGCTGAGCCTCCTGACATGAGGCACTGAGAAGTAGTGGTATTGAGGCACTGGAAAGGTGGGTTTCTGCATCGTTTCGGCCTTAGCCCAAGCACCAAATGTCCAGGAAGTCCAGGATCGAACTGCCGACCAAATCCAACAAATATGGAAAGTATGAGTATAAACTAAAAAGTGTACCACCACCATGGGAATCCAATCAAGCCGTGCAGCAAAACCCTTCCTTTTTAGTGTCTTGAAAACAGAACATGATGTGGTGTGTCCTTTTCCTATTGCAGACCCTCGCTTTACAGTATTTCCGAGATGCGGAATATCACGAAACAACTCAGAGTTGAAGGTTCGTCACGTTACGTTTCGTAAATTCCGCCCCCTTCTGTCCCCAGGGTTCCCAAACACGCCAAGACATCATGGGATCATCGGTCAAAGCTCCTGTGGAGCGTGAGTGAACGAGCTCCTCATTGCTGGCCTGGACCGGAGACGATGAATTATTTTGACATATTTTGAGACCCTCCTGAAAATCTATGCAAACCAAGTACACTTGTGCCTGGCATAGCATTGAGAAAGGGGTTCTGTATCAATCTGCATTGAGTGCCATGTTGCGGTTGCTTTTGGCTGCTATGGAATCCAAACTACGACTCTTGCTGCTCAGCTCGCATCAAACCAAACTCAAGTTACTATAGTTTGACAGACAGCTGCAAGATGGTGAGGTCAAAGAGGTGCCGCAGTAATTTCATGCTGTTTTTTTCCACCATGCATTTTGTTCCTGCTATTTTGTCCGTTTGAGAATAATTACGCCTCAAACAGTGCTAGCCTGAATTAGCCCGAACATGGCAATATTTCAAACAAAAAGTTGCTAAATGTTGCCAATATTGCCTGAGATTCGCCAGGGTACACTGAACGGACATTCCATACATACCAGCTGATTTGCGGCTGTGCCGTTGCCAAATGTGTATTAGCGGGTGTGGACGCAGCATGATGCAGCCATATCAACGCCAGAGAATCACAGAATATCACCTACTCTCCAGCTTGCAGGAATATGGCTCTACTGCAGAAACAGCGCAGAAGTTGCAAATAACCCGCACAAAGGGGAGACGGCAAACAGCAGTTGCAAAGAAAACTTTCGTGAGCAACTTAGTTGGTGAAATCAAGGGGTTGCACAGCAAATGCATTGCCCGTATCTGGGCCTCCAAGATCGCAAATGTTCTGACATTGTCCTAAAAACATTACAACGTCATAAAAGAAATCATAAGACATCATTGAATATCGAAATTCCAAAACACCCCCCACTATTGATGACTCATCCTAGATTACACCTCTATCAGATTTTTGGCTCATACTGCATACCTTTTGTTTTTGTTTTTACATCTGTTTAATTCTTTTTACTCAAACAAACTGTTCCACTCGGCTCGAAGCTGCCTGCGGAAGCGAGGGTAAGGGCCTGAAGCTGTGGGACTGGCTTAAGGCTCTTGGGTCAGTAGTGCCAATGGACACAGAAACCCATCTCCTGGGGGAGCAGCAAATGTGAGATACTATTGAGCGGCGAAGCTTCGATATTTCAGCAGAAAACTAACGTTGGGATATAACAACAAACGAGGAAATGGATCAGCGATCCTGAGGCCTGAGGATGAGATTTGTTTCCCAACATTCCTGAAGGCCTATATTTAGATGCTGAATGACTCCCACATGGTTTGAAATCTCGCCCGAACCAAAAAAAAAAGAATAGTTGGTTGTCAAATCACCAGCTCTGATTGAAGCACGGCCCTGCTCTTGATTTAAAATATGAATGAGGGAAAACCGCTTGATTCACTTGATGCAACCAACTGTTCTGCAACAAGAGCCACACCATTTTACAAACATTTTCGAAAGTCATACGAATGACATGTTACATGTCATGTCGATAGTGACCAGAGAGAAAACAAACATACACAACTACAACATTACACAACAAGTCACCATCAGGCAGCCTTAGAACCCCCAAAATCACAGCATGGTGAAGGCTGGCCTGGCATCGATAAGGCCTCGACCAGAGAGGTACACCAGACTCCTTCCCAATTTCAAACGTATTGTGTTTAACTGTGACAAACTGATTGTGATTATATCATTGTGATGTAATTGTGATCTATTGTGATTATGTGATATGGTGTGAAGACCCCTAGTCCCCTAGGCCCTAGAGATTGCTGTCATTGTCATTTTCGACACTTCTCTAAGGCTCAGACCCTCTCGATCATTTGGTGCTGATGCGTGGTGAATTCCTTGTTGGAAGCGGCAGATCTGTTATTGCCATGGCTAGATATGGCTAGGAGATGGTGGGAGGTCACCCAAACAAACAAAATGGACTGCTTTCATCAGAGGTGGTTGGAATTTCAGCTTCCCACGATGCCACTTTTGAAGGATCGCGACACCTGGGAGTAAGTTTAAGGCCATCGAATGTGGTTGTGGTTAAGATCTCGAGCAGGTGTCGGCATCACTGTCCCGCAAAAAAACAACGACAGCAATCCTGACCACCATGAAAACAGCCCAGAAAAGCGAGTCCATATCCCAAAACTCACTGTTCATCAATGAAACACTGAGGGAGGCGACCTGGCAACCCTCGGCGGGGAACCTGCGCAGAGTGAGTCTTCAACGATAGCAATGTGTCAGGACATGACTTGTGAGGGCTGGAACCTTGGGGGCCATGAATTTGGAACCCTCCCGAGAACGACTGGCCAAGAACTGTTCATCTATATAATTATCATCATCTATCATCCCCAAAAGCTTTCGATTTCCGGGCATATATTTACTAACGGAGAAGAAAACAAAGAAACCACATGCAGTGCCAGGCCCATTCGGATCCGAACCTGTCTGGAACCCAAGCTGCGAGACTGGCAAGACGGGTGGGGGATGGCGAGCGGGATTTCCACATTGTCCGCATCGGGGGAACCCTCTTCGATGGCCAAATTCAGTGTCCGCATGCCACCACAATCCATGACACCCAGCGCATTCCTGAATCTCTGGTTGGAATTCAACCAATATGAATTTGAAACCTAATGGATAACATCATATGACAATGAATAATTTGGGTGAGTGGATCAAACACCCAAAAATCACACACGATGTAGACTGGAACAGGTGGATGATAGCAGCTTGAGCCCTTGATTTCAAGCCAAAGGCATGGACTTTGGAACATTTCACCGAGTTGTCTTTTAATATACACCAGCCCCGCGGCATGGAATGCCTTCAACACCGAGATTCCATTCCAAAGTCACGCATGACGATGTAGCACAAACAAACGAACAATGGTATAGGACCTATCCCAAAATGGATCCAAATTCCCCAACTGGCAGAACATGGCAGAACCATGGCACAATTCGCGCATCTACTAGACGCCTGCGTCACCTGCTGTGCCCGTTCCGCAGCGCGCTCTCTCTGCCAAGCCCTGCGCACCTGCAATTGCAGCCCAAGGTGGCGATATCTGACAGCTGTCTACGTCCTGTCCATGGTGAAAAACTCATGTACTGACATATTTCACTGCCAAAATGTGGAAAACTGCAAGGTGAATGGGCACTGCCCACCTCCATGGCAGGACTCCCCTTGGGTGAGAGTGGAAATTCTGCCTGGCTGTGCGCATGTTTTGGTGAAGCCAAGAGGATACTTACCCTGTATCCCACTTTTTGGACAAACCCATATCAATTAATGAGTGCCTGTTGCAGTGTTCATGATTCAAGGCGGAAAGACGAAATGCCAGGTGATCTGCACATCGAGCTGACACATCTTGAGCCACCACAAATAGCAATAGGAACCTGTTCCCCACAAATATAATCAAATATAGTGCGCTGCTCAAAATGGGCATCTTCATTGAATACAGCACTGCTGTCGCATTGTAGGTCCCTGATTCTGCAATTGGTGTTGCGAGAAAATTATCCCGGCAAGAGACCCCAAACAGCGTGGGGGGAGCAAACGGATAATGCATTATAATCTTTATGATGATATTAATTAATGTTGAGAATTGAGAATGATGTTGAAGATGACGGTGATGTTGACGATGTTGACGATGGTGATGATGATGATGATGATGATGTTGATGATGAGAGGAAGATAGAGAAAAATGATGATGTTGACGTGGAGGAGGAAGATGATGAAGTTGAGGAGGATAATGTTGAGGAGGAAGACCGACCCCAAGACCGGGAAGCACACTTTGTGCGAGCCTGCGCAGGCGACGTGCGCAGGGACATTTCACAAGATCCATTTTGCGTGGAAATTTACAGGAACAACGACCGGGGACACCTCTGGGGACATCGTTTTGTGCGAGCCTGCACAGTCGAAATGCACATGGACATTTCACAAGAGCCATTTTGTGTGGAATTTTAAAGGGAATTGCCGGACACGGATGAGAACACCTCGATTAAAGACCGGGCCTTAACACTTACCGTAAGAACCCCTCAGTGTGGCCACACTGTTTGGGGAATGAACGCGCATTGATATGGATGATCCATTCCGGCTTATTTGAGGCGCAATAGTTGAGGGCAAAGTCGTTGTCCTTTGTGCGAACTGCTAACATATTGGGACGCAGATCTTTTGCACCTTTTCCAGACGTTTCTGCCCTATTCACATGTTCACGGTTGTACGACCAACGGCATGCTCGTTGTGGACATCAGCAAGTTTGATTCTCTTCTTTGTGGGTGATAGCAATGCCATGACCCTAAGACTTGGGAAATGCACTTGTAGGGTTTCAACCAACAAAAAAATAACAAAGATGACACAGAATATGAATCAATAAACCTGGCAATCGAAAATGATTCGAGTCCCGTGTGTGTGCGAGTTTGAATGTCACCTATTAAAAAAAAAACTCACATAAATGGATGGTTGTCAAAGACGATACCCTAAATGAGTCAATTTGATGTTTCACAGGCCCTTTTGTTCATACATCTCCCCCCCACAGTGCCACCTTCCCTCGTCTGAAAGCTTCATCCCCAAAGCAGATCCAGTCGCGGCCATTCCTCCGAGGGATGATGTGACATCGAGTGCCTATGTTTTGGGAGAATTTGGTTTAGAAAGATCATATTATATCTTTATATATATATATCATATTCTACACCAACTGTATCTGTATTATCTCTTCAGGTCCATGACTGACGCTGCCGCTCTATCCAAGGACTCGACCCACCAGAGGTGGCGTTGTTGTTGATGAGGCGCAAACCTGTCTCGGAAAACACCGCATGGATGCTGCGATGGTGGGTTGGATATGGTTGGATGCTGCGATGCTTCTAGGGGCTGCACCATATGCCATGGCGCTTCTTGCACTCGCAGTATGGCGTTCACCTACTTCGCTTTACTTGTCAAATGCCATGATCATGTTGGAAGTATATGGAAGTATGCTTTCGCATGCAGTGAAACTACTGCAGTGAAACTACTGAGTGCTCAGTTTTGAGCCACTTGTGGCAGTGCCAGTAGGACAGGGTTTGAGACTTTGAGAAGTAACACATCTTGAGCTCGCCACCATCATCACCATCCAGCTACGAAACCGCTGAGATGGGGTAAAACGGTGTACTGTAATAAAATGTAATAAATACAATGAAGTGGCCTGTGACCCTGAAAAAACGTGCTTCAGTGCTCTTGTAAAGACATAGACGGCGGAGTCACGAGATTCACCAAATTTGTGAAGTTCCAATCGTCATGCGAGTGACTAATTCCGGGAACTTTCGACAATTCTGGCGGTGCTACTTGCACCATTAATTAAGTCCTTTCGAACTGCCTTTTTGGCAAGACCCCTGTATATGACGTCGATATTTATGGTCAGCGAAGCTCGAAAGACTTGCCTCAAAAACTTTAAAAGCCCAGGTGAACTTGAAAACATGCGCACCGCGAGAAAAAAACAAGTAGTACTGTAACCGGAAGTAGGAAAATACGCCAATAACAGAACTACAATAAATTTCTTAATCGATGAATAAGTTCCACACACGCGCACGCACACACACATGATTGTTATTACAGACACACACACATATATATATTATAATGTTATATATTTATATATAAATAGATAACCACACACATATATATATATAACTCATTATAACTCTATACTATACATATATATATATATAACTCATTAGGCGGCTCCAAAATAGAGAAAAGTACATAAATTATCACTATTTTCATAGGAATTTACTTTTCTATCTCCATGGGGGTTTACTAGTACTATATACAATATATAATACGACATAAAGTCACATAATATCATGCAACACACACTGGCACATACTTCATTCGAAAGAACACAAAAGGACAGAGCCGAAAACCTGAAACAAACTTGTTCGGGCAATCTTTCACACTTGAAGTCCATTTCTCTGAGAATTCAACTCTTGCACACATCCATTTCTACTTTAGAACGGCCCAATACCGTATGTAGTGAGGGAACATCTTGTCTCTGAAAACCCTTGGATTGAAATATTGTAGGCTACAGTACTGACGGGTCAACAAGCAGTGGCGTTCCTGGTTTCAAATCTCCAAAGGTAAGCGACGCATTGGTGTAAGGCTAAACAAGATTTACTTTCGAAGCTTGACTTAAACAGTGCCCCATTCTGTGCAGGTGGATTCCATTGAAGCGAACACCGCTGCCCTGCGGCATCAGCTGTTAGATGTGGTGATTTTGGCTGCACTTCACGTCTTGCTGCAGTGAAACTTGTTCTGGAGCAACCATCGGATGCTCCCGAGGTTGATTTCCAGGTGACTAGCGCTCTCTATTCTCCCTATCTTTCTGACCTTTCGAAAGATCGGGACGACTACTCAGACTGGGAGACTTTCAAGTAGAAGGCTGTTCGGTCCTGCAGGCTGAGCACTAGATTTTGTACGACTGCTTGTCTTGCACCCACCAATTTTTCTGCCAGGGTTGTATCAGTGGATTGCTGGTATTGCTGCTTAGGCTTTAGATCTCAGTTTGGTTGCATTGTGGTTTGATATGAGTTCTAGATAATATCTATAAATTGTTGATACATATGTACCTTTTGTCAGTACCATTCAGTACCTAAAATGGTAGGCTCTACAACCCTACAGCTGTATCCTGAATGTCCACTAAACTTAGCGCCCAGGGCTGTTGCCGACTCGATCTCTTTTCTTCTTCGATGTGCGTCTAGCTCTCCTAGCACACTACGTTCACAGCATCTTCAGCTGGCGGGGCCCATGTTCTTATGCCCTGTTGGTCACCATCTGTTCCGCAAGCTCTTGAGCCTTGGGATGGACATGCCCCATGTGCTAACTATCCTCAGAACAGCTGGACTGAAATCTTTTTGACGAAAAGGAAAAGATAGGAAAAGGACAGAGAATGAAAGAGATAGAAACACCAGGGATACCCCTAGAAAGCAACCTTATGTGCCCAACAGGTGCAACAAAGTTCATTGCGCCATTTCGGAGACACGATTCGCCCACAAAATCTGTCAGTCTCATGTCAGGCTGCTTTTGGCTTCTGGGATTTGTTTCCCGAACTCATTGCTCACTCTGGTTTGCTTTGGATCATGATTTGCCCACGACACTGAACCAATGTTAATATATTATACCAATAGTCAGTATAGTTAATACTATTCAAAGATGGCATCTGGGATCAATTTCCTGCAGTAGGAGAGCCCAACCCGGGTTAGCTCTGAGCAAGCGACCTTAGCTTCGCCGTAGATCTCTTCCACAATCTTCAAAGCAAACTGCAGCCTCTGCGGAGCGACGGCTACTTGGCCTGCTAGGGAATACATTTCTGAAACCCACCGAATCTATGCACTATAGATCAAAGAAACTATGAACTAGATCTAAGATGATCTAAGTGTGACTGTTCATGATCGCAAATGCAAATAATAAGAGACAAACGGATGAGTAACAAGTTTGAGAATAGTTCATGACTGTTCATGATAGATCTAAAATGAAAACCAGGGAGTGCATGAATAAATGATTAAGCATGCAAATGAATAGCCACAAACAATTTAAGATCCAGAATTAATCGATATTAATCGCATTCATGTATGCATGTACAGTGTATACACCCCAAAACCAAGAAAGAAAACATGAAAGAACATTGGCATAAGATCCAATACATCATTTTTGACAAACATATGCAGAGGTTTTTGGAGGATGTCATGAGTTAAACCAATAAACCAACGGCTTTCCCACAGGATTTCCCACAGGCCATGACACGAGGTGCCCGGTCCCTGGCTGGTGATGACGTTGCCGTCCACCACGGCTTTCGCATCCTCCAAGGGGTCCAACCGGGCCAAGGGGATGCACAGGGGATGTACAAAAAGCCTGGCCAATTCACAGTACAGTAATATATATATATATAT
>Ga0126342_10018653_pt1 | contig 11871 bp, 11 predicted proteins | sample Cyp1metagenome_FD_92528 | JGI IMG/M metagenome (GOLD analysis project Ga0126342, IMG submission 92528) | Coral microbial communities from Lord Howe Island, Old Settlement Bay, Australia - Cyphastrea 1 metagenome | ecosystem: Host-associated > Invertebrates > Cnidaria > Coral ... | reverse complement strand
TATATATTATATTATATTACATTTTTTTATAAGCAATATATTATATTATATTATATTGTATTATATTTTAATCTATTATATTTTATTATATTATATATTATATATTATATATTATATATTATATATTATATTATATATTATATTTTTATATTTTATATTTTATATATTATATAACATATCTATATATAGCTATATGTTATGCATATATATATATATATATATTATGTATATATAGGGAACATGAATTAAACAATGGCTCTGTAGTGACTGGGTCGGCCTTCAAGGCGACTTTGGCTCGGCCGCACGGCTGAGTCAAGGACGCCCCGCCTTGGTCCGGGCGCCCGATCGCCCTAGAAGCCAAGGAACCTGGTTACCCATCGTTTCCCTGTATAACTAACCATAGATCATTGGGTACATCATCTATCTATTTAATCTAATCTAAATCCAAATCTAATCTAATCTAAGTCTAAGTCTAAATCTAATCTAAATCTAATCTAAATCTAATCTAAATCTAAATCTAAATCTAAATCTAAATCTAAATCTAATCTAATCTAAATCTAATCTAATCTAAATCTAATCTAATCTAATCTAATCTAAATCTATCTATCTATCTATCTACCTATCTATCTATCTATCTATCTATCTATAGGTAAGTCATCTACTAATAGGTCATGTAGACTAACATACTAGTAGCTATTGAAAGCAAACCATTGATGATTTATAGATGATTTACCTATTGAAAGAGTGATTTTGACGATGTTAGTCTACCAGAGGGTAGCAAACATTTGCAGTTCACCAAGAAAATTGATGATTTGATGAACACAAGTTAACAGTCAACAATCAACAATAGGAAGTTAATCAACAATAACGAGGATTTGATCATCAACAAACATGAACATGTGTATTCTACCGTGAAAGACCTGGACTAAGCAGCAAAAGACGAAAGTCAACCAAGAAAAAATGGATACAATCAGATCTGATTATCTAGACTGTATGTCACTTGTAGAGTTCGTTCCCTAGAGAATTTGTTGAATATGGTTTAATGGGCAAAACACAGGAAACTCTTGTATTCGCGGGTAAGAACCATTGGTTTGCTGGATTTTCTTTTCAATCAATCCATTGATAGTTGATAAAGTAGCAGCTAATATTCGTAGAATTGGATGGGAACATCAACAGCTTTCACACCAATTTCAGCATTAAAAAAAAACAAACCTTGGTTTCAACTTATGTTTCAACCCTTGTTTTCCCAGGTTTTTCCCAGAGTTTTCCCGAAGTTTCAACACGTCAGGTGGCCTACATTTGTTCGCGCTACTATCGCGCGCCTGAACTGATCTTCGGGGCCACCAACTAGTGACTTGGCGAAGGAAAGTTGATCCGGAAATCCCATGGGAAAACCACAGGTGTTGAAAATAACCACCTTTTTGAAGCCGTGTTTGATGGATTTCAATGATCTTAGGGATTTGTTCATTTGTTATTAGATGATTATTGATGATTCTTTGTTGTTCCAAATTAGACAGACCATCATTTTTACATGATGAATTTTGGGTAACTGCATGGAACGTTCGGGAATTTCGCTTGTCCGCCACGATTCGTGGTGTCACTGGGTCAACTGGATGGATTCGCCGCTGTCCTGAGGCAGTTCTGAAACACATAAAGCCTCCATAAATCTGAAATCATAAACCCAATCAAGTCACAAAAAACATCAGGGTTTCAAACTGGTTACACCAATGAAAATCAATGAAAACAGTTCCCCACATTTGGTTTTTTCAACTACCATCCAATGGCTGGTTTCGAGGTGGTTCTGTTTGTTGTTGCCCCAACAGTATCCGTGAAATATCGTATCAAATATTGTTGGTTATGCAGATATGTACATATCCTATTACATTCCCATAAAATCATGTAAATGCTTTGATTAGCTACCACCATTCACATGAGACCCAACCAAAAAACCCAATGAAATTCATGGATTTCCATGGATTTCCTGCCATTTACCATGGAGTTTCTCGACCCAATCGATCGCCCTTGTTGCCGTTGGCGTTTCGCTCAGTAGCACTGCGGTGGATCTTTGGTCCATGGGCTGCGTACTGGCTGAGATGCTACGAGGAGCCCATGTAAACACTTGGGGATGGATGACTTTAGAAACCACCAATGGTGGGAATAAATATCCTCTGGTAATTTAACATAGCTATGGAAAATGGATCATTTATAGATGTTTTACCTATTAAAAATGGTGATTTTCTATAGCTATGTCAAATTACCAGAGGGTAAATATTCACTAGTTTTCTTAGGGTACATGACCAATGGCTGTTGCTTGGGATAGTTATCCAGTTATCCATCATAACTCCATATATATATATAATTCCCATGGATTTTTCGAAAGATGGATGTTATGCGGACAATTCAGTTGGAAGAATGGGATAGTAGTGTCAGACCTTCCAACGAATTTGCAAAGATCGTCTACTTTTTATGGATATCATGGGATATCAATGTGGCTGATATATGATAAGCTTCCGAAGCAGCCATTATATCTCCCCATCAACTAGGGATGATGAACAACGGGAAACACATCCTGTAGAACCTGCAGAGTTTCCCTTGAAGAATGGGGAGAAAAAAGCAGCAGAAATGGGTGATTTGCCCAGAAAAAATGGGGATTTAACCAAGAACAATGGGGAACAAACATGGTTAGTTAGTTAGAACAACATAGAGATTGAACAAACAATAGTAGGGATTTTCCAAATCCTCAAATAGATAGCATTATCCGAATCATTATCCCCTAACATAATTAAACACCAAGGAATTTTGGTCTGTGTTTCTTTTGCTGTGTATCCAAATTAGCCATGATAGATAGTGCTGGAAATCATCCCCAACAATCTTTAGGTGATTAGATACACTCTCTATATATATAATTATATATAATATTGATAAATGGAAAGTAAACCTCCGATTTCGGATGCTTTATACCACCCATGCCTGCGAAAATTGGGATGGTTCATCATTGGGTCCCACACATATGGAGAAGTCCTACTATCTAAGATCAAGCATGATAGGGGATAAAGATAGGACATATAGTATGAATACATAGAGACATAGACAGAGATAGACAAATTCCATCGAAGCCCAGTGTGGACTCTTTTTGAGAATAAACTTTCGAATAAGATGCTAGAGAAAGTGAAGATTTGCGCAGCAAGGGAAACGGGACGTGGAAATTGGCTTGGCAACAATTGCACTGTACCGACTATACCCAACGAATATAGCGTTTTAATGTGTTTTGCTAGAAAACAGAACAATGGGAGATAAAGGCAAACAACATACCCAAGAGCAATGGCGATCTAATTGAAAGTGAGCATGGGATCAAATGGGACAACTAATGGATATTTTCCATGGCAGCATTGCACAGGATGACTCAACATCAGAGAATCACAAAACTGTTAACACTATAGGAGCCGTCACATGTGAAAATACTTAAGACTTAGGATTCGCGCAACAGGTGAACACAACTTTCGGTGCTGCCGCAGAAATTGATGCCCTTTTTGTGAACTGCTTGGCCTTTTTTGGGTGGGATCTGACAGTGTAGTGGGTTGCCATTTTCACTGCCAGGGTTGGATTAGCCAGACAGCGCAGATTTGTGGGGAAAACACACATAGGAAATGTACTGATAATTAGATGTCCAGCTAAAACATGGAAAGGCGACCATTAGTAGTTTCATGTTTGTTATGGGGCCCCAATCTTGACAAATCTGATGATAAATCCAATGACAATTTGCGACTTCCCAGCAGCGAATGGCTGGAAAGGAGGTTGCCAAGAAGTTTACACAGTACAGTATGGAGAATCCCAACAGACTGCCATGATGTTTTTGGAGGGGGAGGCCTTGTACTGACCGTGTATGATTTTGGATAATTCCTAAAGCCATCATATGAGATTGCTAACCTGAGTCTCAAATCATTTTGTAAGCAACTTGGACAAAATGCCAACAGCATGTTTGAATCTTTTGATGCAAGTCGCAACATTGCAAAAGTACAATAAATGACACAAAGGAGGCCTGGATGCTCCGTGCAGGGCGACATCTAAGGGCCCATTGCTGAAGGAAGGTGCAAGAGACAATCGTAGACATTCTTTGGGAATCGGAATGTATTGTATAGAAAAACCACCCTCTGAATTGAACATAGACTAGAAATCACCACATCAAAGCAAGTAATAAATTTCGGAACATATAGTCAACTCTAATTTGCTTCAAGATGCTTCAAGTCTATACAATCAACATTAATCACCTCTAAGTTGTTTCAAGGTCGCAGCCCTGAGGACGGCCGCTGTTTCCTGGGGAGAATGGGGTGGACCAGCTGGTCGAAATCGTGAAGGCGGCGGTCCTTCGGTCCCCTTCGGTCCCCTTCGGTCCTGCCATCGATAGGGATTAATTGGGATTTAACCATGAACAACAGGATTGTTTAAAGATTTTTCATAGGGATATGATGGGATATGATGGGATGAAAACTGATTTAAGTCCATCAACAATAGGAAGTTAATGCGATTTAATGTGAATATAATGGGCATTCATGGATTAATGGAATATATATATATATATTACATATATTAATATACATAATACACAACCAACCAAGAACGATATTGGTGATGTTTGAAACTTGAGATACCTTAAAATTAAAATAGCAATTTGTTCATGGGAAAATTATCACCATCAAACTCTGGGCCCTATTTTCAGTCAAACCCATCTCGGGATGTTTGAAGTATCTAGTGATTCTAAACGAACAAAGGAGGGAATTGTACCCGAGTTTCCCAACACAAATGGGATTGAAATAGCAACCCTTGGGCATCCTGGTAGTATACCCATCAGCAATGGTGATATCATATGATATCATCAGCAGCAGAACTGGTTGGCAGTTTCACTGGATGACGGGGTTGAAAGCAGCAACCAATCATGATGGCCTTGAACATACAAGAGAAAATTGCGCAATGTAAGGGACTTCCAGCTTATCCAGACGCTCCATGTACTCTATATTTGACCTGGATGCATGTTCAGCCACCAACATGTAATGTTTAACACAGTTCCAAACTTCCGAGACATAAACAAACAATGTGTTTGAAGAACTGGGTCACATGATTTCAGCGTGTGGTTGCAGGCAACCTGCATCCCTGGAAAAGATACTCTCCGGCAATCAAACGCAGCAACGAAACATTACCCAATTCTGAATTCTGCATGACGAATTACATTCTTAAGATTTCTGAAGTATTAAGAAGCATTGCTCGCATCACTGTCTATTGCTAGGTTGTATAGATTAGCGGAGAGGCGGAGAGGCACCACTGTTCTAATATGTTCTAATCATGTGACATCAACGCTGATGGCTTTACTCATAGATACTCATATGATCTCATAGTGTATTCCCAATGTTCGCAAGTACGTGCAATCATAAATCATCTGAAACCATCAGAAACCATCAGAAACAATCAGAAACCATCAGAAACCATCAGAAACCATAATAAATCATCAGAAATCATCTAGAGCCGATGTTTGCTGACTCACTGAATTGGGAGCGTGCCAGGTCCTGGGTTCACCCTCCCGTCGGCAAGTCCTGGCCATGAACCCGCAGTGCGCGTTCGGCTGAAGCGAGTTGTGGGGGAAGCACCGGTGGATTGACCCTGCAAAATTGTTTTTGAACCAAGAAAGATGCAGATTATGAAGATATTATGAAGATATTATGAAGATTATGAAGATTCTAGATGATATGAATATGATATGAGATGAAGATTATGAAGATTATGAAGATTATGAAGATTCTAGATGATATGAATATGATATGAACTGTTCAAGAATGGGAATTTAATGGGTCATTTCCTCCCACCCATCAATTTTAAGCGCATATTCCACATCAAAAATGGATCGTAAAAATCCGGCGGGATCCATCGGAGTCCGCGAGCTGCAGGTATTTCAGCTTCGCATTTCCCACGGTGGCAGCATGCAATTGGAGTGTGGAAGCCCGGAAGGAAGGTATAACCAAGAATTTTTGGAAAGAAGAACTAGCTACATGAGTATATCATTGGGCAACTGCACTATATATAATCACTACGCACTATTGTTTATTCCTCCTGGATTACTGTAGCATAGTGATGCACTTGTTTCCACGTACAGCATGTTAGAGTGGTTGTATCGGGAGAGTCTAAATGGTGTTCATGTTTCCAAAGAAGAACGGTGAATAACGACTGAACACATCTCAACACTAACAAAGTGTGTAGTTTCCCATGTGTTTCAGTCATTTCGTTTTGCAATTGACCCTTCATTGGATTGATTTTTGGGAACTACTGTAATATCTACTGTAATATGTGCAGTAAAACCTTAAATATAGGGTGTCAACATGTGTAAACATGATTTGGTTCCTCTAAATATGTCAACACAACATAAGTCAATCCATTAATGGATACGTGCCTGCACCTTTTTTTTTGTCAAGGTCCTTGTGGCTGCAAAGTCACACATCAATCAATCAATCAATGACTGTACAATTTTGACTGTCCACTTGTAGGGTGCTTGGGGGCCCAACTTGGAGCTGAGGTACTGTGTTTCGGAAGACGGTGGGCCCTGAGTGCAGGGCTCAGAGACGCCAATGTTTATTCTTGTTTTTTCTACCAACAAAACACTTGGGAGCTCAAACATTGGAATGTAATTGTTTTATTACTTGTTTACCAGCAAAAAATATAAGCCACATTTGTCTTTTTTTTCAATGAACTTACATATTCAACAAACAAATCAAGCATAAAAGGGGATAGTCAAAACATGTCAAACATGAGATCTGTCAGGAAAGGTGTCAACCATGAGATGTCACTGCTTGGTGTCTTAAATGGTTTCGTTTCCCAATGGGATGATCAAATGGTGTTTGGCATGACATGGCCAGGAAAGGAAATACATCATATATGGGTTTGTCTGAAAATGTTGGGTATATTCCCCAATGAAATAGCCATTTAATAGGGATATAGGGATAATGATCATTAACATTCATTAACCAATGATTTGACATGTTACAGATTCACTTGTTCAAGTAGACTCCGATACTCCGATACTCCTAAATTGTGCTGAAAGCACAAGCAACAACGTGTATCAATGCGTCTTGATATGTGTGCTGGTTTTATCACCAGTTTCAAAATCTTGTTGAAACCTGGGGTCGATCTTTCTCGTTGTTGCACCCCAGGAATCGTAAGTGGGTAGAGTCAACCGAATTACAACCGGACGATTACTCTACTTGCCCTACTGAATTAACTGAGGTGAACCAACTCACTAATACAATTCCTGGTGTAATAATAACAAGCAAGTCGTAGATATATCCCTTTCAAACCCATTTTGAACACATTTTGGCAATATTTAACCTGCCTTTTCTCCAACTTACCTATCGTTTCGGGGCCCAGAAATCTGTAACAACCAGTGGTTTTTGGTCCCAGGTTCACCACACTTCTCAGTGAGTTCCTGCAGTGGGCTGGCTGAGAATCGGTGAATCTTCCTGGGTGACACCTGGCATGCCGAGACACATAACCTGAATGAACTATGTATAAAAATATATATATATATATGTATATGTATACATATATAATATGTTACAATATGATATAATATGATATAATATGATATAATATAATATAGTATGATATAATATGATATTAATGATATAATTTTTAACATACAATGTGGTAAGCCCAATGCCAGAACCCCCCCAAAAAATCACCAATTCAATGGATGGCTGGCTGAAGCCATCTCCAGTAGTTAGAAATGGCATCAAGGGTTGCCCACATTGGACATCATCCCCTGAAATGGCCGAAAATAAAAATATCTGCTTTAGGAAATGATAGTTGAAGGTTTAACCAATGATAGTTGAAGGATGTTTTTCAACTATCATTTCAACTATTAGTTGAACATATCTGGTTGGGATATTAGTTGAACCTGTGTTTTTTCAACTGGACCATCCACCGTTTGGGGAATCGATGGTTGTTTCTTTTTTCTGTGGACCCCAGCAACTCCAAGGATGGAATCGCTGAGCGAGTCATTGTGTTTTCGTTCAGTAGTCATGCGTCCAAGAACTCAGTATCTAGGGGTTATGGTAGATATATTGCACTAGTTACCCTCTGGTAAATTAACATAGACCCTGAAAATCACCAATTTTTAGTGGAAACTAATCTTCCAACCCCTATCTGCCAGGGTCTATGTTAATTTACTGGGGGTATATATATATATGAATATACTGTTTTTAAAACCAACAAACAGAACTGCAGGGCACCTGGTACTGTAGCTGGACCCGGATGGTAAGTTTACCATTTCCCACATGAACAGTTTCATCCTGAGAATGACCTATTTTAGGAGCAAGGTAGTCTTCCAATCCTCGGCAGGGTCCATGTTAGCTGGGATGATGGTACGTTTTGAAATACATGTTTCGAATTGTAACACAAAGGGGCAATATTTATCACCCCAAAACATACACTGTATCCTTTTTTTGCAGGCTATGGTATTAAGATTAACTGTGAAATTATGATGCAATTAAAACATAACAGGTGGATGAAACGCACCATAAAACTCTGGAGTTGACCGTCAAAGTTGCGATGCAACATATCATCAATAGAAGCAGACATGAGTGGCAACTGCTTCCGTAAGAGAGGAAGCTCTGTAACGAAGAATGTAGGTGGATAATGGTGGATATCTCTGACCATGTGAATCAAATGCATAAATGCAAGATCAAGAGCTGGGACCATCGATGTGGATCCCGTGAGATTGGACATAGCCAGCATCCGCCACCACTGGAAGCCTCCAAAGAGCCCAGGTACGACCCCGAGACCCGCATTAAGCCATTGGAGGTGGGAGATGGAGCAGATACGCCATCGGAAACATGGGGGGGGTATCATTTTTTTCAAATCAAGTAACAATGATTTTGTTGACCTTTATCTGATTTTTATCTCTGAAACATGTTGTTTTACCATTCAAGATAGGGGGTTTCCGGTATATAATGTTTCCATTGTTCCGTCACACCAATTCTGGCAAGGCATGAAATGCGGATTTGAATCTAGAAAAGGCATTCCCACCATATTGCACCATGATTCTAAAACCATATTTCAGCATATTTGATCGAACATGAACAGCCCACTGGTTGATTGATAGAGGGATCGCCGACTTTTTAATACACATCTGAGGTGAATGATGATAAACGGTACTGTATCCATCACCCGCCCAGAAAAACTTTCCCAAAAGAACATTGTTGGGAAATCATCAACCATGAACCAAGCATCATTTATCAATCCTATCCCCATCTATTTGGATGTTTGAAAATCCCGAATTAAATGATGGAATAAGGCCACTCACCCCAAATTCAGGGGTTAGACCACCCATTAATGATGATTAACTTCGAAGTCCCAATGGGTTTGCTTGAAAATTAGGTTGCCCCCTTCCATCCTGTAATAATTTTCCCTGTCAGACTGCCATAAGTTGTAGGTATACCCGATTTTCAGACACACCCAATAAATCATATTACTGTATTTGAATTTATGTGGTTGCATCCTCAGTATATTCTCATGAAATCTTCATGAAATATCCCAATGCCAATGAAATATCCCTGTTCGTTCCTCCCCACGTTTGCTGGTGAAATTCCCACCTTCAGACAGACCACAATCCCAGCAATTCTTGGAGTTATGGGGCACCGCCTAGCAACCAATCCAACATATTACAGTCTTGATGATGTTTCGCCATAATATAAACTGTATATCTATATATATATATATATATAGATAGACATTATGCATATGTGTATAATATGTATATAAGTAATATGTGTATATATAATTGTACTGTATAATACTGTATATATATATATATGTGAAAAACCATATTCTATGGACCTATGACCTATGGATACTTATGGTACAATCTAATGCACTTATCAGTAGATTTCTGGATTAAATATCTACACGAGGTTATTCACTATCCATACATAATATATATAACTATCTATCAATATTCATTATATCGAATCTATATCGGCAAAGTCTCTATGGATATTTTCTCAATATCTATAATATTCTATAATTATGCGGAATATTCCATAATATATATATATATATATTATCATTAGCATGTGTATTTGTTTAAATAATATTATCCACATAATACCATTATTTGGATATCCATAGTCTATTTATCGTACAACATTTTATTCATCCATGATCTCGTACAAATTTATTATCTGGATATCCATAGAGTAATATATTTCCATTACATCATAGGCCAATATTCCCATTCCCCCATTCCTTACATTTAGCACCAGTAAGAATATTATCTATTGTACGAAAAAAATATTGGATATCTGTCGGATATCTATGGATATCTGTCGGATTATCTACCCTCCATTTCTCCAAGGCCTGTGCTCACAGCTGCTTCGACGCCCTCCGCGACGAGCGCGCGCGCTGCTCCGACGGCCAACCCCTGCCGCCGGAGCGGGGAGCGGGCCATGGAGGTTTCCTAATTAGTCGTCATGGGGGATCCCCAAGTCACTGTAGTTTCAAAACTATGGTCGGTCATTCATGACTTGGATGATTTTGGGGAGTGCCCCTATGGATTGGAAACCCCCAGATAATAATAATACGGATATAACACAGATGTAACTGAAAAAACATGGGATATATCACTGCATATCATGGGATATCAAGATGACTATGCATGGGGATATGGTGGGATGATAATTGGAACACGTGATTTTTGGATTTCACTGTGATGTCACTGGAAGTGAGGGTAACGGGAATCATCCCCATGGCTGACCTCATAAGTGGTAACTGGGTTGTAACTCACTAATGATAGCCAGTTAAAAGGGAACTTCACATCCCCTGGTTCTGGACGTGCCTGAGAGCTGTATAATTATATATATATATATATGTATATATATATATACATATGGGAGCCGTCCGTAAATGCAGATAACAAATTTATGAATTGATGCGTTTACTCTGCTTTGCGCGATTGCCAAAACCTGCATCGCGATAGGCTGAGCGATTGGTTGGCGATTATACGGCTACAACTACTACGACTACTACGACTACTACGACTACTACGACTACTACGACTACTACTACTACTTCTACTTCTACTACTACTACTACTCCTACTACTACTACTACTTCTACTACTACTACTACTACTTCTACTACTACTACTACTACTCCTACTCCTACTACTACTACTACTACTACTACTACTACTACTCACTACTACTACTACTACTACTCACTACTACTACTACTACTACTACTACTACTACTACTACTACTACTACTACTCACTACTACTACTACTACTACTCACTACTAACTACTAACTACTAACTACTACTACTACTACTTCTACTACTACTACTCCTGCTACTACTACTACTACTACTATAACTATAAGTAGCTCCTGCCGATCACTTTAAGCGGTTCCACCAACAGAAGCGGGTGTACCCCGGACCGGACGTATTCTTGGGGGGAGCGATCCAGGGCCCTGCGCAACTTAATGCATACCCTAAAGGAATGTGTCGAAAACAGAACGGGGCTGGTGATCGGTAAGGAGGATGGTAAGATATCCGAAGCTATTACAAGATATATAGTGGCATTATACTGGCAGTCTTCACTATTACATTTGAAAGTTATGCCTTTGCTTTTTTTCCAAATGACAAATGTCCCACTGAGGGGTCAGAAATCAGTCAGAAACCAGTCAGAAACCGGCCAAACGCAATCTCTCTCCCTTGCCTATTCCCTCACCCTCCTACCAGAAATCCTACGCCTACTCCTATTCCAATTTCCACTACCACTACTGCTACTGCTACTGCTAGTGCTGCTGGTACTACTGTGAGTTTTCCGGAC
>Ga0126342_10018652_pt1 | contig 11871 bp, 10 predicted proteins | sample Cyp1metagenome_FD_92528 | JGI IMG/M metagenome (GOLD analysis project Ga0126342, IMG submission 92528) | Coral microbial communities from Lord Howe Island, Old Settlement Bay, Australia - Cyphastrea 1 metagenome | ecosystem: Host-associated > Invertebrates > Cnidaria > Coral ... | reverse complement strand
CCTTTTCCCATTGGTTGGTTGATTAATAGAGGGGGTTGAAGAAACCCCTTTAACAACAGGTTTCTATGATGATAGATGGTATACCAGACCGGCCCCTCTATTTTTACCAAAAGGACATTATTGGTTCAGAAGGGGCCCCAGTTGTGAGGTTTGTTTCGCGTTCAGTTGGTGCAGTTCTAACTATAATGATATAAGAAGTTGGTGTATGATACGCACATCATAATATTTAGATATAAATCAACAAACATTTCACTGGGGGGCCGCATCCTGTATGATTTTAGGTGATTTGCCGTATCAAAAGAATGGTGATTTACCTATCAAACATGGTGATTTACCTATGAAAAATATGGTGATTTACCAAACAGTCTAGTGAATTGGTGATTTACCTATGAAAAATGGTGATTTGCCTAACAGTCTAGATTAGCGAATCATGATCATTTAGCTGCAACACCATTTGCGGCACCTTGGGATCCACGCCATTGGCCATTTTGCTTCACAGGCAGCCTTGGCCATGCATTGAAATGCATAGACTTGAAGAGAGTAGCACTTATAGCACTTACTATGCACAATCGCCTGATTTTCGATTTCTGGAATGCAAATCGCCTCGCCCGGCCACACATGTTGAAGAAGCTCTTTTCCGGAAAAACCGTGACACGCCTTTTTCGTTTCATACGATGTTCTTCTCTGTTCATGTTTGCGACTGTGGAAACATCACAAACCACAGCATAGTAAGCCCCAAAAGGATAGAATGGATTAACTTGACCACTGCAGCATCGATTCCTCAACATCTTTCCGCAACTTGGGCGGGTTGAACAACACATTAGACAAAAAAGTGTCAGAGGAAAAGAAGTCACCACCTATGATTTGGGAGAATGACCCAAAACAATGGTTCATCACCAAACAAAAATGGATAATAAGAATATCAACTATTAGTGGGTAAATAATAATAACAATAATAATAGCAAAAAACATCCACCATTATATCATTATTTCCATAAATAATATCAGATTTTCCCACTATCACCAAACAATATAATCGTTTCCACCATGATTTTCCATGATTTCTATGACCCCAACAAGACAAAAAAGCGGAAAGGGAGCTGCCATGGGAGCTGCGGCCAGCACTGGTGAGGGGCCGGGCCCAGAGGCCGATGAAATCGCAGAGATCATGTTGAAATCGTAGGGAGATGTTTCTTTTTTTGGTGACTGTTGTTTTTTTTTGTTTTTTTTTTGGGATTGTTGGTTTTTTTTTGTTTTTTTTTTGGATATTTTGGGGATGTTTTGGGGATAGAGATTTTTTAGGTGGGTATTTGATAAGAATGTGGGGATATCTAAACATCAACATAGAAGATGTAATCATCATCTGGATGAATTATGATGACCTCACTGTGACGTCAATCACCGTCAATCATCCCCATAGCTGGCCGAAGGGGCACCTTCTAACAGACGATTGTCCTCTAACAAAAATGTGGTTCTCAGGGTTTATATTCGTTGGGCTGATGGTTTCATGTGTGGATAACTTAGATAGAGTGGGAGTAGAACAGATCTATAAACCCTGAGATAAAAGGTAGAATAGAGGATATTATTACTATACTAATAATCAATAGACAAGATCTCAGTCGGATCTTCTTTTGATCCTAAGTCGAGTTGGATCATCAGTCCTGACGTTATTTTTGGTGATGAACTTCTGGTTGCCACACCTAAAGGTGTTTTTGCTTATAACATATGGAGGAACCCCTTTTTGAAAGGATAAAAAAACCTGTGAAAGTTGAGGGATATTTTAGACGGGATCACCAACAACGGAATGTGTGTTTTTATCAGTCTAAAGCAGTAAGTTGCACTTGTGGTGAAACATGGGGACCTTTGTCATTCTGAGTACTACCCTTTGGTGATTTAACGTAGCTATGGAAGCCATGGCTCATTCACTTCGATATGTTTCAGTTCGCCAACTATCTTCAGTACCAAGAGTTGGGACATAAACATAAACCAAAACATCACTGGCAATAGTAAGGACAGGGATTTCTATTTGGTGTTTCACCTCTACAACCATGAGCACCGTACTCCACATTGGCTTAGCCAATCTGTTTGGGACGATTCATCGGTTCATGGGATCTACGGTGGTTGGTTTATAGCCCATGTGCAACCAATTAATATACAGTATAATACATATGCATATTGAACCCATATGTACAATATATGTACAATATATGTACAATATATGTACAATATATATATATATACTGTGTATATATATATGTATGTATATAATATTAGGCACATAACCTACTCATATAGCCCATACAAGTGGGGACACTTTCACTTATGTATATACCGCCAGAGTGGCATGACGGTGATGACCGTAACGTGACAGTCTGTTTCCTGGCTCCACGTCCAGGACGGCTATGTTCATCACGTCTACCTCGCTGCCACGGTCTCTTGGCCGATGGCAGATGGGGATTTTACAGGGCAGAGCAGATGGGCGGATGGGGGATTTATTTTCTTACTGGTGCTTAGTAGGGAATGAGGGAATGATCCACTGGCTAACTATGAATAATAATCCCAGCAACCCCCAGCAACCCATCCATTCCTTACGTTTAGCACCAGTAAGTTTTGTTTTAATGGGATTGGAGATAGAACCAACAGTCAACGGTACCTCACCAGTGCATCATTGGAAAATGATGGAACTAGATATGGATTTAACTATGTTTAATTCATTTTAATCCTCTGTCATCAAACTTGGCCACTGGAACCCCGAACTCGAAGGAGGTCTTGGCCGCTGGAAAACCATCGTTCGAACATGGGGCCTTTTCCGACCCAAAGAACCTATAGGGAGAACCAAAAATCAGTGTCAAGTGGGTCACAGAACTCCTCCACCCAATTCAAACGAGGAGTTTTCCAGCGAAAAAACCCACATGAGGGTTTCCATAAATGGGGGTACCCCCAGTTCTCATCCACTTTATAGATGGATTTTCCCTTATAAACCAACCAGCTATTGGGGTACCCCCATTTATGGAAACCCCCACCAGAGAAAGCACCCAAATGTCCTATAGATTCCGCATGAAGTGAGGAGATCATTCGCGTGGCTGGGATGCGAGGGTACCACACCTCAGTGCTCCTGGGTGATGGCTTTGGTCATGTCCGGAATTTCATGGGAGTTTGTGGGGTTTTTAATGGGATTTTAATGGGATTTTAATGGGATTTTAATGGGATTTTAATGGGATTTTAATGGGACTTGACTGGCAATTGAATGGGAATTGAATGGGAATTGACTGGGAATTGAATTTAATGGGAATCTAATGGGAATTGAATGGGACTTGCCTGGGATTTGACTGGGAATTTATGATGGGATACGAATGGGATACTAATGGCTCCGAGATGATTCGCAGACGTTGGACGATGTCTGGATGCGGAGCGAACGACCCTCTGGTGACGTCAAATAGCCTTTGAAAATACCACATTTATAGCTATTATAAAAGGGTATAACTACCCTCTGGTGATGTCAACTAAATCACCTATTTGTAGCTGTAGAAAATACCACATTACCTATTCAAATCAGCTATAGTTGATTTACCTATTCAAAATGGTGATTTTCCAGTTCGCTATGTGGCTGTTTACCAGAAATGGTGGATTTTCCCGCCAGCCATGTTTGATTAACAGAGACTAAAGTTCCATCATTTGTATTCTTTTGTGCCAGAAATTCCACTCATTTTTCCATTGTCTTGTGAAAATCCATGAGCAAAAACTACCTGGGAATTCGCAAGAGGGATACTCTTGCGGAGTAAAACCTGACCATCTGGTTATTTGTTACAGTTCGCCATGGAAAGATCCACCATTTTTAAGTTCGGTAAACCATCTATTTCGATAAATGGGCCATCGAAAAACCATGGCGATGCTAGTCATAACCGTTATGGGTAAGTGATGGTTCTTCATGCCCGGCAGACCCCTCCCATTTGGTCCCCATTTTTCAACCTCTTCGATGACTTGTCCCATGAAAAAAATCACCGGAGAATTCCGGATCGCAGACTCCCAGGATGATATTTTTACATCAGTTGATGGGCCCCCCCCCAGTGAAATGTTTGTTGGTGAACATCACCCCATCTAAATAGAAAGTTATTTAAGCGTATCCTACACCAACTTGTTATATATTATAGTTATCTTCACCAACTGAACGCGATTTACAAACCTCACAACGGGGCCCCTGTGATGATCTGTTCCCAGGATTGTTGACTCGCACGAGTACTTCTTCGATTCGATCGGCATTTTGGAGGCGCCGCCCCTCTTTTCGCACACCTTGGAGCAGCAGGCAGAGGGTCAGAGCCAAGCGTGCCAAGCGTCGGCTTCGGACGAGGATGGCGAAGTCAGTGACCTGGGCAATTTTTAAGTTGATGAGATTTTTTGAATGGATTTTCCAGTAGCTTCATCGGCCAGAAAGGAGTATTATCCCACCAAAAATGCAACGAAGCAGTGGACATCACGAACTGTTTTGCATTTTTTTCCGTGCATTTTTTTAAAGTTATATAAACCTGTTTTAAAGGTTGCTGCAAATTCACCTAAAACCACTCATTTGAGTCTGTCTGAAAAAGTGCTAAATTTTCACAGGGGAAATCATTAAACCTCCAGTAAAAAGAAGAAGACACATCCATATTTTCTCAGAGAAAATGATGATTTTGAGGTTGTTTCATCCCAATGTTCCCTGCTGAATCCCCATTTTTTCATCATTTCCCCCATTTTCCAACGATTTGGCCCAAATTTTCCCTGGCTCTTCCGCCGCTCCCATGGTTCCAGTCAGGTGATGGTCCCGTAAAGAAGCGGAATACCGTGGTGACGCCCATGGGATATAGCAGCCAGTCAGGGCGACAACTGGTGGCAGCGCTGCAGCAACACTTCGAACGAGGCGACGCCAATATGAACAGTTTTTGAAGGTTGGGGTAAATGGTTTATAGCACCTATAAAAATGGTGATTTTGGGGATGGTTTATTATCGTTTTAACCATATTATTTATACTGTAATATGTATAATTATACATTTTTGGAAAAAGGGTCATGCAATTGGATATAATGGGACGGAACCAATTACAAGTCAGTTGGTGGTTTCAAATATTGTTCGTTAAATGAATATTTGGCATGATGATCCCCAATGATTATCTGGTTGTGGTTTGGAACATTTGTTATTTTTCCATTTCATATATGGGATGTCATCCTTCCCATTGACTTTCACTCCATCATTTTTCAAGACGGGCACATGGCACCACCAAGCAGCTATTGTTTTTCAGAAGGGGATGAGAAACCATCTACCCTCTGGTAAACAGCCACATAGCTATTGAAAATCACCATTGAAATAGTGAGTTTTCCCATTAAAATCGCTGGATCAGTGGATCTTTCCTACCATCCCTCCGGGTCAATGGGTCAACGAAGGAACTCCCCTCCAGTGTTCCTCCGCCGTGCTTTCATGGATTTTCCCAAGGAAATCCCCGCAGTTTCAAGTGCGTCAACTTCGAGCTTTGTGCCATTTTGTGCCCATTCGACCATCAAAATCTCATCCTATCTTCGTGGTCCCCTGAGCCTCCCCTCATGTCGAGTTGCCTCGAGCCGCGTCTCGCAGCCAGGTACCTATGATGTCTTCTACAAGAACTGCAACTCCTTGATTTACCGAGTCGATATGCGATTTTTTCGGTTTTCCCATGGGTTAATCTACCATTTTTTTTCAGCCCAGATGACAGCAAACCATAGGAAAACCATAGGAAAATGGAGGTTTACCCTCTGGTAATGACTGTCAAATAGCTATTGAAGCCATGGCCCAGTCGAAATCGTTGATTTTCCCAGCTATAACATGGTGGATCTTTCCAGTTCGTTATGTGGCTGTTTACCAGAGGGTACCATTTTTTTTTTGAATCCACAAAAGATAGATTTATAGTGGATTTTCCCATGAAAAATGGTGATTTTCCATTGCTATGTTAGTTCACCAGAGGGTAGATTTTGAATTTTGCATGGCCATAGCCACATGTTTTCCTTGGGCAAAACCAGGCAACACCTTCACGGATTGTGCCCTGTACTACTTGACCAAGACCCGGCTGCCGGGCAGTTATACCCGCATCGAACGGCTGGTCACGGCGACCAAGACGGTCTCCATCGGGCTGTTGAACGTGATCTTCAAGACGTACCTGGAGAACGCCACCGGTGTGGAAGTGGAAGGAGATATCTACACACCCAATCCGTAGCTGGGACGATTTTCGCGATTTTTTTTTGATGGTTCTGGAAAAATGATATGGGTATGGGTCAATACCTATACATACCGTTTTTAGGGGATGAACATCCATTTACCAGCTATTTTGGGGTTCACTAGGTACCAGGGTTTTGATCCATCCCCATATAATGTCATATAATGTCCCAGCATTTGTGGTCATTGTCATTTTTCTGATTTGTTCCAGTATAGTGGGATACTTTTTTCATGATTTTTGGATGGGTTGGATCTCTATTCCACCATTTTTTTCCTGATGTCGCCATGAGGGGCTTACTGCTAGGTTAGAATGACCAGTGGGAAATATCCGCTTTCAGTGACTTTCACCCCTACGGTTAGTCTAAGATTAATAAACCAGCAATTTAATGATATAGGGGTACCAATTTTCATTAGGTTGGGGGTAAGGGGTTCTCAACAGAGTTTATTAATCCAGGGTTGACATTACTTGGGGTGGTTGTATATCCAATTCTATCCACATTATATGGTTAAATCCTCATTTAGTTCTCAATATTCGTGATATCCCTTCAGGACATATCCTTTCCAAGTTGTCTTGTCCTTTCTAAGCAAGTTGTTTTTTTTCACTCTCTACAATCATGTAGTCAAATCCTTTACCCTCTAGTAATTTAGCATAACTCTTGAACATTGCCATTTAGTTCGTTGATTTCATCCCATTAAATCCTATTAAAAATTCCATTAAAGCACCATTAAATCCCATTAAAATCCTATTAAATCCTATTCAAATCCCATGAAATCCCATTAAATTCCATTAAGATTCATGAATTGCCAGAGGGTCTCATCGTCTTAGTCGCCTTTCGCAACTAGGTTGTCCTCAGACTTCTCGGTGGATGGTCTCATCAGACAGCTGGAAGGACAGTATATAAAACAAAATCAACCCCCAAAAAGACGCCGAAGCCTTGCAAACCTACATATACATACATACATACATACATACATACATACATACATACATACATACATACATACATACATATATATATATGCATGCTAGCTGCTACCACCCCAAAAGTCCACTTTTTCACTGTTTTGGACTTTTTTTGGGGGTAGCATATATAATTATATATATATATATATATAATTAGTTTGCAATATTTGTAATATGTCATCGAACCAACCTCCTGGAAACACTTTTCGGCATCTTTTTTGGGATGGTAATGCGTAGATGCATACTCTCTCTATATATATATAGATGTTCAAATATACGTAGATGTCTAAACGATTTGTATATGTAAATGTATATGTATATGTATATGTATATATATGTATATGTATATGTATATGTATATAATACAATACAATACGATACAATATAACAAAATATAATATAGCATGATATAATATAATATAATATAATATAATAGAATGTAGTAAAATATGATATACTACAATATAATATAATCTACTACAATATAGTATAGTTATATATATACACACACACGTTTCGGTCACCTGAGTTAGAATTTGGGATGACTTAGGATCGCTTTTTTGTCAACCACGTTCTCCGAGCTGGATCCCGATGATACCTGGGAAGTTGTTGACGTGTCAATAAGAGCAGTAATGCGGGTAAAACAATGTCATAGACCCATGACTGGGAATGGTTAGTTTATACCACCCATAAAAAATCTGATGACTGGGGGATGCTTTATGAAATTGTTTCATCCATATTATGACACCTTCAAGCTGCATCGCTTTTCACATGGAAATCGAGGCGGAGCCCGGAGCTCGACATTTCACTGGGAATTCTCATCGTTTTGTCCACCATTTGATGCTGATTCTCCCATGGTTTTTCCATGACTTTCTTGGAGATCCTGGAAGATCTCCCCAATATCCACATCATTTTGTGGGTTGTCTCAACATTTGAAGCCTCAAAATCCAATCCCATGGTTCAGACAATTGCCATAACTTAGGGTATCCCCACATCAGTTTTGGCGACCGGTGAACATTCCAAACCAAGATAAGGTTGAATTATCGTCACTAACTACCATTTCATTACAATTTTCCTTTATTTTTAGAATTGCTTCATGACACATAATTCCCCATATTTCCCCATATTTCCCCAAATTCAATAGTTTGTCATCATTCTTGGACAGATATTGATGGCAAGAATGACTACACACACACACTATATATTACTATATATATTATATTATATATACATATACATATAAATATACATATACATATAAACATGACATATCTCGCAATCATATCAATGGTAGGTCATCATTCTCCCCATGAAAAAAAAGAGGATTTTTTCTCCGTTGAACACCATTTTTTCTCCCATGTCATCCATCTTCAGGAGAGTCCGACTCTGAATCGTCGTCCTCAACAGATGGCGATGAGGCTTTCGGTCATATCCCAGGGTGATCATCGTAGGTATACCTAGTATAGCGTTTTAGTTTGGGCTGTTTATGAATATGGGGTGTATATTACCCTCTGGTAAACGTTTACATAGCTATAGAAAGATCCACCATTTTTAATGGGAAAATCCACTATTTCTATGGCCATTTTCAATAGCTACTTGACAAATGACCAGAGGGTGATTGGGATTTATCATAGGTATATAATTATATAGGTACCCTCTGGTAATTTAACATAGCTATTGAAAATGACCATTTATAGTGGATTTTACCATTAAAAATGGTGATTTTCCATAGTTATGTTAGTTTACCAGAGGGTAATGCTCGCAGGATCATCGGATCAGATCGATCATCCCTCATCCCACTGAAGAAACTGATCGCAGGATCACCTGAGGTTTTTTTTTTTTCCCATTGATCTATGGGAATTTACAATTGGTGATTGAATTGGAGACTTATGAATTGGAGACTTATGAATAATCACCTTATGAATTGGAGACTAAAAAAAATACGAGGCTTATGAAAGTCCCATAAAAACAGAACGAAGTGGGATAATCCTCCAGGGTTGGCATAGCCTTAATTTTGTCAAGGGAAATGCCAGGGGGTACTCGTACGGGAAAACCATCAGTGGAAAGGTGACATTTATAAAGGGATTAGTCCGTTAGTGCCAGCTTTGGAAGTCATCAAAATCGGGATTTACCGGTCATTTCCAAGCATCAAAATCGGGAAACATTGATTTCACCAGCTGGAGCCTGTTCAAAAGTCACGATTTATCCTTTATCCAATAGAAATAATCGGATTTAGCCACCGAACATGAGAGAAACATGGGGCATGCGGCATGATATGGATATGTCAACTGCCTCTGCTAATCTAACATAGCTATGCATAGCTCTTGACCATGGCCCATTTATGATTAAAAAACCTGATTTTCCGTAGCTTTTTGTATGTTTACCAGGCCGGGTATTCATATTGAGTTTGCCACCAGCAAGAGTGGAAGAGGTGGCTTCGTCAAGAATTAAAATTGGTCGGAAGCAACCAGAAGAGTGGGAAAAAACAGTGGCTAGTGAAGGGTTTTTATTGGAAACTCCTAGTGATGATACTTTTTTTCAAAGCTGGCCAAGTTAGTGGTTGGACAGGTTTCAGGCAATGTCTTAATAGCAACCAACATGTTTCACCCACGGAAGTACAGCATCACCCACCCCAAAAAATAGATGTGCGCTACGAAAAGCGGTAGCTAAACCTGAGTTTCCACTGCAAAACTGAGTTCAACCCAACAAAGATGGTGAATTTGATTTAAGTAGCAGCAAAGATGTGGCTTTCTGTAGAAAAAAACTAGCTCAACAAGAATCTAGATTGATCTCAAAAACTCAGGCATTTCATCCCCTAGCAATGGGGCTTTGAACAGCAACAATTACTGTAAGAGTTCTCCGCCAAAATAGGGAGACCCACCAGAGTTTTCTACAACTTTCCGTGTTTTTCCACGCTTTGAGATCCGGATACCGGTTCACGGCGGTTCACGGCCGCAGGAGTCTGACGAGGAACCCTCTTTGGCCACGCGCTTGTCGGCAGCGTTCTCATCGACGAAGCTCAGAGGAGAGAGCCCTTAGGCGACGGATAGACATATCGAGCAATCACATAGTGGGACAAGCATCACATAGGGTTTCCATCAATGGGGGTACCCCCTCATAGCTGGATGATCTATAATGGAAAATCCTATTAATTACCCTCTGGTTATTTAACATAGCCATGGAAAATGGCCCATTTATCGATGGTTCACCTATTACAAATGGTGATTTTCCATGGCTATGTTAAATAACCAGATGGTATATACAATGGATGATTTAAGTTTACCCTCCATTTTAGAAAACCTCCACATGGGTCACAACTATATGGCTACAATTACAATTCAGCGAGATCTAATGGGACATGTTAACCAACCATGATGGAATATCATGGGATATAGTGGGATATCTAACCATCAATATGACATTTAAGGGTCTGTATGAAAATGGGCTATATCATATATATCCCCCCAAAACGGCTTATTTAGGGAATACTATATGCACTGATTTGGATATAGTGGATAATAGCTTATTTAGGGAATATACATCATGTGGGGCCATGAAAATGGCGTATATCCACCAAAAAAGTGGCTATAGGGAATATGATAATGAATCAGTGGATTTAGGAATACCCAGGTCGTTCAGACAGGCCGTCATAGTCATGATCCCCAAGTCACCAGAGTTGGTCATCCATGACTTCGATGATTTTGGGTACCATCATGCTATAGAACACCGCAATCCAAATAGGTCTTTTAACATTGGGGGGAATGGATTACCCGGCCTGGTAAACGTTTACGTAACTATGGACAAATCACCATTTTCAATGGGTAAATCAACTATTTCGACTGGGCCATTTTCAATAGCAAAGTGTTAGTTTACCAGGCCGGGTACTTTGGAAAAGCATGGATGATTTTTGGGAGCCCATTTTAGGAAAGCTCCATATGGCTGGACCTCACGTCGTGATCTCACTGGAATGTTTTTGGGTATCCCAAAAATAGCCTAAGTTCAGGTGAAACAATACTATCATTTACCCCGAGATGTGCCATGATTGGGAATCCAACCATGATTTGCCATTATTGGTATATACTCCAACTTTAATGTATGAACATCAATAGAAACAAGAGTATCTATATTATAGCCCATTTATACGTACATATATACGGTTTATATCCACAGTTGCATAATATGTGTTATGGTCAAAACCTGAGTAGATTGCGTGTATTGGGGAATGATCATCAATCGATTGCTAGGGAATTAAATATATGACCATAAACCATAAACCGTGTTTTTACTCCCGTGTTATCATTAATTTTCAATCCATAGTGGTTGTAATGATGGTTTAAACACAACAACAACAACAACAACAACAACAACAAATACACATGGCCATAGGATACTCACATTGTAGTGGCAATAAGTAATAATCCAATTTCTTTCTTATCCGATGGGTAATTGTTCTCGCGAATGGGATATCACTATTGTATACTGTATGTTCATTTCAATGGGATAATGTCATGGTTAAACCCAAGAATACGACCAGCCTGCTGAAGAACTTTGCAATGCTTGAAGGGTTCCTACAATGTGGGGCCCCCAAGATAGCTAAGTTGGTTTATAACTCCAATAACTATGGTTTATGGTACTTATAACTATAGTTAATGGGGTTTATAAACCAACTTATAACTGGGGGGCCCCACATT
>Ga0126342_10018651_pt1 | contig 11872 bp, 6 predicted proteins | sample Cyp1metagenome_FD_92528 | JGI IMG/M metagenome (GOLD analysis project Ga0126342, IMG submission 92528) | Coral microbial communities from Lord Howe Island, Old Settlement Bay, Australia - Cyphastrea 1 metagenome | ecosystem: Host-associated > Invertebrates > Cnidaria > Coral ... | reverse complement strand
TCTTATTTTCCAGATTGTTTTTTTTTTTTTTAATTATTTTTTTGTGTTAGTTTTATAGTATATACATGCATAATCATGCATATACATATGTGTATATATATACGTGAATTGGTGGCATTTGACGTATGATTCCACTGGGAGCCCCCCAACACTGGCATCACCTTTTGGCGAGGTTGGCTCTTTGCACCTGTGACTTGCAGCAGGCGATGGGGGTGCAGCCACTGGATACGGGTCAAAGTTAGGAACCCACAAATCAACCATTCATATTAATGGGGATGTTCCATCAACCCATGAAGCAGCCATGGCATGCCATTGGTATATTACTAATATTTATTAATTAATCTTTGATTATCCATTAATGGGTGTATTATTGGGTATATTTCCATGAATGGAGACATATGAATGGGTATCCGTATATATATATATATATCAATGGGTATATCAACCGACCAATCAACAAATAAGTTATAAGTTACAATATTATACCATATTACCATATTATATCCCATATGATGCCATGGGGTCGCGTCATTGAACAGGATGAATGGAGACATATTAATAGGTATATGATTCCCAGTTCACTCATTTCCTTCCGAGGGACTTGAAACTTGCCATGACATGCGTCAGGTCATGGACTGCCGGGGGCGCTTGCAAGAGGTGCCGTTGCGGCGCGGGGGAGATTGGTCGCTTTAAAAGGTCCGGGAGGAGGATGACCTAGATTCCTTTAGATGAATTCGATAAGATTAAAAAAGTGTTTTTAGGTAGATTAGATAGATGGATAGATAGATTGATTGATTGATTGTCTGATTGATTGATTGATTGATTGACTGATTGATTGATTGATTGATTCATTGATTGATTAGATAGATGGATAGATAGATAGATTGGTTGATTGACTGATTGGTTGATTGATTGGATAGATAGATAGATGGATGGATAGATAGATAGATAGATTAGATAGACAGATGCATGGATAGATAGATTGGATAGATGGATGGGTAGATAGATATATTAGATTAGATTTGATAGACAGATGGATGGTTATATACATAGACATTGATTGATTTGATTTGATCTGATTTGATTTGATTGATTGAATGATTGATTGATTGATCGATTGATTGATGATATAGACAGATTGATAGGTAGATTGATAGCTTGATAGATTGATACATTGACAGATTGATACATTGATAGATTGATTGATATATTAATATACATATAGAGATTGATTTATAGATAGATAGATAGATAGATAGATAGTTAGATATTAGAGATGTTATTGGGATTATTTGGATTTGATGGATTAGGTCGGTTAAATAGATTGGATATATTGAATAGATTACATAGATTAGGTAGATTAAACAGCTTAGACATATTAGATAGATATATAGATGGATGGATGGATGAATGGATGGATCAACGGACGGACAGACAGACAGACAGATAGATAGATAGATCAATGGATGGATGGACAGAAAGATCATTGGATAGATGTACATGTACTGATCATGTATCTTTTTACACATATAATGGGTGTGGCTCAAACTGGGGGATTTTTTAAACCCAAGGTTTGGCCTTCAACGGGACTTCCACATTTTCCACGGTAAATATGCGATGCTCTAAACCATGGAGTGGGCGTCAAATGACCCCAAGTGGGCATTTCACAGCCCAAAGACCCAAAGAGTTTAGTATCTCACTCCTATTATTTTTTAATGGGCACTTCGAGGGCCCAGGTTTTTCTTGATGGGAGTTATCCATCTTGGTATGGGAAGGGTTCAAGCTGGTGGATTGTGCCGTTAAAAAGCGACTTGCTATAACAAGTCAATCACATATATAGATAGAAGATACATAATCTAATTGGAGGAACACACAGTATCAGTTTTCAAATTACTGCGTCAAACCTGATTGACACTTTTAAATCTATCCCAGTGAGGGACTGGTAGTAGTAGTGACGCTGGTTGGGAAGTCCTCTAAGTATGGGTTAAGACAAAGATCTCTGAATCAGTATATCATTTGTTATATGATAATTCTGTATCTATATACATAAACTATAAAATTCATCCCATTTTTTTGTTTGATGTGGGCTTCGTCTGGCAAGATTGGGATGGCTCAGCCAACAATACATAACAAAACAGTGCGGCAAAAACAGGGCTTCACCAGTAACAAATGTCTGGTAAAGCTAGTTAGTATTTTTCCATGTAAACCATTAAACAAAAATCCGCTAGTTAGTCTTATTCCATGTAAATACACCATTATGTATACGTATATACATATTATACATTAATTAATTATATCCAAGATTATACATATGTATATATGATATTATATGGAGGATTATCATCATAGTCTCCATATATTATCCATATATTATCCGGATATTATCCAAATATGAGCCACATATGATCCAAATATGATCCATATTACAAGAACCATATCCAACATACTATCCATATCTATCTATATCTATCTATATATATATTATCCATATGTATATATATATATATATCATACTGTATTAGATCTCTTTTTTTTATCCCCTGGTCATCCCACTTTTTCTGCAGACGGATGGGCGCTTCTGGGCGGCCCAGCTCATGGAGGGCCTGCAGGACGGGATTCCAGGGGTTTTCCTGGGAGTTGTAGCAAGGGTAACTGAGGATTTCATGGGTAAACGGAACATATATGGCATATTATGGTAAATTGTGGTATATATATATGTATATAATTGCATATACATATATATATATATATAATTTATCTATACATGGAATTCATCAACATATGGAATTAACAAAGAAATTTGGTTTTTGATGACAAAATGGTAACCAACTTGGTGAGCAGAATCAAAGATACCATATATTTTCACGGGAATTTAGCCACCAACATATGGAATTGACCAAGAAACATGTGGTATATTATGTGGTGTTCCTTTTATATATATATATATAATATATACATATCCATTGCCATGAGGTGTTTAAAACTTAGCCAATGCCATACTAATATCCATACACCATCCCCAAAATAATGATTGGGCTTACCACATTAATGGATACAGAGGATAAGATATCATGGATAACATGGGGATGAACAGAAGAATAACATGGGGAATTTGATGACGAATGGAAATCATCCGTATTGGATGATATAATATACATATAATGAAACCCTAAATCCGTGTGGAGATACTATATAGTCCTTGGATATAAGGGATACCACTATTATTTGAATAACGATGTGATATCATGGAGAAAATCGTGGATATACTGAGGATTAACTTAGAATGTTTGGGATTTTAATGACAGACAAAACGATGAGGATTTAATGTGGGTATGATATTATGATTGGATATAGTTTAGCAACGCTAGGTAGCCAACCACAGTGTCATCACAAGTTCTGATGCGTTTTTCTTATTATTAGTATTACTTGGTATTAATGATAAATGTAAATTGGTGTTAATAATTGGATATTAATGGCATATAAAGCCAATATGACATGTGGGTTTTAGACCCGAGTTGGGCGATTCAGCCTCAAATTATGGCCATCAGCCTCAACGTTGAGGGAGAGCATGATGAAAATTCACTAGTGTATACCTGGCTTTCAAACAGACCCTTTAAAAAATGCTAGCGCCGATATAGATAATGATGGTAATAAAGTTAGTCACGATGAATATATTTATTGTCAAGGAACTTACGAGTAGCCTTATGGCATCTATGGGTAATCATGAGGACTGGAAGACAACTTTTGAACTTTAGACATGACGACATTGCCGCATCTTTGATGTTCATGTACCTGCGGTTTTCATGTGTCCCTGGAAATTTCAGCTATGTTTAGGGCCTAAAGGAAGAAAACGTGTTTCTCCCTATATGCTGGGCTAAAAGCTTATGTTTCCAGTTTCCAGTGTTCAATTTCCCAGTTAACACATCCATTGAGATGTGAATCGAATCCAGTCATCTTGCGAGGTTATTATGTATAATGAATGTAATGATGTCAAATATGGTTGGATTCAAATTTGATTCAAATGACAAGAATGAACGTTACTATATGCGTTTATCAAAGTTGCCATCATTTTTTTTCATGTCCGGGAAGTCTCGATCACAACGATCCAATTGGTGAAATGTGATGGTCCTGATCAGCCATGGGATGGTCCTCACTGACGAGTGATATTTTAGTGATGGGTTAAAGCCACCTACCAATTGATGTTTGACATGTAAACGATTTGACTACTTGATTTTTGTAGTTTGTCCTGATTTTCATATAATGTATAATACATTCTAATACATTATAATACCCTGTAATGTGTAAGTCAATCCTAGAACCTGGATGATAGTCTTGTCACTCCATATGCTATACCGTGTTGGAATATGAAAAATTTGCCTTCGGCAAGCCCGGCCATCGCAGGTGAGCCCTAGCTGGTTGGAATATGGAAAGCAACACGAAGCAACAGTTGTCCCAAAGAGTAACTCAGAAGAACATATGGATATGGATCAATACCTATTAATACCATTTTTAGTGGGATGAACATCCATTTACCAGCTATTTTGATGTTCACCAGGGGTACCAGGTTTTGACACACAACCATATGTATATACCTGGGATGTATTTTTGATGATGATGGAACGGCATCCTTTTTGGCTCAGACACGCCGTGCGTAAGCACGGTATAAGAAAATCTGATTGACCAGTCCCGAGCTTCAACTCCCAACCAATTGGCAGAATTTACTGTAGCAGCAGATGAGTGAACGGGGACTATTTGCCTGTCAATCGCTGCATACCCATGCACTTTCTGTATCTTTCTGTTTCCCCTCCTCAATTCATTACCGGGAGAAAAACCATGAAGAGCAATGTTACCAAACTTGGATGTTGCCAAAAATAGCTAAAACATCCCAGTCAAAAAGGGTTAGTTATGTGACCCACTAACGATTTGGCTGCTTGTGGCAACATCTCGCCTGATCTCGCGCAGGATCTTCATTCCTTGAACATCTTGCACCGGGACTGAGGGGGGAGGATTGTCACAATGTGGGCCCCCCTAGTTATGAGTTGGTTCACAAACCCCATCTGATTGGTGGTTTGGAACATGTTTATTTTTCATTATGTTTCCATATATTGGGAATAATACTCCCAACTGACTAATATTTTCAGAGGGGTTGAAACCGCCAACCAGCCATTAACTACTCGTATCATATAGTTACAAGATGTTACAAGTATCATAAACTATTGGAGTTATAAACCGACTTAGCTATCTAGGGAGCCCCACTTTGCAGCTGACTTATCCCATGGATCGCACTTGGATATAGCTCTGAATTGTTGGCTTTGTGATACATGCTTCTGTCCGTTCCGATTGGGAAAACATGATGAACAATGAACATGGCGATTCCCCCGTCCAGGGCCCTGCCTCCCCCAACACTGCAATGTTTTTTTTAAAGCCATTTTCTTCTTGATGAAACAGAACTGAAATCACCACTTTGATTGGAGTAACCGAGTAACCCCCTGGCATTTTTCGAGGGGTTCACTTCCAAATCACACTGGTTTTGGATACACCGCAGGACATCAAACCCTCCAACTTGCTGCTGGACGACAGCAACCTGCGGATCACAGACTTCGGTGGGGTTTTTTCCAGCCATGTTTGATTAGCGAAGGGCAGTACTTAGTACTTGGGAGATCTTGGGAGCGCAGTTACAGTCAGTTGCTCACCATAGTTGGTGATACCTGGAATTTCCCGAGGCATATACTGTATCCTGGCAAGGGAATGCAGCTTGATGAAGACCATCTACTGTGCCACCGGCGCCTTCTTGTCATATATTGAATGCTTGTTTAATTTGGGCCCCATATCGACGGGAGTGCAAATCCCATAGCCATAAACATAACCCCAACTGTACCCCCAAGTACTGGGTCAACCGTGGATGCTGACCAGTCGTGGAAGGAGCTTCAACGGATCCAATATCAGAGATTGGGAATGGAACCAAGCTGTAAGTGGAAGGTTGGTGGATATCTCAAATGTCCCTAATCTGGGATGATGGAGTCACCTATAAGCCTAGGATAGCCTAGGTATAAGTTATCATGTTTTATAGTTTCACTCTACCCTTGGTATACGACCATGGATCGCGTTTTTTTTTGTTGTTTTAATCATGTTGGTGTAAAGCAGACCATTTATTTAAACATCTATTTTGATATGTTGGGATTGGTGACATGTTTCATCTTTGGGGTTTGAACATCATCGGTGAGCATATAATGTTACAGGGTGCTGCCCTGATGTGCCCGAGGGAATGTATCAAGACCTATTCCCGGTGTCCTCAATCATGGCTAGCTGGGAAATCCCCTGCAAATGAGCAATGAAATGGGACAATCATCCAACTAAATGCGGGATTTTCCGCTATGTTCATGTATGACGACGAGAGAGTATACTATACCAGATATATATATATATATATATAATTATATAATTGTATATTGGAGACATGAACATTCATCCACTTGCGAAACCATGTTGCCATGTTATAGACCTTGTTACCTTGGTGCTTTGTGTTGCATTGATTTAGTGGGTTGATGCTTAACACGGGGCATATTGTTGGCGATGGGCCCGGGCCCTTCTGTGATTGCTGGTTCACAAAACACCCTGTGACAGATCTGTTAAAACGCTGAGGCTATCATATATAGGCTATCCTATTTCGACCTAGGAGCATGGTGCATCACTGCAGCGCATTCCATTTGGGCTTGTCCGACAAACCCATTGATAGATCCTAACCTGCATAGCCCTAGGACTCATCAAAGAAAGGAAACACACTGAGTCATTGCTGGGAGGTTGGTGCTGCGACCTCTCCGATTGCCCGAGGGCTCTCGCAGGCACCCTATGTATATGTATATATACATATGTATACACGTATGTATATATATATATATACTGTATATGGAAATTGCAATTTTGGGTGCATTGCGTGTTCTGTTTTTCCGAACAAAAGATTGATGTATGTGTTTTGGATGTCCACAATTTTTGGACAAAGCTAGATACTGCAGTTGTTTCTCAACAGCAAAAGCCGCTACCTATCAAGCACCGCTGGGCTCTGATTTCCAGCCACAGTGATAGAGTTCTGGATGCGTTCATTGGACGATTGGTTTTTGTGTACAAGCTCACGGGTTGCATACCAATGTAAATGGAGATGGTCGAAGATTCCATGAGAACGGGCTTATATCTTCATGCGCATACTTCAGAGGAATCTCCAACAGTGTTCCATCTCCATATTTGGTTTTGGGGATGGATGGGTATATATCCATGATTGATTGTATTTGGCTGCTTTTCTTGATCCGACAAACATCGATAATGTGCCAGTTCCCTTGAGATCGATCATGACTGTTGTGGCTGCTTCCACAGGTGGTGCAAATTAGAAGACCGAGTCATGGCGAAATGACTACCATACTACCAAGTCATGTAACCAAGTCATGTAAGAGTCTCTAACACATAGTTCACCAAGATCTACCAATGATCTACCAATATCTACCATTATCTACCAATGATCTACCAATGATCTACCAATGATCAATTGTGTGGATTCATTGGCACTTGCATATAGTTCACCCATGTTCACCCACAGCCGCATGCCCTCCGACCAGGTACCTTCCAGTACATGGCACCAGAGGTTTTGAAACAGGAGCCACAGCTGGGGATCTCAGCAGCTTTTGCTGTACAGATTTTTTTCCAACCCTGACTGGATCTGTTTGTCACTGGACACATCTGATAATTATGAGAAACCTAGGTAAGCTGGTAATTATCAGATAATTATCATAATTAGTCACTGGACCATAATTACCTATGATTTTAAGCTGGTATCTCAAAACCATTTCAAGCTTCTCATAGCTTTAATGTGGAACATTGACCTCAGTGACATACCCGACATAGAAATATCTGGTTAGTGGTTTGGAACATGCCGAATATTTTCCATAAGATATGGGAAATTTATGGGGATAATATATATGGGATATGTTCCATAATATATGGGATAATCCTTCCTATTGACTTTCATATGTTTCAAGATGCTTAAGACCACCAACCAGTTATGTTTTGGTTCGTCTCCCACCGGGCAGAGAACGCAACAAAGGAAATCAGGATCTCCAGTGGCTTGCTTCATGTTTCCACATTTCCAACCTTTCTGGATACCTCCAGTTTCTCAACTTTTGGATGAACATTTTAGCACATATATGTATATTTATGTATTGATATATAGAGATATACTATATATATACAGTATATGTATTTATATGCAAATACATGTGTATTTTTACATATATATATATATATATATTATATACGTAGACATAGATTCCCTTTGATTTCCATCGGGAGGTTCTTAGCCCAGGTCAGCAGCTGTGGACCTTTGGAGCGCACCTTGCCGGATGTGTCTGTGGTGTGAGCCGGTAGCCAGCAACAGATATATAGGTATATAACGGTATTAATAACGGTTTTGTGGGTTTCTCATGTAATAACAGTTTATAGAATGTCAGATTCATATATTTTTCCTAGATTTTCTTTAGGTTGTTTTTGACCCCTTTTGGGAATTGCACGGGGAATGGAGTATATCAGCAACATGATATCAACAATAGGCAGGAGATGGAGATCTATCTCAATCATCCACGGTAAACCTTGGCTAGTCTTGTACTTTAGATAATTAGACTTAGATATTTTGCCAAACATGGGAATACTTTACAGCATTCACCAGCTTTGTTTTGGCAGGGTATCTAAGCTGGGCCATTACGCACATTTGATCATAATTGATCATATATAAGCTTCCTGGGCCAACAACTACATATCAGAATCATACCTGGATGATTCTAGCAATATTCATCCACATATAGGTAGGTAGATCATGATACCACACATGGATGATTTGGACATGGTTTCCACAACGTTTCCATCACGTTTCCACCAGCGCGTTGGCCCGAGGCGGGTGTGACGTTGATTCAACTCTTAACCGGGCACCACCTCATTCCAGGCGAGGCCAAACTTACCTTCCAAGAAGGCCTCTGCTTCGAAGAGGCTGCTTCTAAGAAGCAAAACCCTTCTAAGCACATGCAGCTTCTAAGTGCTTCCGCGAAACAAAAAAACACATCCATCCCACGTTCCCACCAGAACCGCCTCCCTTTAGATTGGACCCTCATAGATAATTATGCTCTTTACCAACAAACAGAAATGAAACACGGAGATGAAAAAGCATGGCTAGTAAGTTAGTACTAGACATATCCTGAAGTACAAACATGTCCAATGTTCTGTGGTGAAGCATTTCAGATTCCCAGAAGCAAGGTGTCAAGCTGAGTCCCTGTCCTGAAAAGTCACGCAGCGTCTTGGAACAGGAGTGGTTATCACCACATCAATTTATGGGTCAACCATCTGGATGAGCAATTGATATGATATATTATGACATAATAAGTTATTCTCGCGTGACATAGCTGTGGATGCACGAAAACCAGCTATTTCTGTAACCATGTTGAGGACCATTTTCATTTTTTTGTGTATCTAAGATTGGCCATGATGATAAACCACTGGATTTTTGAGGATTCCCAGTTTGAAACTCAGATGGATTTACATACATATGTAACATGTGTATACATGTGTATACGTATGTATATATATATATATATGTATATATATACATATATATATATACATATATATATATATACATACATATATATATATATATATATATACATGTATAATACATAGATATATATATTTATATATTATATATAGATTACTAGTACAGTATATGTGTTTCAAAAGTGCATTCGGTTCACCACCAGAGCAATACAACACCCAAAACAGCTGAATGGGGTGAAGTCATTACCGCGGATGCCAGGGTACCCCAAGAGCTGGATGGTTTATTTCATGGAAAATCCCCAAATGAATGATGACTGGGGGTACCCCTATATCAGGACATCTCCACTTGGACTTTGTTTTGAGTTCGAAATTGCCACGAAATTGCCAATCATGCAATTCCAAAGTTCATGAACTTGCATGTAAAAAGAGCCTGTTGCTACTCTGGATCTACAATCCCGGCAACGGGAAATGTGTATCCAATCGGATAAACATCCTCATCCATAGACTGGTCGTGTTCCATTGTGAGTCAGGTTTCTTTACGGTACCCAGTTTGCTGGTGTATGGTTCAAAACATCAACCACCATCAGTCGTGCTACTGTTCTTATTCTACAAGTTTATTTTTGGTTTTCAGAAGCCGCTCAGAAGCAGCAATTCTTTTTGAGAGCGTGCCAGTAAAATCACCAGGTAGATAGACTATTACATCTATTACGCAAACAACATATATATATATATGCATAACATTATATAACAACATGAAGTAAATATTGAACATCTTACATCAAAAGAAAAAGACATTGTTCTGCTGGTATCGGTAGCAGAAAAACCCTCTGCGCAAGATCTGAGATTTCAGTGGTGAAGCCACCAGGCTCAGTCTCTACGTGTCCGTTGTACATCAACTTTTCCACTATAGGCCCCTCCTTGATATTTTTGGTGCAATATATAATATCATAATAATAATAATATATATATATATTCACTAAAAAGTGGAGCCTCCAAGTTATAGGATGGTATAATTTGGTTTACACAGCCATCCAAATGTAAATGTATTCACAACATGAACCACCTGTGAACCTAGTGATGTTTACCATCATACTTACTTGGGAGTGCATCACACTTAGTAAATGGGTTTTACCCCAGTTATGTATGGAATATTCCCATTTATATATGGGATTACATGGGTTATATACAAATATGTATTATAAACCACTTACCATATGGTTCGTGGGATGCACATCCAAGTATAACATTGACATGGCCGTCCATTCGGGGTGCCAAAACGATGCCATGCCAGTCGGTTGCCAGTCATTTTGGCACGATGCCAGGTCCAGTCTCTGGTGTGAGTCATGTGGATCCTCAACGGAGCACTACCATCAAGGCCTGAGATCCACCGACTGGAAAGAGACCTGGAAGGATTTTCACGTGTGTGTGTGTGACATGTTTATGTAAAAATAAAAGGTAACATATGTATAATATATATAATATAAATAGAATTCTATATATAATGGAATGAAATATAAAATAATATATGCATTTGTTCTCCAACATCTAGTCTATGCTGAGCCAAAATTCCACGTCTGTCATGAACTGAATAACCCATAGCAACGCTTCTATCCTGGGTCAAAAAAGGCCAAGCCGCGCTGCCGTTGTGGGACAATGAGGGGCCCCTCGACAGCGACGCCCTTCGGGCTTTCTTCTTCTTAGCGCACGGCTGCCATGCAGCCCTTGACGAGCCGAAGAAGGTCGAGGCGCAACCTGAATCGAAGTCATGCTATGATTGGAGGTATGTATGAAATATTTTATGTTTATGTGCTATGTTTTGTCCTTTTAGCTGATTGCACGGAGGTGGCATATTTGCGTAAGCATGTATGAAAATGTGAATGATGATGATGATGATAATTGATCATGATGATTAGGATGAGAATGGGGATGAAAAGGTCGCGGACGATGATTCCGAGCATGATAATGTTGCGGAAGATGTGGCGGAGGGGGATGATGTTGCGCGAGGATGATGTTGCAGAAGATGAGGTGGAAGATAATGATGTGCAGGATGATGATATTGAGGACGATGAGGATGAAGTTGATGATGCGGAGGATGAAATTGAGGACGATGAGGTGGAGGAGGATGCTGTTAAGAAGGAGGAAGATGCTGAGGATGGGTGTGTTGAGGAAGGTGATGACCACATGATAATGTTGCGCTAGATGAGGCGGGGGCGGATGATGTCGCGGAAGAGGAAGTGGAGGATGATGACGTTGAGGATGATGATGTGAAAGGGGGTAGAGAGGA
>Ga0126342_10018650_pt1 | contig 11872 bp, 14 predicted proteins | sample Cyp1metagenome_FD_92528 | JGI IMG/M metagenome (GOLD analysis project Ga0126342, IMG submission 92528) | Coral microbial communities from Lord Howe Island, Old Settlement Bay, Australia - Cyphastrea 1 metagenome | ecosystem: Host-associated > Invertebrates > Cnidaria > Coral ... | reverse complement strand
CCCAGGTTGGGAACCGTAAGTTTCAAGGTCTGGGAACCGGCAGTTCCTTGCCATGGTAACCTTTGGTTCCCACGTTGGGAACCATCAGTTCCAACCTTTTCTATCTGGGGTCTATGCCGGTGTGATTCTTGTCTTGTCTTGTCTTGTCTTGTCTTGTCTTGCCTTGGCTTGGCTTGGCTTGGCTTGGCTTGGCTTGGCTTGGCTTGGCTTGGCTTGGCTTGGCTTGACTTGTCTTGTCTTGTCTTGTCTTGTCTTGTCTTGTCTTGCCTTGTCTTGTCTTGTCTTGTCTTGTCCGTCGGTCTGTCTGTCTGTCTGCCTGCCTGGCTGGCTGGCTGGCTGGCTGTCTGTCTGTCTGTCTGTCTGTTTGTAAGCTTGAAAACGCAGCAATTCTACGAGACTTCAACTTGGCAACATCAGAAACGAAGCAATTCTGCGAGATTTCCTCAGTTTTTGAACTTGACAACATCAAAAACGAAGCAATTCTGCGAGACTTCCTTCAAAAATGGAAAGTTGAGTGCAGAGCCCACGGCCTCGTGCCAATGCGTTTTGCAATTTTTTCAGTCCATGTCTCTACAGTGCTGCGCCTGCCACGAAAAAGTGAAACCATACGAAGTTCTGCACCTTTCACGCAAAATCATCTTCCCATACCTGAAGATCTCATGCTCCAAAATGCAACCCCTCTCAGGAAATCAGCGCCCTACCTTTTCGCGCGCCCGGATCTTCTTTCTTCTGAGTTTTTTTTTTTGATTTTCTTTCTTCTTCTCTTCTCTTCCCTGACTCTTCCCGCCTCTGCTTTTCATCTGTCCATATTGTCGGAAGTTTGACTTCTAAACTTCCTTCGGTTAGATTCGGTTAGATATAATTTTTGAGACCATCATGAAGGGAAACAGTAACAACATCGACGCTTAATGTGTTTATATTTAAAACGAAAAACCGGAAAACAGGTGTGACACAGAGGTAGCTTGCCCGATGCCGAGGAATTGCTTCTTTCAGTGGAAGGCCGGATTCGATACTACAAACAGCAACTTCGATTTGCAGCTCCTTCCGCTGTAGGAAGGCGTAGGAGATTGTAGGAGGGTCATCTGATTGAAACCAAGTTAGACAGTTGACATGGGTCAGGGTAAGCCAGGACTCTGCTAGAGTGTCTTGGAAGGACATCGCAAACGCCGTGAGGATTCAAAACCCACGACTAGGGAGAGTAATGGAGACTATTACAAACATGGCGCTTTGTTACTAGACTATAATAGCTATATAATATAATGATTTTGGATCAGTGCATGCACTTCTGTCTTTTCTCGTGTGTTGTCTGAGGCATGATGGACATTTAGTTGAGGTGGATCAGGCAGTGAACCCGTTTCGCGATATCAAGCATCTTGGCTGGTTTACCCGTCTATATGGTTCACCCTATCCATGCCAGCCCGTTTAAGACTAGTTGTGAGTTTGCACTAGCATCAACATGTAGGCAGGACTACCATCGGCTACTGTATTTCACACTGCGTGATGGCCACCCAGACATGCTGTGAAAAAAATGCCAATCAATACCAAACACACCAAGCAAATGAATGCGTCATTTCCATACGGACACTGATCATGGAGCAACCTAGTAGCTGCACCTGGCTAGATGCAACTTAGGTGCAGCTGGCTAGCATGCCGCTTCCATGCCCCTTGATTGAAATATTGACAATTCCCTGCAAGTCCGAAGGTCAAGTTTAACGATGTCTTTGGCTAAAGACCAAATTTTGGGAGGACCTTTCGTTTACCTCGGTTTGATAGAGCTCAGCCCTTTTTCCCCTCGTGTTCATCGTCGCCAAACTTTTTCCACATTGGTCCTCTTTCGGAGGCATCGCGCCCACAGGTTTTTGGCATCAGAGTCACAAATGACCACCGAAAACTATATCGGTTCAATGCTGAATTTGACTTGAACCCCATTTGAAACTGTTGATGCATGATTGGAAAGCACGATTTTTTCAATCACCTCCAGATCGCAGCCCCGAATGGGCCTTTCCAATTTGCAATGAAAAACCACTAAGACTGACCTTCCGGAGCATATGCAAAGCAAATTCGCGGCGCAATAAATGGTATGATTCTGCATAAAATTCCAAACTGAAGAGAATTGTTCCAAACTGAAACTAAATGGTATGATTCACGCTCGGTTCACGATAATACTTGGCCTTATGCCGCATGCCAGTAATAGTAGGTCTTTAGAGGGTCCGTTCACGCTCGGTAGACGCTCGGTTAACGCTCGGTTCACGCTAGCAATTTTGGGCCCCTGACAGTTCATATACTCGTACCATGCATTCGTGGTGGTTCCAGCCTTGGATTCCGAATGATAAAATAGTGTGGGGTACCCAATAATAAACCACAAATTGGATATTTATGGCAGGTGAAGGGAAGTGATTATCCTGAAATTTATATCATTTCCTGCAGGATTATTGGGGAAATTTGCCTGCGTGTAAAGCTGTCATATATGATATATCATTAATCACCAGAAATGACTTCATGATACAACTCAGAGCCATCAAAATCCGGACAGAAACCAAACGAAAAACAACTGATCGAAGCTGGTTGAAAACACTACACCACCCATCAGGTCCAAGTAATAATATGTCCCCATCAAGTAATAGTAGGTCCTGATCATCAAAGTTGAAAGGCCACGAGGTCATTGACCTGGAGGGATTGTATGTATAGGGACACATTATGTGTCTGAAGGTAGTGATTGGCTGCACTTTGCTCGGCCGGCATCGGCCAGCAACTACGGGTCAGGCTGCAGATTGGGACGCAGATGGAGATGTGGACCTGGTGGTGCCGCAAGGCCTAGGCAGGAGTTCTGCCCGAGTCCGAATGGCCGAATCACTAAACTTTGTATACGACACATTCGGCAACTGCGACCACACCTTTCGAAACGTTTGGTTATGGACCAGATTCTTGAACCTGTGAATTTTGCCCGGTCAGGTCTCATGTATGTTGAAAATGTGAACGGATCGCTTATTTTCAGGACACGTCCCCAGCCTGGACATCCATCAAACTTTTTGATGCCTTTAATGATTTTGTCAGGGTAATTGAATTGGATGTAATTGGTCCATTGGTGCAGGAGTGGTGATGCAAATCCATTCCGCTACATAGTGACAAAGTACGTGGACAATCACCGTGGCTGGGATGGCCTGTACAGTTCGCCGTTTGGCAGCAGGAAATCTTACAATGCGGTGCTGTTTCCTTCAGCTTGAAGAGCGCTACTAACTTTCTACAGGTATCTAAGATCTATAGATATCTAATGTTCTAAATAATGATATCTATATATATATAAATATTGTAATGGCCATGACTTCGGACCTCAGCTTCGCGCTGAGACCAGTCATGGCAGATTGGGACGGAGATGGAGATTTAGACCTTTTGGTTGGGCAAGCAGATGGCAGCTTGCTATACTTTGAGCGAACTGACAGTGGACATTTGGTGCAGCTTGCGGTCGAGGACAATCCGCCGGAGCCCCAGAGCCCAGAAATCCAAAAAGTTAGCAGGAACAGCCAGGAATAGGGGTTGTGCGCGGAAGACTATCCAGAATTTATAGCCATCTACTACAACCCATGCATTGCAGCCTTTGTGATGATGAATCTTGAATAATCTTGAGTGGATTTGAGTGGTCACCTCGCCTGAGGTTTCGAAACATAGAGAATCATCCCTATCCCGCAGTTCAAGTCGGTGTCCTGCATGGCAAGAAACCACAGCGACATGGCAGCAGATAACAGCAGCCCAATGCAGTGGACAAGTCTATTTCTCGCATGTATATATTATGGCCAAGAGAGTGAGGTTGATGATCGGAGATATGCGCGGGCACGTGAATTTGTACACTCGCAAGCAGGATAAAGGGCTGTGTCAACTGCATTGAGAAGATCTAAGAAGTCTGTAGAATTCATAGGATCCACACTCAGGGATTTGGATATTTGGATGGTTTTTTCTGTCATTCTCGCAGCAATCTCCACGTCATCACCCAACTTCTTGGCCATTGTCAACATGGGTTTCCTGTGGTGTCCTATGGTTTCCTGTAGAGGACTTGCAGCTGAAGCAACGACACAGCAGCTCCAATCCACTCTATGGGGCCGGATGGTTCACATCGCCGGTGCCGGCTCGGCCCTTGATGGACGAAGCAGGGCTGCAGATGTGGCTGTAGCGTCCTCGAAACAATAGACGGGTGGACTCGAACCATTTGGAGTCTGGAGGCTTCTGGAGCCTGGAGCTACAAACCTGGAGTATGCTGGAGGAATATACGTCATTATACCTCTCTATCCTCTCTCATCTCAGTACAGAATCAAGCCACCCTAAACATCTCTAAGCATCTCTAAGCATCTCTAAGCCCTAAACATTTCTTACATCAGGATGTAACATGATGTAACCACGGCAATCATGGCGTGTGGGGCAACGCATGGTGTAGCTGATCGTCCCCTGCTTGTGGCTTTTTGCGGGAAAGGCATGGAACAAACTCATACGCAACTCCGCGGCTTAGGAGGAGAAGAATGTGTACGTAATGTTTCAGCAAGTGCTTTGGCAGGAAACTTGTGGATTCGCTATGTAGTCAATTTTACCTTTTCCATGGATTGTCACAGCAGCACTGGCAGATGTGCAGCACACCCTGCTGTTTTCAGAGGCAAATGTTGGTCGAGTCCAACTATTCCAGCAGATCAAAGACAATCTCACCCTTGCAAACCTCACGCACGCTGGAATACCTCAGGCAGGCTATGGCAGGCTGCTTTGCTCTTGAACCTTGCTTTATAGTCCAGATAGTCCAGTCAATCCATGGTTGGTACAAACGCATCGCAATGACATGCAACAGCGAATTGCCATGTGCGTCGAAATCTCGCAATCGTTGTTCCAGGCTGCAGCGACAGCTCACTGGCTTCCAGCAGGCCCCAAGCGTATCCCTTGCATAGCCTAGCCGCTAGCCATTTTATTGTGGTCCCTGTGCTTGGGGAAGGCAAACCTGTTGATGTCGACTTCAACATGGATGGTGCAATGGACAGGACGGATCACTTTTTTGAGTGTAGTTGAGCTGTGTTGAACAGGTCAGGATTCTTTGCAAACATTGCATCCTTGCTCTGAGACCGTGATTATCCACTGCTGGAATTTGGATCACTTAAACTTAAACGTTAAGATTTAAAAGACCGCCTCAGAACGTCTGATAAATTTCTCATAACCCTCACCAGGCTGAACATCCACCACGATGGACGCATTGAATATTTCGAGCGGCAGAACGGCGAGCTGATTTTGAAAAACGGCCCGGATAGCCCATTCTACGGAGTGAATTTGGACAACGGTCTTGCTGAAACTTGGCACTGAGAATGCCCTATAGGATCCTATAGGCCATAGGCCATCGGATAAGGGGCTTACTGCCACCTCCCAGCAGTAGACCAAGACTCAATTCATGATAGTCATAGTTCAATTCGATTGTGCCCATTTCAAAATCCGTCCGGAAATCCGTTTCAACACGTTTCAAACATGTTTCAACCATGAGATCCGCCTTTGCCCATGTGAATCATGTGATGCTGCTGGGGCAACCTGCTCTTTCCATGGCTTCCCTAAGGATGCCAAGGTGGCAGGTTTTCTGCCCATTGATTGGAATCAAGATGGAGCTATGGACCTCCTCATTGGTGCTTGGGGCCTCTCTCACTTGAAGCTCTTCTTAGCTGGCTGGTGTATCTTGGACTATGCCTAAACTATGCCTAATGAATCCTAATGCTACGATATGCCTGTGATATGCCTACTCAAAGTGCGAAGATTGTGAAGGCAAAGTTGTGTGGGAAAGTGGGAACCAAGAGTTTGCCTTTGGATGCTGGGCCAAGGTGAAGTGCGCACACCTTGCAATTCCAAGGGAATCTGCGACAAAATGTTTGGGACGTGTCGCTTTCTTGCACTCATTTCTGACCTAATTTCCACGGAAAAACAATGGCAAACTGTTGTGATTGTTGTGGCATTTGTGGCAGCATCCTGTAAACATTTGTAAACGCTGGTGCTCCTGACGTTGCAAGTTGCTTCGGTCAGTTTGTGTGGCTCTGAGGTTCCTGCATGTCAGCGCCTCTGTGGTCGGTGTTATTGTCATGTGAAGCGTCCCGTCGAACCCAGTCATGAAGTCTGTAGGACCGGCTACAAGCTGGAGGATTGCTCTGGCTGCGCAGCAGGTGGGTAGAGACAAGAAAGTCATTGAAAAAAAAATGTAGTACATGAGTGCCATCAATATCCATCACGCACCACTAGGTCACTAGGTCATTTGCTGTCCAAAGGATGCGGACAAGATGGTGATAGGTTCCAAAATGTTTCAAACAAAGTCTCCGGTCTGCACGTCTCAAACCCAAAGTTTTGTCAGGTCATTTCACTGTACACACGATTTTCAGCCGCAAGAAGTGGGCCAAAGTGGTCGCTCAAAATGAACCAATATACCGTATATACCTCATGCATCCTCATGCTAGCTTCGCTGGATGGTGCGGGATGTACACTGTGGAGTAGACAGATCATGCCGGCACAAAACACTCTGAGTATTAGACAACGTGCGTAAAGGCTAAATTATCATAAATTATCTAAATTTAGCTGTATATTCGAGGAACGACTTGGCTCACCAGTGCCAAGCATGTCCAGGCTCAGGGGTTGGGTGATTGGCAGAGATGGATGATCGTCCACTTCATAAACTTCAATCATTTGCAACTCAATCCAGTTTCCAGGGTTTTTCATGGTTTTTCTATGTTTTTCTCATGTTTCGGGATGTTTTTCTCCTTTGGAGTTTTTGGGTGCCCCATCTCCAGTGCCAAGAAGCTAGACAACAATGCAGTCCGTCCATAAGCTGCGGAATGTTTGGTCTTCTTGTGATTTTGTTTTTGTCGGTGGTGAGAAGTTGAGAGAAGTTGTGAGAAATTGTGAGAAGCGGGAAGCATTCCTTTCAGCGTTGGGCTGGATTGGCTGGATGACCAGGCAAGAATGCACATCGTGGAGTATGCAACACAAGAGGGGTTTGCCGCCGTCTCAGGTAAGGTGGTAAGGCTGTCAAGTGTCAAGATATGTCAAGATGCTCCTTGATCCATGCCAATTCCTGAATTTTCCTGCCAACTCCATGGGGAAGATTCATTTCCCAGGCGATGCCCTCTTCGTTCTTTGGGAATCTTTGGGAGCTTTATTGAAATTATTGCCTGCTTTATTTTTTTGGGTGGCACCAAGGTCACGATGATTTTTTTGCAGCGCAGAAGGCCAATGCAACTGGACTCAACAGGCCTGGCTTGGAGCATTGCAGCAGTTATTTTTCTCGACTCTTAAGCCCTCCCTGAAATTCAAGGACCTCATTTCCGAGAATTTGATTAGCTGGTTAGTGGGTAGGGTTTAAAGACACAGAGACACAGAGACACACACACATACACAGACCCACACACAAACAATTTGCCAGCTTGCCAGCTTTCGTGTTTACACTGGATATCACTGAAATTCACGGGATATTTTTCCTTCGGCAGGCTGCAAACAAGTGTCATTTCTGGCAATGGGAGCTGCAGCTGCGGCCGCTTTTTCACTGGTGAGGACCGCTTTGGGCAGCTCACTGTTGAAAAAAAGATCCAACAAGCAAACCCAAAGAACTGATGATATTTGAAGGACTGCTCCCTCGGCGAGTGCCCAGCCGGATATGAGTATGATTCCTGGCTTGAATTAGTTTGTGCGTTGCGGAATGCGTGTTAGTCATACGTTGGCATACCCTGTCGCTGTTTGAGAGTTGAACTTGTGGCAAATTGATGAGCAACAAGGATTCGACAAGAATAGTGGCGGCTTGCGTTCCTTGCCGACCTGGCTTTTACAAGTCTTCGGCAGACAACGTGGCAAGCTGCATGGTTGCACATGGCTAATGGACATCAATATGCATTAATGCTAAGAAGAACCGGTGCAAGGGAGGTAGCAGTTGGCCAAGTTGTGAGTTGTGCTGTAGTGCCCCCTTGGAACATTTTGTATCTTGTAAATTCTTGTAACAACTTGTAACCTGGTAGTCCTGGCAGATCAGGGCAAGTGGATGGGTGGCACTGAGGATGCGCCGCTTGTCCTGATGGACGCTTTGCAGGTGGCTCTGCCACAGCTCCTTGCTGCAAACGACAAGAACCATGTGAGCTTCAGGTTACTGTGGTTACTTGAAAACTCATTCCAGACCCGGCCCATTTGGTGATATTCTGACATGAGCTAATTTCAGTGTGTGTCAAATGTGCTGTGACATGAGCCATATCCATCCGCATCCTGCAATCGAAAACGAGCCGGGTCTCCGTGGGGAGGGTGTCCAAACATTGACCAAATTCTTTCAATGCGTGTTGAGTTGGCCATTAAGTGGCATCACTTAGGCGGCTTGTTTGCCATGTCACGCCCGTTTTCTTCTCTACGATGTGAGTGAGGCTATCTGGTGACTCATTCTTCGCTCTTTTATCACGAAAGGTAGCCTGAGCTACCTGAGTTACGTAATGATAGTTAATGATGTTAATGTGCTTCAGCACCTTTGGCAAGTAGTCATCTCTTCGGGGCAAGTTGATGAGCACTGGCTGCTGCTGCGTTTTTTGATTTCCACTTGCGTGACAGGAGGGCAAGGCATGCACCACTTCGTTCCATACAAACTTGCCTACAGTGGTGGCAGTTTTGCTATGGAGTGTCTCAACGGCTTTATGAGCATGCAAGCGTCATATTTGCAAGCATTGGTGGCATTCCGTAGCCCATCAGAATTACCATCCGGACTGGAGACAAACTTGCCATCTTCTCTTCGGCGATCACGACTACTTGATATGTTTCGTGACTTTCCGGAAGAAGAGATCCATACAACAACGAGCATCAACAAACTCTACACACTAAAATGAATTCAATAAATAGCAGAATGCTTTGGCAGCTGACAGCTCTGCTTGAAATTAAGAACATGGAAGACATGGCTGTGCCATGCGGTGTTTTCAGGTCTCATCATGTTCCTGGTGCCGCTGCTACTGGGGATGCCCACCACCATTCTGGACATCCGCCGAACATTGGGCCAGGATGGCCGAGTCCGTGTTCAGTCGAGCGGCTGCTCGGATTCTGCCTGTCAGGTATCATTGACAATCATTGACTTGATGATCTGATGTGAATCATGAATAAGACAATGAACTAATTAAACATATATCTAAACATAGCTAAACCCAAGAATCGGCCATCCCCAATTGCGTTTATTGGCTCAATGAATCTTTATTAATTATATTTAATTATTGGTTTTGTCACATTAGATGTGAATCATGTATTTGTTGGCTAGCGGCTGCCAGTTGTTGGACTTGACACTTCAAGCCGAGAGAACCAAACCGGCAGCACAAGGCGGATCTTTTGCACCGCACAGATCCAACTGAGCCAAGGCAGACACTTTATCCTGCCAAGGGGGAGAGGTATCCCCGTGCAATTCGTTGGCACAGGACATACCTAGAGCAGCATATTTTCATCATGTTCATCTTTTCTTTTCATCTTTTCTTCTTGATTGCTTATGATTGCTTCCTTTTGCTCTACTGCATGGAGGGCTTGCGATGTCTTGCAGGAGTCCCACAACTTGACCACAAGGGTTTCATCTACAGGGCCTTTTGCCTCAGCTGGGTGAGACCAGTTCGTTGGTGGGACATGGGATGCATGGGGTTGCCTCATGGGAACCCCGAAATCCACTCCAAATCCATCCAAATCCCATGGTTTATCCCATGGTTTATCAGGCAATATCAGACTTGTTTTTTTTCGTAACTTCCCAATTTACAAAGGCGAAATCTGAGCCATGGCTTTGTTGTACTCGTTGGCACAAGATGAGGCCACTTTCCATACCGGACGTGAAGTGGAGCTTCTGCACCGGGACCGTGGAAGTCTGCAGCTTCTGCTGATGTTTGCACAACTGATATCCAGTACATTTGAGTAATTACCGGAGTTCTAGCGTTCCGAGCTCAACGATGTTTGACTACAGTAATGTACTTGGGCTTTTCATGGCCTTTCCACACAAACAATTCAGAACATGTAAAAAAAATCTCTTGTCGTTTCCCCTTTTTCCGCTTCCTCTCTGTGTCTCCGGACTACAAGCTGCCGCTTGCATTGGCAGCTCCGAACAGTTGCATTGCTTGGAATCCTCACCTTCAATACTCTTTGGATCTCTTAGTTCATGTTGATCCATGTTGTATATTAATGTATATTACGCATAATTATGCTGCGCATATGTGTGTAATTATGTGTCTACAAATTCTACTCCTAAGATTGGATCAAGTTTCTCCAGAGCACACGGCAAGCGTCCCTGCAAGCGTCAGGAGCTTGGCTTGAAAGGCAACTTCGTGGTGGAAGACATGGCTTCATCTTCGGGTCAGTATCAGGCTGGTTTGAAGCTGGTAGATTCTAGGCATTTTCAGGGCCTAGCAGCCTAGCATGACATTACACTCCGAAGCATTCCTATAGATTGATTTCCGGGTGGGGTACAATGTTACAACCACAGACCTTGGAACACATTTAAAACATTTCAAAACCCTGGGATACCTCCCGCTGTTACGAATGACAGGTATGGACATGTATCTGAAATGTATTGTAATATCGCACTTGACGACCTGGATCCAGCTTTGAAACTTCATGAGATGAGTGTCCTGCATTCACCTGCAGATCTCCCGGCGGCACGCTATGGCCTTCTTGGGGTTCTGTGGTGTGCCATTCCTTGTTTGGCTTTTGGGCCTCTTCGTTTTCTACATTGCCTTTATGGCATCTTGGCATATCTTGGCCATATTTCAGTCACAGACAGTCACCCAGCCAACTTCAAATCTGACAGAATATTGAGATGAGAATAGATGAGCTATCCAGACGCCGCACAAGGTCAAATCGCCTGACTTGACTAAGGCCGTTTTTTGGGCACGCTATGTGCGCCCAGACCTAGCCTGTTGCTTTCACATCGCCTGCGGATGTTTTTTAGCTTTCGCTATCCACTGGATCAGGCTGTCGGGTTGGGCGTGGATGCAGTCTGACTCGTTCATGAAAAAATGGTTCTTACTACCCTATGGCAGTCCTATCGTAAGTGTTCCTAAATGTTCGCAGCGTGCTTTTGTGCGTTGGGTATTATGCCAAACAATCTAAATGGACCCAAACTTACCATAAATTACCTATAACAGATGAGGAGAGAGAGGGAGAGAGAAAGAGACAGAGAAAGAGAAAGACAAAGAGAAAGATAAAGAGAAAGAAAAAGAGAGAGATGGAAATGGAGATAGTCTCATTGAGAGTTAAGGTCAAAAGGCAATTGCGTTTGCCCTCCGGCATTAGAAGCATTTAACATCATTTAACAAAGGTGGTCTGTCTACTCACAAGCTATGATGTTTTTGGTCACGGCGCCCTTCGTGCACTTTTTTACTCCATGCACTTTTTTCTACCTCATCCTTCTACTGTATGTTCTTTTGGTCTAGGTTGGGGTAGGGTTGGTGGTGGGGTGGGTTGGGGCAACCCACTTGATGCTAGCTCATACTACAATTTTTCTTTTGTTCTGACTCGGGGTGGCCTTTTTTGGGTGGTGGTTTGCAGCAATCACGTTCTTGATGATACTTGATGATACTTGATGCTTCGTACCATTATGTATAATTACGTATATATATATATGCATACAAATTAACTGACGTTTTATGAACTCTTCTTGCACTTGCACATCTACTTGTAGCTACGATATATAACTCTTACAATTTGCTTGGTGCTACGCTACGTCATAAGAACTTCTCTTTGCACTTGCAGCAAAGTTATATACATATGTGGAAATGACCCACAGCTGGCAGCACACTTGTTTTGCGCTCGCTTGAGCCATTGGATAATGGCGAGTCTTGGCATTTGTTACACTTCTCGATTTGTGCACATGCTGAGAAAAACTGCTATG
>Ga0126342_10018649_pt1 | contig 11873 bp, 11 predicted proteins | sample Cyp1metagenome_FD_92528 | JGI IMG/M metagenome (GOLD analysis project Ga0126342, IMG submission 92528) | Coral microbial communities from Lord Howe Island, Old Settlement Bay, Australia - Cyphastrea 1 metagenome | ecosystem: Host-associated > Invertebrates > Cnidaria > Coral ... | reverse complement strand
CAATATTTTTTTTTTTTTTTTCGGGATAAATTTATAAAATAATACCTAACCTAATTTTTTCCTATAGGTTTTCCTAATATTACGTATGTTCGCTATATTTATTCCATATTTTATTTATTTTTTTTTTAAAAATTCCCTTTGGCCCTAATAGGAATAAATAAGAAATATTTGGATATTATTATTTCTAAATTTTTATATTAATTTAATAATTTAAAACATACCAAATATTTTCAATATTAATATTTTCAAAAAAAAAAACTATTAAAAATTACCAAACTAAAAATATTTTTTTTTAAAAAACCATCAAATCAATTAAAAATATTTTTTTTTAAAAAAAAATAATTGTTCCAAAATATATTTTTCAAAAAAAAAAAATGTATTCTTATATATCTATCCTAAAAAAAATCCTTTAAAATTATTTTATAATTTCATTAATATTTTAAAATAATTTTTTAAAACATAAATAATCAAAATATAAAAACATATTATATATATATATTTTAATTATAATATTATATAATTATATTAAATATATTTTTTTAAAATATTTTTATTAATAAAAATAAATAATAATTTAATTAATATTACGAAATATTATTTAAATTTAAAATTAAATATACATAATATATATATTTAAATTTAATATATATATAATTAATTATTATTTAATATATTATATTTAATATATTATTTATATATATTATAATTTAATAAATATAAAATTAAAAATTATTATGATATTAATTATATATTTATAATAAATTTATTAATTAAAAATAATTTCAAATATTTTAAACATTATATTATGTAATATATAAATATTATTAAATTTTATAATTTTTTATGGATATTGCCAGGCCGGCTGCGACTTCATTGGACCTCACGATAAACATGATCAGAATTAAATTTGATTTTATATTCTAAAATATTCTAAATATGTTGCCTATGAAACAGATAACAACCTTGACAATTGGTTGAATGGTTGCGCCACCCCAAAAACAAGCATCACCGCACCCTATCAGCGGCGTCCACTGGTGTTCCCTGGTTGATCTGTTTTGACGTCGGCAACGCTTGGCAAACAGTAGATGTGATCCATCCCTGAAGGTAGTATTTCAATGTATTTGACAAGTAGTTCTGTGAATGTCTTTGTTCGCTTACCCATCTTACCCTCTGAAGGTCAATGCAATGGAAAATCCCTTACAAATGGAGGCTTACAAATGTTCTACAGGTGGCAAATCTGCGAATCAACGGTATCTGTCCGAACAGAACTGCCAGGCGCATCTTTTGTTCGAAATGCCGACTCCTCTGTGTGAGATCGAGACGTGGCTCTCAGGTTGAAGCTCACGGAACACCTAAGGCTGAGACGTCTAGGTTCTAAGGCGATTTAGTACCCTTCTGTGTTGCTTGCCACTTCAATGAGAGATGTAGTGGAAAGCCGGTTGCCCCTCACCACAAAGTACATTGATGAGAAACGGATCCTGGCGTATGCCAGCGCAACCCGGAGGCTCAATGAAGTCGACAAAGCCCAAAGAGGTGTCCGGCACGGTTGGCGGGACAAAGGAAGCATATTCGAAAGTTCGAAAGTCATATTACCTTGGTTTTGCTCAAAATGGCCCGAAACAAAAAGAAAAAAAACAGTAAATTCCCGAGTTCTGGGGGATTAACGACCCAGAAAATGCAGAAAATTACCGACTAAACAACTCGAAGTCGCAATGAGCATCCACAGTGAAATTATTGAAGATTTGTTGGGTGTCATTACCCTGAAAATACTCCCCGATGCCGAAGCATGCCGAAGCCATCTTCATTGGTGACGACCGGAACTGATGACGCTGGACCACCGACTTGTGGGCAATGGAGCCCACTGATGCAACCAGTCACAATGCCAGTATTACCTTCATTGCGGGGGTCATTCGCAAAAGTAAAAGCGAAGTCTCCAGGATGGCATCCTCGTAGTCGTTCCCGACGCGCCCGGTCAATCGCTTGTTTGATCTTGATCTTCTTCCAAAATTTCCGAGGAAAGCCTTGCGCAGGACATCGTAAAACAACCCTTTCAGCATCAACGTTCGGAAAACAAGCGGTCGCTCTGTAGTTGGACTTGCCAATTGAAACTCCCAGCATCAGCCCCTTTGTGGCCGAAACACTTTCACACAGTTTTTATGGGTACAGCTGTATAGCCATGGCAGTAAGCGCCAAAACTTGGGATACAACCCTTATAACTATTATGTCTATCTATATTATATATATATATATATATATATTATACATTATATTATATATATAGTATTATGTATATATATATATAGTATTATGTATATATATATATAGTATTGTATATATATATATATATGTATAGTATAGTATATATATATACGTTATATGATATATATATATATTATATACTACTATAATATATATGCATATATATATATATATATATTAAATTTTGATATAGTATTATATATATGATACATATATATATGATACATATATATATGATACATATATATATGATACATATATATATATATATATATATATATTATACATCATTATACAAGATTATAATATATATATATGTATATCGATATATCCACTTACAACTGGAGCTGCACTCCCAAGTAGCATGTTTGAACCAATTTAGAGTTCCCATATGCAGCTGTTGTACCCAATGGACTCTCCACGGACGAGTTTTGGTGGACGGTTGGATCGTGCCTTCCTCTTCTGTGCCTTGTAGAAGTTCTGGGGTCTCTGGCACGTCCAACGTGGTCGTTGTGCTCGTGGTGGGGTCTGGGTTCCGTACCCAGGTGACATTCTTGTAAAGACTGTAGGAGACGAACCTTGGTTTATGGGACGGACCCTAAACCGGGGATGTCAATCTTTATAATGTGGTTAAAACAACAATAGACCATCCATTTGGGAATGGTTGATAGAACCTATTTATGGTGATTAGGGGGGCGGTTTATTATTGTCTTAACCACATTAATTTCTACTATCTATTAAAAAATAGACATGAGCCAAAGATATCTCAGATATTCCCAGGTAAGGGTCAAGGTGTCAAGGTGCCCAGGGTGAAGGTACCTTGATTTATAGATCCCCGCGTGTACCTGGGAGGGTCTTGCCTCCAAAATAGTCTGAATATATATATAATTAATAGTAAATTTCACATGGATCTGGCTCACTATCGCAAAGTTTTCCATTCTTCCATTTCAAAGCAATAGGAATAGGCTCCTTGAATTTTATAAAGCGCCATTGATTTTGGAATTTATTCCAGCGTTTCGGGCTAGATGAAATTCAGAGGCCTGACCCCATTATCGCCAGGGATCTTCTCGTCCTTCAAAGGCTCTGGCCGCCAGACGGATAACACTTCTGTATGGTTTCACCCTGTACCTGGGGGGTCAGCTTGAGATAAATAAAATCTAGCAAGTCTTGTTGATAAGATCATAGTTTCTGACCATAAATTGGCCAAAAAAAAACATCCCCCCAGGGCCCAGATTTCAGCCAAGAGCACTCAGTGCCGTCATGTGTGGCTTCATGTTGGCCTTGGAGGGATGCGAAGGCCTCCGAGGCCTGCGAGGCCTGCGAGGCCTGCGAGGCCTCAGGTGGCACATCACAGCTTCCGGAGCAGTCCTCCTCGGCTACGAATCCGAAGCCATGCGGCGCACCGCATCATGGCGCAATCTGAAACGAATTGATCACGGAAACAAAAATTATGTCAGGGTGGCTTGAGAGCACTGCAAAATCAGAATCATATAGCTATGGCCATTTACTAGTTATAACTGGTTATAAAATTATGGGATTATACATTCTATAAATGGGATTATTTCAGTACTCAACTGAGACTCAACTGGTAATTAAAGGGCCATTGTCTCCAAATCCTTCAGTAAAATCCGACATCTTCCAAGCCTTTCCGCTCCCATGAGCTCCGAGCGTGGTAGCATTGGGCCTGAATAAACCTGGCACAGTGCGGCCATTTCGCACTGGTCATGGAACAAAGATCTGTAGGTTTTTTAAATGGGGGATCCCCAAGTCGCCATGGGTTTCAATATTTTATAAATATCTTATATGTATATATATATATAATGGATTAAAATGGTCTAATTTGGATGATTTGGAGGCACCACCATTTTGGGAAAACTCGAAGATCTCAGCAAGAAACCTGTGGCTAATTATTGCCTGGAAGCTTTGAAAAACCAGAAGAATCTATGATTGGTTCTCCTACGGTAGTGAAGAATCCCTTCAAACCAAGAACGAAAATGGCTGGAGCTGGGTAAACCACAATGGCTATTTCTGGTTGGTTGGGGTTTCCATGTAACAATAATGAGACAGAAGATGGCCATGATTGAGAATCCACACTTTGTTCGTGGGGAAAATCCATGAAAATCCTACAAATGCTGGGGGTTCCAGCAATGTTTTTGTTGATCTTGATCTTATCGGCTTCCAGAAGCTCGAGTCAATCAGTGTCCTGATCTCCAGCGGTTAATCCCTTGGCTCCATCCCCATGAACTTTTGGATCTCTGGAAGAAACCCTTTTTCTGCAGCACCGTTTTGCAAAAAAGATCCGGCACAAACCTGTGCTGGCGGCTGTTAACAACTCTGTGTCCAGCCAAGAAACACGCTATCTTAGGTGAACTGTGTTGGTTGTATTCCCAGTGTACAGTATATCCATTTATTTATATAATACCCATTGAACGCATGAAATCAAAATAACCTGTTTGATGATTTTAAAGAGGTTCCTGTCCATAAGAAGTAACCATCATTTCCGGTGATCTCCTGGTGAGGTAGATCGAAACCTCCAACGCCACAGAAAATAATCCAAATAAAATGGTTGCTGAACAGAAAAACTCTGTTGGATGGTTCAGTGTCCTTCTACTTTTCTAAAAACTAGGACGGCTTAGTTGGGAGTGCATCCCAATTAGTAAGTGGCTAATAACCAGTCCTAAATCGCTTATAGATGGTCTCCAAGTTACATTGGGTGATGTAAGCAACAAAAACTGCCATGGTGGGTTTTTTCCGGCTCCATGGCTTGCTAGAAAATCCATCATATCCATCATTCAATTCGATGATTGTAGTGTGTTGTTCCCATTCAAAACTCCATTTTTTGACGACCAAAGGATGAAACTTTCATCCATCTGCCATCAAAATCTCCATATCCCAGTTGTCCCATGATTTTCCCCATGCTTTTCCTGTGATTTTCTCACATTTTCTCCATCTTTGCCTGTTATTTTCGCCATTTTCTCATGATTTTCCCGCGATTTTGTGTTCACGGCCATTTCGAGCCTTCGCCAAGGCCTTTTTTTCCGCCTTCGGCGGCAGACCTGAACAAGGAAAAGGCTGGTTATAACCATGATGATGAATTCGAAATATGGATAAATATGGTTATAATGATACTGAAAGAACCAGTATGATAATTATGAGATCAGGTTTATTACAATTATATATGGATATATAGCCTCTAACTGTTATTTGAATGGGTTATACCAGTTATAGCCCAACTAAGAGTGATAAATGGGTTCTATAATGATATAAACCTCATGGATATAACCTGATGATTTAATGTTGATACATGTTTAGTTCATGATATATAACCTGAATTGTAGGATTATATATACGGATAATGGATATATGAGGTATAATGATATATATATATATAACCTGATGATATAATTATGATATAACCTGATGTTATAATGGATATATATATATATAACTAACCTGATGATATAATGAGAACCCATGATGTATCATTCTAACCAACTGTTATAGCCCAACTAACAGTTATTTAAAAAAGGGTTTAGTTCATGATATATAACTATATAACCGCATATAACCCCAGTATATATTAAGTGGGATAAGTAGGGTTATTCCCACCTAGAAGTAGGATTATAAGCCACTTACGATTTGTAGGATGAGCCACCAAGTACGAACTCATATACCCATAACATTTTCCCATGGGCCCCAGTTCGTTGGCTAAGTTGGTTTATCAGTCCAATATCATGTGGGTTCATATGGGGGATAACCTTTTGTTAAAGAGGATTATAAATCAACAAACATAACTGGGGAGCACCATCCTGTATAAGTTTCCCTAACTTCAGCCCAATCTGGGGATAACTCCACCATGTTTCAGCCCCGATTCGCTTCGAGGTCGGCAGCTCTGCCTTTCTTCCGGCGCGGCGCAAGCGCAACGGCGCTTCTGGCGTGACGGCCGGGAACCTCGTGGTGCAGGACTCGGAGTGGGAGGCTGTATGGGAGGCTTTAAGGGATATATCATTGATATCATATCTGAAATTAGATTGTTATATATGTATATCAACGTAGATAATCATCTGAATAACTATGTGCATATGTGTATACTCATACAAAATATAAATGTATATAATAAGCAAAAATCGGGATGTACATGCAAAAAAAACACTTCAGCTGCAGGATCAATCATCCATGGAGTTACTTTCACCAAGAAACACAGCTTTTCTTGACATACCCTTCTGTAAACCAACATAAGTATAGAAAACCACTATTAGACTATTTTGATGGGTAAAATCATCTATAAATATCTATATATAAATCTATAAATGGACTATTTTCCATAGCTATGTGTGAGTTTGCCAGAGGGTAAGCTGACGGGTCAGAATGGAGATATTTTCCATACACTCCAAGTTCTGTCAGTTTTTATTTTATTTTACCAACAACGTCTATTCACGGAATGGTGATCTGGTTGGTGGTTTCAACCCCTCTGAAAAATATGAAAGTCAGTTGGGATTATTCTTCCCAATATATGGAAAAATAGAAAATGTTCCAAACCACCAACCAGTGATTGATGAACCAAAAGTATCCAAAAGTGATTTTGACTGGCAACAGCTTTTTGTTTAGCGGGCAAACTATTGGGATTTGAACGGGAAAAGGCAGAGGCAACCACAAAATTGTGGATATCATAGGTCAAACCAAACATTCCGGAATTGTGCAGATGAATATCCCAACATCATGAGTCGATGTCTGTCTTTTCACGTATAAATTTTAATGAGATCTGGAGTGTTCACCCTTTTAAGACACCTCCAAATATGATTATATATTTAAATATCCTAAACTCACTAGTCACTGGGTATTTTTCTTGGGCATCTTGGAACATGTTGTGGTAGCTGCCAATGAGCATCAGCCATCATTTCCATGACCCAGAACGGTGGATCACCAAACCATTAAATCATAGGAGAATGCATGGAAATGGGCGATAAGCCTTTCCTCTTTCACATATGAAAATCGATGTTCACCCAGTAAAAACCTAGCCATTTCAGATGAGAATATCCATGGGTGCTTTTTGACCCATCCCCAGCCGCGTTTCCCGGCTGCATTTGGTCCTTTGGGCGAAATACCTGGCGGTATTTAAGTCCCTCTGTTTTGTTTTTTTTGGGACCCCCAAAAAGAACTCCAAATACAACATCAGAAGATGTTTGAAGCAGGATGGTTTGGAACACTACGTCTTCTAGGTTCTACCTTCATCGTTGGACATTTTGAAATGTGCGACATGCAGTGTTCATTCAATGCACCAGAAACATACGTTTGGATTTGCGAAAGGGTCGGCAAAAAAATAAAACATCCCTAAAAATCCCTAAAATACACAATGGTTTCCTGTCTTCTATTCATTTCCCAATGGAAACATCAACAACTTACCACACCCAGGGTTCAAATTCCCCTTCTACAGTACGCTGAAGGATGAAGAGCTACCTATGGCCGAGAACTCGCAAATTGTCAGTCTTCTTCAAATTCAGTACTTGGATGATACCCTAGTCGCCTTAATCAACTTAGACATGGTCAGTAAGCTTAGTATGCCCTTGTAACTGGTAAATAGTGGATTGCATACGAACTATTTACCAATTGCAGCACATTTCCATTGCAATGGAGTTTGACCATGAATTGGGGCATCTCTGTGGCAATACTTTTAGCTAAACGAAACTCCACTGTCCAGCCATCGAACCTGGAAACGCAAAGAAAAACCAATTCATAGATGACTCTCCTATTGAAAAAAGGCATTTTCCAGCCGACCATGTTTGATAATTGCGCCAGAAACTACTCAGCAAACCATGCGACCTTACCATCCTGCCTTTGCCGCAACGAAGACACGCTGAAACCTGCTCAACTGTGAGATCTGTGACCCCGTCAACGCTTTGAGCTTCGTCAAACGCGGTTTCATCATGAACCCGCCACAAGATGGGTCATGTTTTAAGTACAGTATTTGAAACCGTATCCATCTTGCCGGGTACGTATACTGGAGCCGCTGCCACAATTGTACATAACTATGTCACTATAAATATCGCAAATATTCAAGCATCTTCATTTTCACCATTTTTGTTTTGTGTGAAAAGGATAGCCAAAGGGGAAGGAACAAAAAAGACTGCCCTGTCCAAAAACTCTACAATACACTGAATACACCATTCAATATATGTATATATATATATATGTATATGTATATATATGTATATATATGTATATATATGTATATATATATATACATTTTTTTATTATGTTTTAACCATTCTGTTGTATTAGTCCTTCCACTCAGAGTTTTGGTATCTTTCCAATTCTTCAATCTTACCGCCTCCTTGACTTCGACTTTGGGCAGAACTTCCGGCAGAACCTGGAAGCGAATTTCTGGAGTAGCTTTCCAAATATCTGATCCAATTGGGAGAGAATGTATATACGTGATTATCCACGAATATAGAGGCAATATGAATTATACATAATTATACTATCATCTGGAAATAGCCAAGCAGAAGCATGGGATTGCCTTTAAGAGTTCTGATTCAATCGCAACACTGGGTTACCAGTATCATCCAGTATCAATATATATATATATATATATTCCAACTGTTGGCCATGGGACATTATCTCATACGCAATTGCCTCATAATTCTTGCGTTTTTACGCACCAAAGTAAAAAACATATGTCCAGTTTCCCCAGTTCTGGTAAATACCCATTAAACGTACATCATTTTACAGATGGGCATTTCGATTTTAATGGAGGTACCCATTTCAAAATCATCCATTTTATGTTCGGATTCTGAAATAAACCATCCATTTGGATTTTCCATTAGAAACCAACCAGCTATTGGGGTACCCTCATGGTGAAACCGATGAAATCTCCACACCAAAAACATCGTGGATTGATCATCGGCACCTCCAGCGCTGTTTCTGGTGCCTGGGATCGCGTTTTTTCAAGATGGCTTGCAATCTTAGAGTTATGGCCATTTATAGTGATTATATAATGGGTAGTAATGGTTAACTATGGTTACACATGGTTAATAATGGCTAATAGTGATTAGTGGCTGATAATTATAATCTACAGTAATATAATGGTTATGAATAGTGGTTAGTAATGATCAAAAGGGGGCAGTGATTAATGATGGTTATAACTGCTTATTTCTATGGGATTATACATTCTATAAATGGGGTTTTGTTAGTACTTTATAACTGGTATTTCGGGCCATAACTGTAGGATGGCAATCTTTAAAGTTTCTGCAGAGACTTCATCAATATGACATCCGCGTACATCTTTTGTCGGGAATCGATCAATGGATTTATTATGAACGGATTGTTTTGTATTAACATATATATATATATATATTATATTTCTTAGTGCTCCAAATACCCATTGAGAAGGTGTTTAGACTCCAGAAAACAACTCCAAATACAGTCTCAGAAGGTGTTTGGAGCTGTAGGGATTACATTCTTGATCTCAATGGATTATATTGATATATTTTGATATATCTGGGTAAATTATAATTTCACTATATAACCTGAAATAAGATAAACAAGGCTATCTTGGGGATGATTCCCCTTAATTACTCACCATGATTATAGTGAGGTTGCAGTGAGGTCGTTATAATCCCAGATATTATGATTATCTGGGATGGAATGTGGAACATCTGCAGGATTTCCCACGGCTAAGGATCCCCAAATTGATCGCGCCTCCCCCGCAACGCGGTGAAGCACCGGCGCTTCGTTGTTCTCCGGTTTGAGGTCAGTCTCCTGGGGCACGGGAAGCATATTACAACCCAGCCAGTTGTATGTGGCTTGTTGGGGGTAATAATTAAAGCACATAATGTATATATATATATACTTTTATCATCTTTTATCGCCTTATATGGATTAATTTCGTTATGAATCACTTAACAATTGGGATGCACGTCAGCATGAACCCTACTAACATCTTGAAGCCCTACAACCATGGACCCTAAACCCCAATCCCTGAACCCTAAGAGCATTAGAAAACATCAATGGAAAACCCAACCAACAGAAGAGCTTGTGGCGTAGCTCATATATCCGCAACGTTCAAGGATCACGTAACACGAACGTTATTGCCCCAAAATACGCAAAAAACACTGAAGAATGCACGAAAACACACGGCCGTCAATAAGCCGTGGTCCAACTAGCTATCTCTATATTTGTTTTTGCCAGTGATCAATGCCATTGAAATACATGGGGTATATTAGGTCAACGTTGGATGGTCAAACGAGTGATGGACAGCATCAAAGCGACATTTCAGTATTAACAAACACTGTTAATGCCGAGAGAACAAAATAACATGGACTTGTGATCCACAAGCTAGTGCCCCCCTGTTATAAGTTGCTATATAACACCCATTAACTATATATATATAATAACTATATAATAACTAAATATAGATATATACACCATAAATCATAGTTATATAACCTAAATATAACCAACTTGGCTAACTATGGAAAACACCACCTCGCAGAGACCATGAAAAGAAGGGCAGCATACATCAGCTGGTTTTAACCCACTGAAATGGATAATGTTACACACAGACCCCGAGGTTTGCCCAAGCCCAGGATAGCATAAATTACAAGGATTTGTTGTTCACAATATACATATCATATCAATTTTCCCACCCCCGTTAATCTTCTACATTCATTGAAGATCTTCAAAAAGGGTTTAATACATGTTGTTTATGTGGAGCATATTGATTATCATCATCATCATCATCATGCCCGGACGCTCGTTGCGAGTCCGGGCAAACCTCAGGGTCTTGCCGTAATATTAGTATATGTTGCTGATAAACAATCGAACAAGAATCATGACTATATACTATATACCAATATGTATCACTCTAGTTTATAATTAACCTAGATCCACCAGCTAGTTATAGATATGGTTTTTTCCCGGTGGTTTCAACCCCAAAAATCAGCTGGGAACATCCCGGGCCGCGGCTCGCGACGAAGCAGCGTCCTGTTCTTTTTTCCGGGCGGACCTGTTCTTTCGACCTCCGCCATGGCCCAGTTGTCACCATGGTTGTTGAAATATGATGATGTTCAGATAGCGATGTTTGTTGTAACCAGAACAGAATGAGCAGCGCAGAGTAGAGTAGAATAGAATAGAATAGAGTAGAATAGAATGTAGCAACTGGTTAGTACCAGTTGGTGGAAGCCTGTACGGAATAGAAAAAAATTGTGCATAGAATAGCAAACACTGATGATCGCTGATGGCTCCAGCCCCTGATCGCCCCGTCATTTGATTGGATTTATATAGATATAAAATCGTCTAAACACATTGAAACATATTATCATCATTGTTTATATATTATTGCAGACTACTATATATTATTGTATACTTTATATCTTATATATTGTTATATATTATTTTTTGTATACTATTATATGGTATCAAATACTATTATATATTTTGAAATATAATTAATTATTATTATGTAGTAAATCATGATATATCATAAAAAAAAATATTATTATATATTATGAAATATTACTATAGATTGTTACATATTATCAAATATTATTAAATTGTATAAAATATATATATATATTATGAAATATCATTAAATATATTATGAAATATTATTATAT
>Ga0126342_10018648_pt1 | contig 11873 bp, 12 predicted proteins | sample Cyp1metagenome_FD_92528 | JGI IMG/M metagenome (GOLD analysis project Ga0126342, IMG submission 92528) | Coral microbial communities from Lord Howe Island, Old Settlement Bay, Australia - Cyphastrea 1 metagenome | ecosystem: Host-associated > Invertebrates > Cnidaria > Coral ... | reverse complement strand
GTATTTATATGTTTTTATTTATTTATATATTTATATTTACATTTATATTTATTCATATATATATATTATCTATATTTATTTCTCTATTTATATCTCTATTTATATCTCTATTTATATATATATATATATTATGTATATCTATATTTATCCGCCGACCCCAGCCATCAGCAGGGGGAGCGCGTCAGAGGAAAGGTAAACAGTGCATGGGACGGCCACTTTGTTCAGTGGCTGCCAAAAAACGTCGCCGAAGTCGATTTTGGACTGTTTTTGAACCATTGCTTGACGTTTTTTGACGATGTTTTGCTGCGCTCGGGAAGGAAAAACATCGTATTAAAATACAGTGTGTTTGTGCTCTTAGAAATTGCAACATGGTGAAAACTGCGTAAATACAATTGTTCTCGCTAGGCACTGGCACAAAAACATTGCAAATACCGCGATTCTGGCTACCAGAGGCAAGAAACATCGCAAATACCGTGGTTTTGGGCTTCCGAGGCGCAGAAAACATCGGTCTTTACCATGATTTTTGTTCCGATGGTTTCAAAAATATGCGGAAACACCGCTTGGCGATTTTTAGGGGTCCACAAAAATGCGAAAATAAGCTGTGCTGCAAGAACAACAGCAACAACAGCAGCAACAACAACAACAAGAAGAAGAACAAGAAGAACAAGCACAAAAATTCAACAAAAAGATGTGGTAAGATGGTTACAAGCTGCACAAGAACATCACACTGTGCTCTGCGCCTGCGCGCACGCGCAAAGCACATGAACAACACCAACGCTCACACTACTATACATAACCCTCATGGCATCGCCTGTGTGCGAAGCTCTACAATCATATATATATATACATATGTTTATTTTTACTTATATAGAGCTCATTAAGGTGCTATAACAATTGAATGGTTTCATACCGAAAACCCAAATTTGCGCAGTGGTTCAAGAACTAGACAGCTACATAAAGCTACTCCATCAACTGCACCTTCTGTGTGGCTTGGAGCCTAGCTGCAGCTGTGGAATGAAGAGCCGGGTCAAATCCGCGATGGCCATGGGCATCTCTCTGCCCGCTCTCCCAGTCATCAAGGCCGTCGTCCGTTGCAAGGCAGGTCGGTTCATAAAAATGCCACGCGAGGACCAAATCACTTCCAGCATGTCGCCTCCCCAAGACAGAGCTGGCATTGTCACACCTTGGAGACAGCAGGGACTCCTCAGCCTGATGTTGCATGGGTACAAAAGTACAAACATGAACTCCTATGGCACTGCTTGGTCCATTGCAATCTATTTCAGTGTCTCTTTCGCTTGGACAAGTTGAAGTTGCCTCCAAGCAACCATGCTGTTCTGCAATGATGCCCCGACCCAGCATGATTGGGGTGTTCGGCGACCCTGAGCGCGACAAAGCAGGTGACACACTGCAATGTGGATGAGCTTTTCTCCTGACCAGCCATATAATCTCATCTAGATCTAGCCCCTATGAACCCAAAAAATGGATGGTTTAAGTTCCTTGGGAGAAAAGGTAGCCAAAAATTGTGGGTCCAGGAGTGTCTCATTTTAGGTCGCCATGCTCATAGGCACGATCATCTTTGGCCAAAACCATCCAAAACGGTTGAACCGTGATTCTTGCAGGTTGAAACCCAAGCCTGTGATGTTGAATCTCCCTTTCTTCTGAGATAAACCTCCAATTTTCTCTGGTTTGGGTTTGGTGCTTCATTTCTTGCCATGGCCCCCATGTCGGTATGGTGCTGGCGCCATGGGACAGCCAGCGTTGCTGGAGAGGAATTGCAGCACCTCCACGATGGCCCCAGTGTTGACCACTGAGTTCGCGCGGAAGTAGCCCAGCCAATCCTCGGGAACTTTTGGTCCAAGGAAAAGGTCTGGAAAATCTATGGGTTTTCTGAATGAAGAAAAATGTGCACTGACTGGTTTTTTGAAAGCAACTGCGATTTGGAACTAGCCTTTGGTTCACTACCCAAATTGACCAAAATCCGCGGTTCAAACTGGGCCTTTGGCTCATACAAGTGTGATTATGTGCATATGGAATCATATGATCATGTGTATATATATATATATATGTATACACTATATCTCATTTATGTCGTACTACTACATGCTACAGTAATATGAATGTCATATATCAAGTGCGTATACTAATGATTACTCATGTAAGCTATAGTGGCTATAGTGTCTAGATTCGGGCCTGCACATATGATTGGATTTCCATGGTGGATTGCTGACTTTTCCAGCGGCATGTCCTGTCCACCGCAGGAACCGGTGGAAGTGGACCCAATGGACCCGGCCGCGTTTGAATCGGCAGTCCCAAGGGTCGTGCTCCGGCGTCATTGTCCGGAACCATCGGAATGAATGAGGCCTGTGACTTTTCGGTTTGCGTCCCTGTATGTCGGACCGAAACCGGTGACAGAGGTGACATCTCTTCCTGGCATTGACATTGCTGGTTCAAACTGTTCAAAGCTTCAAGGGACTCACGCAACTTGTCCAAATGGTCAAAGACACCTTGCAGTTCTGACAGTTGCTGCTCTCTTCGAAAGTTCGGTTCCGCCTCCAGCTCGTTGATGGCGTTGATTTCCATTCCATCGATGCGGTCAGAGAGCCTTTGCGTCGCCCTGCGGCTGGCTGTCTTGCTGCTAGATTCTGCTTGCCACATTGCTGCAGTAGCTGACCAAAAATTTCGAAAAAGGCGGCACTGCAAATCGAGGCCAATCAAGTTGACCCGACTCCCTCGCAAACGCATCAGCCCTTCTTGCAACTCCTCAAGTGATATGCTACGATTGTGATCTGTGTCAAGCACGTTCTCCAAATCTTTGGTGGATGGCAAGGCAATATGCATCTTGTCTAAAAGCACCTTGGCCCCTAGCGACTTCAGCAAAGCAACATATCCTCTTCGATCCAGCTGGCCCAGAATATCTTTGGGGCCTATCTGATAAACATCACGGATCTCATCCCTCAGAGCTTCAAACTTCAAGTACTGCTCCTGGGCCGAAGATGGAGGCTTTCCTGATGCCAGTTCCAGCACCCCATCACAAACCACCCCAGTGACCACGTTGAGAATGGTGAAGTTACTCAGTATCAAAAAAGCGATGACATACAGAGCCCACCTGAGTGGCATCAAAAAGAAACTCGGAGTCAAATTGGACTGCAGTCCCCTTTTTTGAGAGTCAGATACCGTTCTTTTTTGGTTGAAAAGTCTGTGTCGTTTGGTGGTGAACCTTAAAAAAACAAACCATTTGAAACCAACAGTCAGCCACAAGGGATGATTCTGCATCATGACTTCTGCAATGTCCGGCCATGCTTCCACCAACACCAGTTGAAGGTGGATCAAGAAGCTGCTGCCCACCGAACCAAAGAGCTCTTCAAACGGAACTTCGCGACCCATAGCTTCACAACAGACCAAGGCGCCCACAGAAGACATCATACCAACCAAAATCATGCTGTCCATGATTGCAACCATGGTACCTATGAGCCCCTTGATCAACATGGACAGGGCTGGGAAGATGGAGAGAATCCGACCAATGCGCAAGATGCGGAGCCTTCGTGCCGACTGCACTGCCATCATGAGGTTATCAGAAACACCCGAGGCCAAATCGATTGCCACCACCACCGCCGAAAAGACGCCAGTGACCAGCAACAGCAAATCAATGATACCGGCAAAAGAGGTCACGAAGCGCATCTGCAGAGCATGACAGCGCAAAGCATATTCCACGGAGAAAACAAGAAGTAGAACCACATCCAGAAACTCGAAGGCTATGGACCATCGCAGTGGCATGTTCAGCCCATCCTGTTGAGCGTCGAGCTCCAGGCTCACTTCAGCACCCAGCAGAAAGGATTGAAAGGCGATGACCACAGCAATGAGTAGATTTGCTTGTGGTGTGAGGATCCAATCAACCTCCGTCTGAGCAACTACGTGACCACGATGGATTCTGTCAAGTTTCAGCCATTTTGGAGACTGCTTCACATCCAAAATACCCGAAGGGCTTGATTTCAGCCGCTTCAGAATGAATTCCTTGGAAGCACCATCGATGCCATCTGCATCTTCCTGAGATCTCTGGATGGACTGCAGTGCAGGTGCGTGGGCAGCAGCTAAAGCTCCAGCTCGCATGGCGAGAGGCCACTGGGCTATTCCCAGCCAAAGACATCTGCTCCGGGTGGTATTTAAATAGCAGATTTATGGAATTATTTATGGTGCAAATGGAAACTTTAAAAATTCACCAGCCATACAATATTTTACATATCAATACATATCATGATTTTTAGCGTTCGCCATCAAACATAGGGGTCCATGAAAATAAAATTGGACCAAATCTGGGACTGTTGGACCACCAGAACCCCCCAAACGAGGAGTTGAAAGTCTAGGAGGTTAAGAAAAGGTGGTGTTGTTCCCTGCTATTAGGACCTAATATAGTAACCCTACTATCACTTTACTTCGAGATATAAACTATATTCTGATGGGGAAAAAACTAGGATGGTGGTCATAGTCTATGTGATCTGAATGATTTATATTATATAAACATACTTTTCTGATCAATGATGTCTTTAGATTTGGCCAAGATCGGAGCAACTCACCTACGCTCTGAAGAGGGAATCTTACAGGACTTCATAGTTAGTGATGGGGATCATAACAATTACAACAATTGCTATTTGAATGGCTTATGATACCAAAATATCTTTGGCTATTTGGCCCCGATCTTTAAAATGTCATCCCAAATTCTTCTGCTGGTGAAAAATTCTCCACATTTTTTCTGCTGATTGATACCCTCGCTGGCCAAGGCTTTGCTGATTCGTTTGATCTGAGCGAGGCAGAATCTGTGACAGCCTGTGACATCCTGTGACCTGCAGCACGTCAAAAATCCGAAAATCTCATGGGGTGCTGGGTCCCTAACGGTTTGTCTGAAAGGGATCCCAAGATCCAATATCAATGTTTATCATCAATGTTTATCATCAATTTCCCCAATGAAATCCATGAATTTTGGGGCACACCCTATTTTCAGACAAACCTATCACTACAAAAAATGGTTCTACGGAACATGGGGAAGAGTGTGTCCTGAGGTCAATGGGAAGCAAATGACTCAGAATTCAAGAGTAACCCCGAATTCCCCCACAAAACCTAGGAAAAAAACATGAAACCAGTCCAAGTCAGCTCCGAAATGGTTTTCACCCAAAATCTTTGACCCAAAGATTGGATTTGGTTCGCAGTCCAAACAAGGCAAAATGACCAACAGCAGTGGTTGTCCCTCGAGGAGACATGTCCGTTATCGATGGGTTTGATTTTTAAAGGGTTGGAATGTTGATGAATTTTCCAATTGTGTGTTCGAAACCATCACTGATTCTTTGGGTTCTTATCCCTATTTGGGGTGATTTTCCGGCAGGATTTTTTCTAGGGCCTTGCTGCTTAGCACATCCTTACTGATGATTGAAGCCGATGTTCGCTCCATCTTCCGATCATTGAAGGTTGGGTCAACCCGAACCTGGGTCATCCTTGGTGGCTTTCTATGGTGAACCAACCATCTATGGTGATCCGAACTCGCTACTGGTCGTTATTGGTTCTAGTAGATCCCCATTGTTTCTGGTGAATCTGGTGTTTTTCAACTTTCTATTTGTTCCTCACCAGTCCCATCTCGCCCCAGTCGTTTCATCCCCTACCACCGTGGCCCGCATGGCCCGCGTGTCCCAGCGTCGCAGTCCTCTTGGAGCACCTCTGGGGTACTCAAAAGACGAAGTCGTCGCAAGACCTGCCAGGAGATGCTCTCCAGGATTAGCGTCTCGTTGCCTCGGCTATCATACACGTTGACAAGACAACCATAGGGCAGGGATGTCTACATATACAATCATATGTATATATATATATACATATGTGTGTATATATATAATCATATATATATACCTATTATAAATGTGCTAAATTGTATGTATCCTTTGGATAGGAAGGTGGAATATCCATCCATCGATCTCAGTATTGAGATTATTTCCTGTTGGGGATGTTTCATTTTGATGTTCTACTCCTGTACATGGAGGAACCCCAAATGCGTATAGAAGTAGTGGTTCCAGGTGTCCAACTGTTCAATATTCTCTGTTCCATTCTGGGATTGCGACAAGTTGTTCGTTCGGAAAACACAGAAACAGGTGAGAGTTGAAGACTGGAACAACAAGAAAAGATTAAAGAGAAATATGACGGAAATCCTGACTGCGCCGGGGGCTCAAGTTGTTTGATGTCAAGACATGTCAAGTCTTATTTCGCAACGAACATGTTTTAAGCTCAACAATAAATGCGTGCTAGGATTAGGATCGCTACTGTATGTTCTGGCATCATTGACTCAGGGAAAAAGTGCGGTGGTTTCCAGAGAAAATGCTGATGGCTACCCTCTGAGTTCAGCACCACCCCAATGAGATGGCGGGGACCAATCTGATTCCAGCTCCTTCAGTTTGTCCACGCATCTGGAACCCAAATCAGCAAGGAAAACCCAATCCATCGATGCCGAAGTGTTTCAACTGGCGCTGACCTGGAACATTCGGAAAACCCAAATGAACCCAACACATATTTTGGGACATCCCCCTTCACAATCCGGTCCTGCAAGACCTTGAAGCCGTGGTGCTGGTATTTCTCACGCAGCCGTGAAGGTGGCAATGGTTGATGTACCCAGACCTGATTTCCCTCCACGATGGAAAAGCCAGGATGGTCTGAACCTCCTGCGGAGACACTGGAGCAAACCAGGGTCATCAGAGAGGTTCATGTTTTGAAGTCCTCTCTTGGCCTTTTAAGCCACCGCATTGTGAATCATCAATGGCCACCCGTAAATCATTGGATTTGGGGGTCGTTTGGCGCATGGGCCATCGCCATTTCTTGACATGGGTGTGTTGCAGAACGGTAAGGACTCTGTACCAAAATCTATGGTTTTGGACATGTCCTTGCTTCGAATCCAAAGTCTTGCCTTCAAACATACGAAAGCAAGCCATCCCAAAAGATGAATCAACCACCAGGAACCGTCCAAAAAGTACGGCAGAACCATTTCGCGAATTTCGCGCTAAGTTCAACTTTCCCAATGTGTCTGAAAACGGTGGCATCCTCCAAAATGGCAATGCTTTTTCCGTGATCATGATGATTCCTTAGTTCCTTGAATGGGATAATGTAGAAATCCTAAATCTTCCTAAATCTTCCTAAATCATCAAATGAAGAGTTTTCATGTCAACTATAGTTGGCCTATGTTGGCCTCATCCCCCATCTCCATGGCCTTCCATCAGTTGTGAGTCCCTGACCATCCAGGTGACCACTGCGCCGGGCTTGGACTGAGCCCAGGTCTGCTGCGCCACGCTGCGCAGGAAGGGCCCTACCCCGAGGCCGTCGACCATCATACACAGCGACATCGCGGTGACGCGCGATGGACCAAAGATGGACAAAACAACGCGGAAGGTTGGGGGAGGTTGGGGGAGGTTGGGGGAGGTTGGGGGGATGCCTGAAGGTGGTAGAAATTGCCTGTTGTTGAAGAAGAAAAATACCAGTTGGGACAAAAACATGATATGATCGATAGTAAAAGTGACCAACAACATGTGGTTTCCTTCATCTTAGCCAATACCTCCCATGAGGGTGGCTCCTCACTTTTGTTTCTCTTTTTTGCCGTGTCCTTTTGAGTGTTGCAGTCGATGCCTTCTTTTGGTTCTTTCCCTACATACTTGCTTGGGAAGTGCTCAACACAGTTTTCAACCCCCTTAGTGTACTGAGATATGTTCTGGATACCACTCATCTGGGGTTGTCAGCAAGGTTTGCTGCATCTTGAGCCAGAGATTTGGCAAAGGCTACAACTGGATGCAGCCTGACCTTCCTGCCAAAAAATCTAATCAACATGTGGCTATGGATCCTTGTGACTCCCAAAATGGCTGATAAATAAATGTTCATCCCCAAATACTGACTGAGCCCATAAATTATAACTCATACCCATGTCTTGCTGGGGTAGTCGAAGCATTTTTTGACGGAAAAGATGTGGCACTTGCCACGGCCCACTGTGCAAGCTCATTTGAGCCTGCTACACTGCATGAGCTCATTTGCGTATCTTTGATCATCTTGATGGATCATGCAAAACATCAATCAAGAACCGATGCAAGATGTGATGAACGTCTGCAAAAAGTGTGTGTGTTTCGGTTGCGACATCTCCAAGTGTCGAAGAGCTTCAAAGCAGTGTGCTGATTCTGGCTCTTCATTAACTGAACTTCGGTCATCTTCCCCGAAGTTCCAGGGCACCACAGCCCTCTGAACCGCCAAGGCGCGTGGAGACTCAGAGTCTACGCCAACTTTTCAACGAGTTCCTTCCCAGAGACCCGAATGCTCACCTCATTTCGACACCCAAAATCTCAACATAGCGCGAATTCTCAGCAAGGCACAGAAGTTGGGAAAGTCACATGTTGCGAGCACTCAGGCGAATCGTTTTTGCAGATCATCCAACTATTGTGACGTGTTGGAGATGATGTGACGTGTTGGAGATGTCCCTGATGATTTTGGATCAACTTTGGGATCATCCAACATGGGACATCGACAAACTATCCGAACTATCCAAGGATCCCATCCCTTGGCAGGTCCACTTCCTTCTTCTAGCCTGACCGTTGGCCCATCTTGGGGCGTTTGAATCCATGCCGGGGCGGCTCATTCCAGGGAGATATTAAAGTCAAAAGATATGAACAGGTCAGAAATTTGAATTGAACTGAATTGGATTGAATTGATTCCAAACAGAATTACAGTATCCGAAAAGGATCAGAAAAAGACAGCTGTTTGACACCGGGCAGGCACTCAGAAAGTGCCTGTAGCAGAGTCGCTCGCCCACCCGGGCCACTTCTTCAACAATGGCTCCGGTGGAGACCTTGGCTGCCCCCAAAAAAAAACATCGAAGGTTGGATGGGATTGGTCCATTGGCTGGCTGTAACTCCAGCGACTCGGGTTTCTGGTAGAGAGATACATGTGAGTGTGTGTGTGTGTCTGTGTAAAATATTTTAGATATACATGCATATGTATATATATATATAATATATATTATAATATATATAAATAGAGAGAGAGAGCGAGAGCGAGAGCAAGAGCGAGCGAGATCATAATGCAGCATTAGTGTTTTTGGCGGCCATGGGCACTCAAGTGTCTGTGGGCCCGCATTGCGACTGCATTCAAAGGTCCGCGCGAGAGCCTGCTGATGAATTCTTTGGTTTTGTCTTTTTCTGTTTGTGTTTTCATACTCCGTTCGTTCGTCCGAAAGATTGTCCCAAATATATTTGTGCCTAAAGTGTCGCCATTGCTGCCTCGGACCTCCTACCCTCCTCTTTCCCATGGAAAACCACATATGCTGCACTGGGTTCATAGGCGGTCTGTCGAAAGGATCACTATCATCGGTTCTGAGAATATGTCCAGCTAAAGCAACTTGTTTCTTGAGGAGCTCCGAAAACAACTGTATTTCACGTCCCGAGTGTTCAGAATCAGTCCTCCGCACAAATTCATTTGTGTTCATATGATTGACAAAGGTGGTCTCTAGTCCTAAAATGGATTGAAGCCCATGGAGGTGGAACGCATCTATCTTCTCTAACATGGCTTGGGTAAGGTGAAGGGTTTCTAGCTCATAAATGAGTTTGTTTTGGATGATCGCGTGATAAACACGTAGCTTCCACCTCGTGGTGCAAGCGCAGCTTTCCAAAAAGCTTTGAGTTTGAACCAGGTGTTCATAGATTGTTGCATTCTTTGACCCACTTTCTGTGCTACATTGAATGACTGGGTGATATGACTGGGTGATGTGATGCCTCAAATACGTACATTCTGTACACCTTTTAAGTTTGGTTCCATCATCGAATCTGATTACATTATTTCTGTTCATCGCAATACAGGAACATTTATATACTCCAGTTTAGCAAGAGTCCAAACTCCAAACTGCTTCGAAATTCGTTCTACTGTCCAAAGTATGGCGAGGAGAACAGTGTCATCAGCGTAGTAGAATCTACAATATAGTTGGGGCCATACACCAACAAACATAAGTGAATTGGGGGTCGTCTTGTACCGTCTGAAGCTGAGATCGTGGCTCGACCCAGTTCTGGCGATTTCAACGATTCCGACTGTCGCACGATGATTCCGCCTTTATCAGCTCCTTTCCGAGTGAGGGTGGGTGGATCTTTTTGTTGCCACTGGTGATTGCAACCAGTTCTCAGAGCCTCCACAAGTTCTTTTTCAGATTTCCTGTCGAATATATAAGTTTTCTACATTAGGGATATCCATTGATCTTACCGAAAAAACTTGGGGTCTTGGGATGCCTCCAGTGATTCTCCAGCGCGGCACAGCTGGAACAGCTGGAGCTGACGTGGAGTCATTGGCAGGACTTTCAGCGTCCTGCGAATGTCAGGTTCCATGTATGGCTCAAAGTCATGTTGGCCCAAAAGTGCATGGTCTCAAGTTCAAGTTTCAAATAGAGAAAACCATGGAAAATATAATATATATATATATTACCAAATGTGTAAATGTATATATATATATACATAATATTGTGTGTGTATGTATGTATATCTATGTATCTATGTATCTATGTATCTATGTATCTATCTATCTATCTATCTATCTATCTATCTATGTATGTATGTATGTATGTATGTATGTATGTATGTATGTATGTATGTGTGTGTATGTATGTGTATGTGTATGTGTATGTGTATGTATATGTATATGTATATGTATATGTATATGTATATGTATATGTATATGTATATGTATATGTATATGTATATGTATATATACATAGATTATATTCTACATACATACACGAACATGTGCTAATTCCGGGTCCAAAATCCTTGAGCCAAACCCATCTCCAGCATCTCACCTCGTGAATCACGGCCTCGGTGCTATGGCCATTCGTCAAGCCATTGCCGGCGGGCTCGTGGGCGTCGGGGCCAAGGTACTCGAAGTCATAGATCACCTGGCTACAACCACCAAAACTTCTCAACAAATGGGGTGATAGTGGAAACTGATTATCATTGGGTTTTGGCCAAAACCAAAACCGATTTGGATCCATGGGTGTTGATCTTTTTTACTTGATTGTGGAATATGAGCCCACTCATAAGTAGTGGGGGTGCAGATATGTGCAGATCATCAAAGGGATACGGATAGTGATCGTTGGAGGACTGTGGCCTCAAATGGGTACCAACGCAGCCACCAATCGCTGACCATTTGGGTCTGTCATTTTGAGCCAGTGTCATTTTTGTATTGACCAGCTTCGGCCAAACTTGGATGCCCGAACAAAAAAGTCTACCCAACCTGTAGAATAATCCGTTGACCCCATAGCCCAAGAATGTGTGCGACCACCCATCGCCCTCGCCTGCGGATCTACTGAGTCTGAACTCTTCACAGCCAAGCCATCCTTTCCTCGGTTTTTTAAGGTGCTGACAAAGGCATAACATCCGGCATGGCCCCGGCATGGCCACATGCGGTGCTCAAAACACTCTTGAGTGACCCATTGTTTCAAAAAAAAAAATGTGTTTTTTTTCGACAAGTCTAAACTTTTTACCAGTACCCATCCATTGGTCAAATTCAGCCAATCCTAGTGGCATCCCACTACTTGGGCGTCCCTGAACCAACTGGGGCAGGGACGCAGCTCAAACCATGCAGCATGTTCCGGAGCCGACGAGGTCATCGTTCCTAAGATCCCATGGATATCCCATGGATTTCTGGGATATTTCTGGCTGAAAAAGTGGGATATTTATTGGGCTAAAGGCCATAAATATATATATATATAAAGATGCAAATGCGTTCTTTTGTTTCCACTTCGCAGCAATTTTGTCAGAACATAAAAAGAGGATATAGCCTACAGTGGAAATAACCCCGACATGTCATCTCCAGACACTTGTTTCATAGGT
>Ga0126342_10018647_pt1 | contig 11873 bp, 11 predicted proteins | sample Cyp1metagenome_FD_92528 | JGI IMG/M metagenome (GOLD analysis project Ga0126342, IMG submission 92528) | Coral microbial communities from Lord Howe Island, Old Settlement Bay, Australia - Cyphastrea 1 metagenome | ecosystem: Host-associated > Invertebrates > Cnidaria > Coral ... | reverse complement strand
TGGTTAGAGTGTTTTGGAAAAAATATTTTGTAGTGGGTTATGTACTGAAGCACCTCAGAATAATTCTGAAAAATTATTTTGGGGGGTCACCCTAGTGATTTTACCCAGGGTAGCCCGCATCATTTATAGATAATTGTCCAATTGAATTTTCATTTGCTGGGGATTTTCTATTGCCACGTTCGACTACCGGAGGGTAACCAATCTGGCCAGTGGAACAAGGATGTTTCCCAGCAAATTTGGAACTTTGAAGCAGCCAGACTGAGATGCAACCGCCCAAGATGGGTTGAACTCTGTAACTGTGGATGGTGTGTCACTTTCTTCAAACAAGCACTTATGATAACTTATAGCCCTTAACAGTAATAAAGTGTAATCAACGGGATTATAACTCCCACAGCTAAGGCTAAGCTTATTTAATGACTATAAGCCAGTTGTAACTGTCGAGGGCCATAATTGTTCACCAAGGAGTGCACCCGATCGGAGCCTCGGCATGAAGGGCTCGCACTCATGAAGCCGAAAGGAAGACTCCAATGACTGATGGTTTCAATGAATGCAGTGTATATTGTACTATTGTATATATATATATGTGTGTGTGTCTGGTTGGTAGTTTGGAACATTTTTTATTTTTCCATATATTGGGAATAATCATCCCAACTGACTATTTTTTTCAGAGGGGTTGAAACCACCAACCAGGTGTGTGTGTGTGTTGTTTTGTTCCATCCATCCTACCTGGTTTGGTGGTCTCAAAAGACTTGCTCTTGCTCTTGCTCTTGCTCTTGCTCTTGCTCTTGCTCTCTCTCTCTCTCTCTCTCTCTCGCGCATATGTAGACCACATATTCCCAAGTCCAGGCTCCCATTGAAGAACCCGTTTAAGGAAAGCCTCTCACCAATGGACCCCTCCCGAAACATCAGCAACAGGTATGGTATTTCATAAGCCCAATTCTTTTATGGGTTGATGGGAGTTAATAACATTTAATAACCCTTTTCCACAACTATCCAGTGGTTATGCAGGATCTAAGAAGGAAAGGGCATTCATATTCCCCATTGAATTTGGAGCCAAGGAGCTACTAAGAGTTTCCCAACCACATAGTAACAAGCTCCAGTAAATCAACAACTCGATATTTTTCAAAGCCATCATGCGTGGATCATTTTCCTTCGGGTGTTTTTGTTGTTCCGTATTCCATCTTAGTTTGCATGGATTTTCCCAACCACATGATAGATTCCCAGGTCTCCAATTTCCATACCTCGTCACTGCGGGATACCACTCCAGGTCTGGGTGTGGGCACGGCGGATTGCTGCAGCAGCAATGGCACCTTTGCTCGCTCTGGCGCCGTTTGCCATGCGCCCTGGCCTTGGAAATGGGATGAATTTCTAGATGACTTGCTAAAGATTGCTGGTATTGCTACGACATGTTGGGGTCACTTGTTTCACTTCTTTTGTTTTCGCTAGTGTGAGACCTCCTTTTGTGTGATTTTGCATCCTTTCAGACGTGTGGGCACGCCCGTTTTGTTCCGGGGGATGCTGTTGGCTCTTTCTGGGACACGATCTATATTTCGAAGTTCGGGTGACAAGCAAGGTACATAGAACGCAATGTCCCAACATTTGGTTGACCTTAGATGTGTTTGGCCATGTGGTGACTTTGTGCCACATATATGGTCTTTATGTATCTTTATGTGCCAATACGGTGCATATAATATTAAGATGCATATTTGTTGGTATACAGCACACTATGTTATCCCATCGTTCCTAGATTTCCCCAAGGTTTTCCCAATTGGTTTCCAATGATTCCATGGAAATCCACCATTTTTTCAGCGATTTCCACCATTCATTCCCTCATTCTTTCTATCATTCCGACGCCATTCCTATACATAGCTATGATATCTCCAGGATTTTATGATTTCCCCAGCTACCCTCTGGTAAACGTTTACATAACTATGGAAAAACACAATTTTCAATGGGTAAATCCACTATTTCTATGGCCATTTTCAAGTTCGCAAACTGTGAATGTTTACCACTATTTCTATGGCCATTTTCAAGTTCGTAAACTGTGAATGTTTACCACTATTTCTATGGCCATTTTCAATAGCAAACTGTGAATGTTTACCACTATTTCTATGGCCATTTTCAATAGTTTACCAGAGGGTATTTGGCAGGTTCTTCTCCATATCTGCCCTGATTTCCCTCAGGTACCCGGCGTAGGTCCGGGTTACTGCACCGCGGGGCTCTGCATTCCTTCGATGCTCGACCCGGGAGTTTTGAGTGGTTGACCATGGTTGACCCCAAAAAAACATGGAGTTTGACCATGAAAAAGTGGGAAACCCATGGGAAACCCATGGGAAACCCATGGGAAACCATGAAACATTAAGAGTTTCGGTGCTGATTTTGGTGATTTGTTGTGGTTGATTATGATTCATTGTGATTCATGAATGTTAATCCTCATTGGAAGACACTCTGGAAGATATGGGAAACTATAGGAGAAACATAAATCCATGGTGGATATTTATACAAACTCCAAATATGACAAATTATTGGATACATTCATTCAAATTCCAGATTTGCTGATGATCTTATTTTCCCATTGCTCTATCCACCATTTGAGGAATCCACTGCGTGTTTTTTTTGGGGGTGGTGGTCCGTAAGCAAACCCATATCGAGTTCCTGAGCTGGAAGTCCTCCAAGGAGGTGTTCAGATGCGGAGTTTACCTTTGTGGGTGACTATTGTGGCTGCTCGGCTCTGCTAGTTGTGGTACTGCAATGATCCCCTTAAATTCTGCAGGATCAATTGATCAACCCGCAATTTGGAGATGGTGAAAAAATCGCACCCCTAAAAATGGTGATGACTTGGGGATGGTTTATGGCATTGGGTTTACCACAATGATGTGACGGTTAGTTTTTCGATTATTATGTTGTTGCATTGCTGAACGGGATACAGGATTTCTTGTGGGGACAAATGTGGCGACGAAGCCGGCCTAACTGTTTGGAAGATAATAGGAACAAATTCGGGATGTTTGGCCAAGATTTCCAGTTGGTACTGTAAATGCTGAAATTCCTGAACAGCATTTGGAGGTTACAATTCCGTTGCTTTCACTTCATGGGTCTGCAATAGGTGCAGATACACACAGCTGTAGATTCATAGATGATAGCTTTCTAAGTTTCCCTTGATTTCTGACCATACTTCAACAACTTTCAACATGCATGCACACACACGCACACCGACAGAGAGATGTGCGTGTGTGTGTGTGTGTTTCTTTCACGTGCATTGACATACACATACATGTGGACACATTTTTTCAAATATGTTCAGTTTTTGATATGCAAACTGACCGATACAGTCTCCCCTGGCAGGTTTACAGCCACAGAACGAGTGCAAGTTTATGTGTTTCGATCGAAATGGCGCTTGCTCCAACATGGACGGATGGCTTTTGAACAAGCAGCCAGCCTCTTGCCCACGGTGAGTGCATGAGGATCAGGTGCGGTGAAGCGCAGGGAAGGGGAAACTGCCATTTACTTTATTGATACATCCCCTTTTTTTGCGGGACTCATGTCTAAAAAATACATGTTTTGCCAGGTGGGTTTCTACGTTTGCCACCGACCTGGCCTGTTTTCATTGGAGATCGTTCCATTTCTGGGGGGTCACCAGGGCCTACCAGTTCTCAGGGTTTGTTCCCCAATTGTGCTCCAAATAACCACCATGATGCCAACTTCAAGAAATATAAACCCATTTGCAAACGGTAGACGCAAACACAAATGTCGTATGCATGCATATGACATAACATACATTTTTATTATTAGTATTATTAGTATTATTATTATTATTTATTATTATTATCAATATTTTCATTGCTATATTATCAGTTATCATCATTATTATTATCATTATTATTATTGTTATTTATTTATTTATTTACTTATTTATTTATTTATTTATATGTTTATGTATTGCTTGTTTATGTATATACTACAGTATATGGTTCTGACCTGGGATCATTGACGTTGACGTGGGGATGCAACCACAAAAAAAAAAAAAACCTCCAAAGGTGACGTTCATTAAACAGGCAGTTATTTTCCGGTAATCCAAGGTGGCAACCTACCATTGATGGATTATGTGTTCATTAAACACCATATTGTTCATATTCGGTTTCATTAAACAGCCACGTTTGATGACCGTAAAGATTCATCCCTATGAGAGACCTGCTGTTGGTTGTTGGTGAAGTTTGTCCCAAAGCCGAGAACCCCTTGAAGGGGAGGTCACCGGAATTGCTCCCATGAGATCCACTGACCAAGGCCAACTACGTCCGGAACCAGGTGCCATGCAATTGGAAGATCTTCTGCTGCAAAGTTCAAAGGTTACCCTTCAGTTCGGGCCTTTATTGTGATTGATTGGTGATTTAATGAAGAGATTGAAAAGTTTTTGGTGATTTTATGGGACTTCATGGGATTTTCATTGGAGTTCATCGTGATTTTCGTGGGACCTATCGGGGTTTGATGGAGATTTAGTGAAATTTTTGTGTCATTAAACATGGCGGGCAGATGATCAATTCCCTAACTAGTCATGGAAGTTTAGAGCTGGGAAAATCATTGAAATCAATGAGATTCAATGAGAATTTTTACAGCAAGCTGTGTTTGATGACACCTGGGGGTAGTCTGAGTTGCTTTCCAAGTGGGATATCAACAAATCCCACGGGGATGACTGGGATGATGGGATGTTGTTGGCATTGGCCGTTGGCCTTAGTATGCCTTAGTATGCCTTAGTATGCCTTAGTATGCCTTAGTATGCCTTAGTATGCCTTAGTATGCCTTAGTATGCCTTAGGTGAATCAACAGAGATGATCTCAGATGTGTGATGTATTCTATGTGGCTTCAACTGCTTCAACTTTCGGATACTTTCAGGGTGTACTGCGATGTGGCTTCAAAATCCTTCAGAGTGGCCACTGCGATGTGTCCTGACCAGACTTGCACCGCATTCGATTGAGGAAACCCGGTGACGGTGTTTGCATTGACGGTGACTCGCCCAGGGGATGGACATGCATGTGTCAATATGCAGGGATTAGCCTCCAGTAAATTAACACAGACCCTGCCAGAAAGGGGTTGGAAGATTAGCTTCCACCTCTAAAAATGTGGTGATCAGTGATTTTCGTTAATTTACCAGAGGGTATAGTTATGTATAGTTAACATCATAGAGGTTCCCTCAGAGAATCCAAATCAGTGGGTAAATCGAAGCCGATCTCATGGAATTTGATCCCTGCCCAGGACGACCCCTTACATAATTGAAGGGCTTACCACCCAACCTGCTATCGGGGTGTCACGATTGTCAGCTTTGGAGGGAAAATTCCGCCAGATTTCGGGAGATGAACATTCATGTATGGTTAATATGTGTTATATCTTGACCCCAAAAACTAGGTAAATGATCGATACATGATACATGGATGGTGTGGTTGTGGAAAATCCAGGTGGCACCAAGACCGATGGCGATCCCGTGCACCAAAATGTCCTTTGACCCATGTTTGGGGTACGATGTTCACGGGGTAACCGGCATGTTTGTGGTTTTGACCAAAGATTTATAATTGTTGGTAAGGTGAAACCTCTATATGTCATGTCGCGTATGTTTTTTGTTCCGGTGTATATACTGTCTGTATATCTGTATGTTGTTTTTTGCATATTTGATATGTGCATTTGTTAGAAGTGAGTTATTACTTACTTTAATTACGAAAACGAAAACCATTTGCTCACTGGTCACTTGACATTCAGCCCCTCTTCATTTCATGCCCTGAGGCTCCTGCATTCCTGCCTTTGCAGGTTGTGGCAACAACTTTTTGGAGGCGAGGCAGTGGGGTTTGGTAACAAGGACAGAGATGGGATATATGGGATATACTAACAAGAACTGGGATACTGTAGTGAATGATAATCAGAACCAATCAATGTGGTGAATCAAACTGGTGAAGAGGTTGTCGTTGCATGCGTATCTATCTATACAGGGAGTCTTTACATATATACATACACACACATATATATATACATATGTACATGTGTGTGAGCGTGTTACATTAGTAAATACAAATAAATGCATCATGAAAAATGAGGACCAGGATAAAACGGCAGCGTTTTTCCCCCCAAAAAAAGTCGGTTCTGTCCCGGCAGTTTCACAAGCGTTCCAGGAGGACGAGGAATGTGAGTGCAAAGATGGTTCAGTGAGCTGCAAGTTCTGTAGCCACTGCAAGTGCGAGCCCCAGGGTTTTCCCGTTGGCTTTGCGTTTTCGCAAAGCCATTCAGGGTAGGACGGAAGGACTGTATACCCTTTGGTAATTAAACATGGCAATTGGAAGTCCCTTGTAAAAGGAGGTTCATGGAGGTTCTAATGGGAAAATTATCAAAGGGAATCTTTCATTGTCATGTTTGATTACCGGAGGGTATATTTACAAGAGCATACCAATAATCAAATATAATCAATGGTTTTGATTGAAATGGGATGTACCCTCATATGGCTGCCTTAGCGGGGAACATGTTGGTAATCCATTTGGGGTATGCATTTTCAGACAAACAACCCGAACGAATCGCCAAGCAAGGATATATGAACATCATAACTATAGCCAACAACAATGGTGACGGTAGTGGTGATACATGGCATAACCCATGTTATCCCATGTTTGCTTTGTGAAGTTTTTTTTTGAGTGTTTTCTGGTGATATGTGCTGGTTGATTTTTTTTTGGGATTCAACCGTCTCAGACATGGATTTTGTTCAGTAGCCACAAGAAGTGGGTAGTAGACTTTGTGGGTGTGTTGACGGTTCAATAATCATTAACCATGTATATCCATGTATATATATATATATATTATAATATTATTTTGGATGAATCCATTTAATCATGTAATTTGGATGTACAAATCATAATCAACACGAACGGTGATGCAACAAATTTGACCCATATTTGGTGGATGGTTTCACTGATGCTGATCCCGACGCAGAACTGATTGAAACCACTAAGCAGTTGCCGAACTGTGATCGGAGTCTTGGTGGATATTCCATAATATTCCAGTTCACAGATCCCAGAGGTCTAGGAGGCACTAGACGGGGCTAAACAATTTCCTGCATGGCTTTCCCTTGAATCATTCAGGTAATGTTTGATAGATTATAGAATGCTGGGAAGCATGCAAACATATGTTTTGGTAACCTAACCGGACAGCCATTGGAAATGATTATTTTCATTATCATGCTCCTATACCTATGATGTTTCAACAAACATGTGAACAGGATTAGCCATGAACCACACTCAAATGATCAGAATTCATGATAATTCATATAGAAGAATATTTATGAACATTATTCATGATAACTCATGAATTAATGTATATAGAAGCCCTTGTTTGAACATTTATTCAACAGCTGTGGTTTCCTGAAGCTCCAGTGTCCATTTCCGCCAGAAGTTCATCCACTGGAACCCCACGAGTCGAGGCAACGAATTTCAACGTGGAAAATCGTAGGACGTCCCTCCGTTTTAAGATACGTCGAGTTGCTCAGCAGTTCCACAGGAACGGAGTCTTTCAATTAATCTATATATATATAGCAAACACCACAGGATAAGACAAGATATAGGAGAATAAAGTCCTAGTACCATAGTGTAAGCATATGAGCAACTTAACTTGCGCATTGCTTTATCCTTTTCTCATGTTGATTACTGTGGCCATTTGTGGCCTATGTATGATAGTTTTCTCCTATGATCTTCCCATGGCAAGTGGTTGATTTCCGCGCCCTGGGTTATCCGCTCTGGTCAATGACTACTGAGTAACTGGGCTGACTATCCCAAGATATCTCAAGTATACATGCACTTTTGGTTAAGATCCAACAGCTTTCGGTGAGGTGTCCTTGTTCGCGGCAAACGCCTGGAATGGTATAGGCCCCTGAAAGCAAAATTTATAACACACATATAGACCCCCAAAACCACTTCAGCACATGATTTTAATGTGTGTCCCAAACTGGAACCATGATTCGCACTTCTCCCGAAAGCCATGAGATCCGTGCGCCCCGTGGGTTTTGCAGGTTGGACAAGGGGAAGAAATGCAGCCCAGACAGCGATGATGGCATGTGCTGCGACGCTGCCGGAAACTTCAAGTGGCCTGGCGGATTTTGTGACCTTGATCCAGGACCAGGCCATACCAGGCCATGTGACCCTTTGGATTTTGTTAAAGTTCTTGCCCCCTGGAAAAGGTCGGAAAAAATCATTCCAAAAGGATCCAAAAGGGTCATTTAGCCATTGAACAAAGGGTCACTTAGATTATCAAGGGTTTGAATATGTTTGAACCTATTTTAGCTGAAGGGTAGGTAGAATGATACTGACCCAATCCGCACTCTTAGATACTCACCACGGTCCCTTGCTTACATCGCAATCACAATCACAATTTGAGGCCCAAAGTATTCTAATAGGCTTCGGAATCCAGTGCAGAACCTGTATCCAAGCCCCATTGGGGGAACTGAGACCCATGAAGAGGTCACTTATCAGCATGTCATAAGTGGTATTTCTTTGGCCTCTAAAAAAAGTCACAAGAACGTCCTGGAATTGATAGGGGAGATCCGCTATAATTAACACGCAAACACACACATATATACATATATATATAGTTATATATAAGAGCTAACTTGGATGTGAATTGTGCATCCCAGTTTGTAAATGATCAGTAAGCCATGGGTTATAAACATATTATCAACCACATACCAAGTCGGATGATCATACATTCAGAGGAACGCAAATGAGATGGTCATTCGTGAGTTACCCGTGAATTTCAACTACGGAGTTGTGGCTACCTGCGCCACGGTCATCGTCATCGTCATCGTCATCGTCGTCCTCATCATCATCATCATCATCATCATCATGCACATGTTTGAACTCATTCGAGAATGTGGCGAATGTGCAAGATGATGTAGGCCTCCTGGTGGTAGTTTCCTTGTTTCTTCAGGTCGGGTCTTTGCCAGAAAGGCAATTTCAAGGGCTACTGCATGCAGGGGCTCTGCTTCTCGGCGCTTGAGACATGTTGAGACTGGACGTCCATGCTTGGAACTTGGCAATCTCTGAACTTGGCAATCCGATTCCCCCTAAGATTTCCTAAGACTAAATACCCACCTTTATGAACAGATCCCATCCTAAACTGGGGCTTCTACAGGGGGGATTGCTTGGGACCGGGACCGGGCTTCTGATCCCGGAAAAAAGCAGGGTATGTTGGGATATCCGAGAATACGAGCCATCTAACATCATACCTCCGTTATCAGCCAGCTATAAATCTCGAAAGCTTTCATGAAATTTCCCAAATCATCCACGTATGGTGCTGCATACCTACATGAGATCGTCATCCAAATGAACCCAACCGATTCCAAATGCAGTACGCAACATGTTTTGTTCACAAAATCACTCAAATATTGGGAGAATTCCGGAATGGATATAAAATCAACCCCGATGAATAATCCATGTATTGTTAATTTTGGGATACCGATGATTTTCCCATTTAGTGGCCCGGGAGTTCCCAGCGGCCCGCAGCGGCCCGGGTCCATGGTATGAATTTTGGGGCTTCCACTGAGGCCACGACACTCCATGCTCCGGTTACAAGAAGAGCTTCGACGGATGGGGGGAGTTCTGTGGCGTGCACAACCGCAACCCTTGCAAGCTGCTTGGAATCACTGGGTGAAACTCCTGGCTGGTGGGAAGTATGGGTCAGATTTGGTCAGTCATTTGTGGTTCTTGGCCGTAGCACGGCAAAACTATGAAGTTTTTGGAAAGGGTGGGCTGGATTAGGCTGGATTAGGTTGGCCATGGGCCATGGGGAGTTTCATTTTTTCAGGGTAACATAGAGGAAACATCCGACTGCTTTGTTTTTTTCGGCTGCGTGGCATGGTTTTTGGCCAACCCTACAGGTAAGAACCAAGTAGGTAGCTGAGGGTTTATGCCTCGAGCTGAGATTGAAGAAGCGCAAGAGTGCGACAGACGCCCCCAGCAAATACTCATGTGATCTCATGTGTTGTTTGGGATGCCCTTTGTTGATGCAGGAATCAGTCAAACTTGAGGCACCGGGCTCTCGTCAAAACATAGACTTGAAGTGGGATCTTTCAGGAGTTTCACTCGGCCCATACATAAATTAACCAACAATGGTAGCAACACAGGGTATGGAAGCGGTTGCTGTACGGACTCTTGCTGTGCGATTACCTTGGATGGTTTGACATGTGCCAAAATGGCTCAGCAGTCCGCAAGGAGAGTTGCACCCTCGTTGAAAATCAGGAAACATACTACAGTACTTATATAATATTATTGAGATGCTTGCTAGCGGTTCATTTGGAAGCATTTGCCCTCTGAAACATCAAGCAACGTCTCACCTTGCTGAAAATGTACCCGCTGGGCAGGTTCAAATGCGAGGTGAATGGCAAGTGCCAGAACCTTCGTGCATGGGTCATCGGTGGTGTCTTGCTATGTGATTGGCAGTGTTTTTCTCCTCTATGTTACAATCCTTTCCCCCTAATACTAACCCACCCCTATTAATAAACACCTCAGGTAGTTTTTATTATTAGTGTGGTATTATTCGGTATTTATTATTAGGGAACCCTATTAATAAATTAAAAACCTTAATAATAAAAACATTTTTTTCCGATTTCAAAATAAATTGGATTTCCTTATGTAACGCAATTAAAATATTGCAAACAATTGGATTTCGAAGCGGACCCTATTAATAAATTTAAAACCTTAATAATAAAAACTTTTTTTCCGATTTCAAAATAAATTGGATTTCCTTATAACGCAATGAAAATATTACCAAAAATTAAATTTCGAAGCGGACCCTATTAATAAAATTCAAACCTTAATAATAAATACTATTTTTTCCGATTTCAAAATCAATTAAATTTCCTTATATAACGCAATTAAAATATTGTCAAAAATTGCCCAACGAAGCAGGCCCTAATGTAATAGAATAAATTTAAAGCCCTAATATTAAAAAAAAATCGGACGGACCCTAATAATAAACACCCCGGGGTTGACTAGTTTTTAATATTAGGGTGCGAAACACACAAATGCTAGCTTTAAATTGTTTTCTAAAGGGGGGCAATTAAAAGTCAAATTGGCCAATCTGAAATTTTCTGAAATTAGAGATGGACCCTAGTTTTTAGTATTTGGGGGAGGTTTAGTAATATAGGGGGAAAGGATTAGTAATTCCCAAACTGATAGACATGAGGATTCCACGATATTTGCTATTTTTTGAGGGGGTTCGTTACTATACATATCTATGCATTTGGGTTGGTCATGAAATATTTTTCATAGCCAGTTTGGAGCGGTGCTCCATGTTCCACTCCCACCAGCTCAAAGCATTTCAGCCGACTTTAGCCGCACCAATTGTTACTTAAACCCTCGACGTACAAATGAAAAGGGGTAAACGATGGTTCAAAAATGTAAAAGTCTATATAACGGGTATATTTATCCAATTTTTCTCTATGCTTAGATGTTACTTGGAGGGTCTGCGTAGATGCACGTGCCCTCTGGCAATCAAACATGGTAATGTAGGGTTTCCATGCGAAAATCATCGAACAGCTTGCCATGTTTGATTACCAGAGGGTAGCACTGCCAAATGGCAGTTGCTTGTTCATATGTTTTGTGGGAAGCTACCTCGCCGCCTTGTTTTGGACCAGGCTTATAGAAATCTGCGAGGATCCCTAGCAATACCCAAAATAGGGGGGAATCGGGTTTAATAAGCCTTTTTCATGGCAGCTGATGCTATTCAATATTCCTCGACCCTCCAAATCCTAGAAAAATATAGGTGTTTTCGGAATTTGACCTATATCGACTGATTTTACCCAAAACACCTAGATCTTGGATTTTAGGACTTTGATTGCATGTTTTTGGGTTTGG
>Ga0126342_10018646_pt1 | contig 11873 bp, 13 predicted proteins | sample Cyp1metagenome_FD_92528 | JGI IMG/M metagenome (GOLD analysis project Ga0126342, IMG submission 92528) | Coral microbial communities from Lord Howe Island, Old Settlement Bay, Australia - Cyphastrea 1 metagenome | ecosystem: Host-associated > Invertebrates > Cnidaria > Coral ... | reverse complement strand
GAAAGAAGAAGAAAGAAAGAAGAAGAAAGAAAGAAGAAAGAAAGAAAGAAAGAAAGAAAGAAAGAAAGAAGAAGAAGAAGAAGAGAGAAGAAGAGAGAAGAAGAAGAAAGAAGAAGAAGAAGAAGAAAGAAGAAGAAGAAGAAGAAGAAGAATAATAAGAAGAAGAAAGAAAGAAGAAGAAGAAGAAAAAAGAAGAAGAAGAAGAAAAAGAAGAAGAATAAATAAGAAGAAGAAGAAGAAAAATAAGAAGAATAAAAATAAGCAGAAGAAGAAGAAGCAGAAGAAGAAAAAGAAAGAAGAAGAAGAAAGAAGAAGAAGAAGACAAAGAAGAAGAAGAAGAAGGAAAAGAAGAAGAAGAAAGAAGAAAAAAGAAGAAGAAGAATAAGAAGAGGAAGAAAGAAGAAGAAAAAAGAATAATAATAATAAGAAGAAACAGAAGAAGAAAGAAATAAATAAATAAAGAAAGAAAGAAAGAAATAAAGAAAAAAAGGAAGAAAGGAAGGAAGGAAGGAAGGAAGGAAGGAAGAAGAAGAAGAAGAAAGAAGAAGAAGAAGAAAGAAGAAGAAGAAGAAAGAAGAAAAAATAAAGAAGAAGAAAGAAGAAAGAATAAAGAAGAAAAAAGAAGAAGGAAGAAGAAGAAGAAAGAAGAAGAAAAAAAAGAAGAAAGAAGAAGAAGAAGAAGAAGAAGAAAAAAAAAAATAAGAAGATTACGACATAGTATGATGAATTGTTTACTGTTATTCTGGTCGTGATGACCGAGGAGGATAGCTGGGGTGACCCCAAACTGTCCTGCTCCGCGAGGCTGCAGTGAAACAACGACTGTTCTTGCATGGCCTGGCACCCAGGGCATATGCTCCACACCTAAGTTCACGGATCCGATACATTCCGATACATTTAACCAGGGTTTCTAAGGGGGCATTTCAGATCGGGATGGGATTACCATGCGTTCATGCACATGCAGCACACTGGTGGATTCCAGGGGTGCGCAAATCTTGGGCATCCTTGGTTACAACTCCCCAGTTCCTGTTGGTGATACTTACATTTAATTTTCTTGGTTCAGTCGTCGCTTTCTTGTTGATCCCATATATATATAGATACACATATATATATATATACATATGTATATATATATATAGATATACATATATATATAGATATATATATATAGATATATATATATAGATATTGTGTATGGCCTAAATATTGTAACAGTGGCACGAAATGGGGCACCATTTGGAGCACGATAAAAATAGCCAAAATCAAGTATATAAATCTCCTATGTGCCAATATGATATGCTTTGTGATTGGATCTAGAATTATATTATATATATACAGTATTCAATATTCAATAGATTGAGTATTCAGTATTCAATATTCTTCTATAGGTTTTGGAGGCTGGCTTAGCTCCGGCCAGATCCTGGCCTAAGCTCCGAAGAGTCCTCTAAGAGGAAAACAATACACAACCGCCAGTTTTTGGTTTAAGTTTTACATTTTCAGAGCACAAATAAAGTAATAACAAGAGCACGGACTTTCAACATAATTGAGACCATACAGCACGATTTGGCGCACGAAAAAACGCAAATAAAAGAACGCATTGAAGCACGATTTGGTGCACGACAAACCGCAAAAAAAGGCACGGATTGGAGCACAATTTGGTGCACGACAAACCGAGAAAAAAAACAGCAATATAATTCTTGCTCCAGCACAACAGCAAACCTGGCAAACTCGTAGATGAAGTTTGATGGGAAGTTTGGATAGTGTATGATTCATGTTTGATACTTGATATGGTTGTGATTCCCAATCCCAGATGGTTTTGAGAAGTGATTCCCATGTCCTCTTTCTCCTAATCTGATCTGTGCAAACCACCACATGTCTACATTGAGCAGAATGGACGGGCTTCGAGTGGAGTAGTTTTGCTGCCATTTTCCACTGCAGCGATTTCTCACCCCAACAGTTAGGCTGAGTGAACACAACTCACAGAGATGGACAGATGGATAGATCTGGACGGGCTTTGTTTCCCATTTTTTGAACCATGGTCCCACTTTTAAATAATCCTTAAGGAAAAAAATTGAACATGTCCCCAGGCCCAACAATCCTTGAAGAAAAGTCAACTTGATTTTATGGTGCTCCTTTTTTGGGGGGTGTTTAGTAAGGAACCCTTTTTACTGACTGTTACAATATTTAGGAAACACACACACAATATATATATATATATATGTATATATTTCATCAATCGCAGATCGCGGGTGTTTTGCTTAAGAACTGATTGTGATTGTACACCCGTTTCGAACAATTGAGGCATGGGTCAACTGTGGAAAGCATTTGGGAACCTATCAGTTGGAATTTGGTACCAGACCCCAATTCGTTGTGTCTATCTCAGTCTATCTCAATCTTTCACATTGAAAATGTCCCAAACGCTTTTGTATTCCCAATGACTGATTCGCCCTTCCCAATCTCCAACATCCAATTTGAAACCAGCATGAAACACACAATTATACAATTTCAAGAGGTGAAAATGATCTGCCCCATATTTCTGGGGGTCCATGATGTTCCATGTGGGGGTGTGTTGAAGCTAATTTGATACACCCACATCTCATAGTTGAAGCTAATTTTCCGATACGATTCACCACAGTTTGGAGTCATTCTTTCCCATTTTAGGGCAGATATATACCCGCAGCATTCCATGATCAATACTTTTCCATCATCTAAAATCCTCAGAACTCATCATTTTGAAAGGATCAACCCCCATAAACCCCCATTTTCAGATTGTCCAGGAAAAACTCGCATGAACCCATTTGGGTATGGGTCAATACCTATTAATACCATTTTTAGGGGAATGAACATCCATTTACCAGCTATTTTGATGTTCACCAGGGGTACAAGGTTTTGACCCACTGCCATGTACCCTCTGGTTATTTAACAGCCATGGAAAATCACCACGAATCTTCCACGAACAACTCCCTTGGCCTGAGGCCAGTACCTCTCTCGCCACGAGCTGAACCAGTTCCTAACGGACTTCGCCGGATTCAGGTGGGGCGGAGAGCTGGAAAATCACCATTCTTTTAATAGGTCAATCCACTATAAATGGGGATGAGTCAAAACCCTGGTACCTAGTGAACCCCAAAATAGCTGGTAAATGGATGTTCATCCCACTAAAAATGTATCTATAGGTATTGACCCATACCCAAATGGACCATTTTCCATTAGCAAAGTGTTAGTTTACCTGAGGGTAAATCGGAGGATGTTCATGGCTGGGATCCGAAGTGAATGGATCAATTTTAATGAACCAGGCTTCACTGATTCGGGGTTGACATTATATCACACGATCTATTTTTGGGGTGTCCCGTTTCTTGGTAAACATTCAAAACTCTCAATATTTGATGGTTAAATCCAACATTTTGGATGGACTCATACAATTTTTCATCGTAGAGCCCCTATTATTTGATGATTAAACCATATATTTTCGCGGTAAAACCACCATTTTTGATCACGGAACCAGTTTTTTGATATAAAATGATGATTGAAGAATTGAATCTTACCTTTTTGAATCGTTTGAGATGTTCAGACCCCAAGGCTGATGCGGAAACTTCCAGCACTTGGATCACCGTCCGTGGCATCACAGGCATATGGACCTCAACGTGGTGTCGCAGGCACTCTTCGGAGTGCTGGACCTAGAGCGTGAGGGCCAGGTGCCGCAGGAGCCATGGCCAAATCGTATCAAATCGTGGTATTTTTTGTGGTTTCAGATGTTTCAGGGCGAGTTCACTATGATTTAGGGACTTGATGGAGGTTTTATAGGGTTTTTGTTGAAGGTTTTATGATGTTTCCTGGTTTTAGTGATTCAAAATCCAGGGATCTATCCAGGAGCTCAAGGAGCTGTGGTTTCAACCATGGGCTTTTAGCCGTTCAATGGGGATCTACCATGACGGTGATGCGGTAATGGGATGGTCAGACGGGGATGTTTTTTCAGTAACTGGAGATATTTTTACAACTGGATGTCCCAACTGGATGATTTTAGTGAGTTAATTAATTACCCAATATATCTATATATATATAAATATAAATATATATATACCCTCTGGTAATTTAACGTAGCTATTGAAAATGGCCATTATTAATGGGTAAATCCACTATTTCTATGGTCATTTTCAATAGCTACGTTAAATTACCAGAGGGTATATATATATCTTATGCGGAACATCATCCATGAACTGAGATCCCCTTCTTAACCAGAACCTGGAATGACAGATGGTTGGTTTGACTGCTCGAATGGGTTTGTCCAATTCTGGGGGTATCCCTAACTCCAGTGTTTTCTCATGGCTTCTCATCATTTCGCCTATTTTCTAGTATTAAACGTCTCCCTGTTTTTTTCCGTATAACCCATGGACAGACCCGGTCTGTGTTTGATACAGAGAATCAGATCCAATTTTTGCGCTATATTTTTTTCAGGTATCCAGACCAATGGACAAAATCATTGGGGATGTCAATGGGGAAATGATATATTAACCAAGGGATCCATGGTGCTGGTATATACACTAACATAAAGGGGGTATATTGATGGGATCCATGTTACCATATATAGCATACATGGATCCTATGGGTATTAACCATTATTAACCAATACTTATCGAGTTTTCTTTCGATTTGTCCAGACAAAAAGGTTTTATCATCAATGTTTCGTTCTAGAAATTAACGTGAACTAAAATTCACAATTTGGGTATTATCATTCTTCGACATGGTTTTGAAATGTTTTGAACATGAAGCACCTCAGATTCGAAGTCGAATTGAAACTCATATTTTTAGCGTTGCACCAACCATTTTCTAGGCAATACAGAGTGTGTCCGCAAATGGGTAACATACCCCCGATTCAATAAAATACATCGCCATGAAATGATGGGGAACGGTTCTAAACATGTCTAACACATTCTAAACCATGAAATTTCCATGGTTTTTCCATACTTTTCCCATGGTAAATTCCGCTGAATTTTCCATGGTCTTCCCCCTGTCAGGTCCCGGTCGCCATCGCCGCAGGATCTGCTGATGGAGCGCATGTTGGAAGCGCCCAGCATGAAGGTGGATGGATGACCACTGGAGATCCCTGCTGACTTAACCCTCAAATATCTCTGGTAATAAATTGTTCATAAATGTTCAGAATATCACAATATAAGGTATATCCATGTATATCCCATATAATATAATAATATATATATAGATATCTAATTATATATATATGGCTCATAAATGTTCATAATGGATCTGGTTCATCTCGTCAATCTAGTCGATGGTGATTTTTTCTTGGTTCAATGGATCTGTTGATTTTGGTCACATTTGATGGTCGTGTCCCCTTCATCCTACTACCAAGTCTATTTCTGGTAAATCCAATTTGTTAGTGATGTCAAAATCCAAAGTCTCACCAATATCTTTCCGCCCGTTTGATGCTTAGATATGCGGCATGAGATGCGGCCCGTCATTTCTTATGGATGGTTGACACGCTAAAAAGATGCCAACCGCTAATATACCGCTAATATAGCCCTGAAAATCATGGGGGATTCCCATCATGTCCAACATCGAAAAAACCATGATATGTACATTTCATATCATTTTCATGTGCATTTTATATCATTTATACCATGCTATGTGCATTGAAAATCGCTTTCCCCCATGATTTTCCCATGCGAAGTGCGAGTCGTCCGAAAGAGGATGTCTGGTTGGCCGATCTCCCAAGTCTATGGCCTGGGCGCGATACCGTGGTCCAGCCCGGGAGCCAAAAAATGGGCCCTGGGCTCCAAAAAAATGGAGGGCAGATATAGTGGATATATGTGGATATTATAGATGGATATAGTGGATATACAAGGAATATCAAGTTGAATAATATATGGATAAATGATGGATGTAGTGGATAATAAGCAGATAACAAAAAGGATGCTAAAAGGTGGTCTTGCCACGTTTTATCTTTTTAAAAAAATGAGGACATTTTACCTGAAATGAACGATGCTTTGAAACAATTGCTTTTTTTTACTCAAACAAACCGTGGCTCGGTTCTATTCGTTCTTAAACTTGGTAAGGCCCCCCTCGCTCAATCTTGGCTTATACAGTAGGAGAGAGTCTCCATCGCGACCATTTTCGGGGTTCTGAAGCGATCATTTCCAAGAAAGGTCGAACCAGTGGACAAAAGGGGGGTTGACAAGTCAACTTGCCCAAGTTCCCGATTCGTCCGGGCCATTTCCATTCATTTTTCATCATTTTTCCATCGATTTTCCATCCATTGTTTTGTTTTCCATCCATTTTCCAAGAATTTGATGTAAGAATTCCTGGATATCGATGGAACATGCCATGGATTTGTGTTTTACAATCCCAGCTGGATATTGGGCCCAAGGTATGCGAGGCGAAGTGGTGCCTGGTCGTTGCCATCACCTCATCGGCTCTCAAGGAGCCCGATGTCCAGGCGGAAATCCATGGAGAATCCACGAGAAAAATGGAGGTGAAACATTCTGAATCTTCGAAGTAAAAGGCCGGGAATCTTCACCAGTTGGATTCAAGAAATTTGGGAATCTTGTGATTTATATATATATTTATAACGAAGACGATTTAAGGGATTTGAGTTGATTTCACCACGAATACTTGGGTAGCCATAAATACCAATTTGATATGGTCATTTAACAGAATTGGAAGCATAGAATAGAAGTGCGGGGTTGTAGCAGCGAACCATAGAAAGTTGGCTAACCAAAACTGGAGAGTCCGCCAGCGAAGAATGGGGACATGCAGATAGATGCAGATAGATTTTTTCTAGAATCATGATATGAATGACTTCGTCCCAAACTAAATGTGGTATACCATAGTAATGTGGGTACAGTAACATATATTCAATCAACCACGGAATGGTTTATATATACCACACAAAAATATTAAACATGGTGATTTTGGGGATGCTTTAATGATTGTTTTAACATGTTTTAACCACATTAACAAGCCCCATTCATCAGTCCGTGGTTGCCAAGCCCGAAAAACCAAGAAGCAGCCGCCAGGCCGCGAAGCAGCCGCCCAGGCCATGTTCGATCATCTGACATCATCATTTGATGGTGGGAAAAAAACCATCCCTTAGAAAAAACAGTATAATATTGATGTTTTATACTAACAATATAGACTGTTATATGGGATATAAACAATATAACAATATACTAACAAATATAACAGAAAAAAATATCTGTTGAAATACTTAAGTGTCAATTATATTAGGGTCCGATATCTATTTCGGTGTTTTTTTTCCGTTGATTCGCTGAGAGGTTCGGCATGCACGGCTCCTGGTGCCGTGTCACGGAGATCGTCCGTGTGCGGCTCCTCAATGTGTTTGCCATGCAGGATTCAACCACACCAACCCCAAAAAATACAAAAAAATCAGTTATATAAATCAAGTTTTTAAATCTATAATGGTCAATGACAATGATATATTGGGGACTAAAGTTTTTTTTGGATCATAACTGATAGATCAATCCAAAAAATCCCATGAATGTCAATATGATTTTAAACACAAGCCATCGCTTCAATAGCGGTCCACCAATGTGGGATCCAGGTCGGCTCTCCCGGTGCAGGGGGCCTCAGCTCGGGACATCACGTGTACTGGGAAACCACTTTATGAAGAAAACATCAGAAACACATTATAAACCACCACTATAAACATCTATAAACCACTATAGACTTTCCCTTATAGCTTATAACATCTTATAAAATCCTATAACCATTTATAATTCATAAATATCCGTTGACAAAACCACCGCCTCTTCGAACCCGGTGATGCTTCAAGCGCCCCCAGGCCTAAAGCGCCACCCATGAAGAGACCCAGTACAGCACCTTGGTGGAGGACCTGATGATTTGTGTCCGATTTTCTCCCATTGTTGCACTTTTTATATCTTTACATAATATATGATATATATAATATATATATATATATGATATCTAATGTTGCTATAAAAAATAGTTACAACATCAGTAACTGGATTTTTAAGATGTCCTCCTTGGATGATGCCAAGGCATGCACCCTTTGTCGACGAGATCAAGAAGGTGTCAGTGGAATTACCAAAGATAGCCCAACGATGGTCCATAAGCCCAACGAGATTACCCTGTGATTATGACTAACAGGGCTAGCCATGGTATAGATGGCCCTAATCGAAAATCATAGAAATAGATGGTTTAGCGAACTTAATAGCATGGTGGATCTTTCCATGGCGAACTGTTAAATAACCAGATGGTACTAGTGATGGTTGGTGGTTAAGCCATACGAAAGCCCGAAAAAAAGGCCCAAGACTTCTTGGGGTCACCGAAAATGGAGTTGAATCCCGGATTGGGACCGTGCCGAAAATGGGGGAAAAGGGGAAGATCGACCACATTATGGGCCTTAACATCTTACTCACGCCCATGAAAAACATGATTTTGAGCGACAAAGACGACAAACATGGGCCTTAAAACGGGCGAACCAGCAAATTTGGGAGATATAACTTATATAACTTACTGTAAGCAGCTTAAACGCAAGCAGAAACAGCAAACATTCAGAGGTGATAGCGATACGTAGCATCATAGCAGCCATGTTGGATCCCTGCCGGATTCAAGCGATGTTGGTCCCAATGGTTTCATGGTGGTCACATGACTTGTTTGGCACCCTGCAAACAATGGTCCAACACTAAAAAAACAAAGCATCACCACATGTTCAGCTTTTGTTTCCTCCAACTTTCGCGACCTGGATTATCCTCCAAGCCACTTCTCAATCAACAGTGAACCCCACCATATAACATTTCTTTTGGTTATACATCCAACATTATCCAACCATATCCACATGATATCTCTGCAAAATGTTTGGCTTGAAACCTGCATGTTCGGAACTTGCGGCGTATCAGCTACCATAACTTTTCAACCATGCCATCAATTATATGCAATTGTCGAAGGATGTATTTAATTTGTACATGTCATCTCATTGTGAGATATTCCATCAAACTATAGTGATAAGAATACCACAATATGGTTATACGGCTATACTTAACTATTTACTTAAGTATTTTTCCAGCTATCAAGAACTATGATTCATATCTCATTCACTATATCTACTTCAAAGATATCCATAGATCCATGATTTTTCCACGAATCTCCCCTGGGTCTCTGAAGAGACCCTTTGCCAGGTCTCCAGCGAAAAGACCGCAGGAGCTCCGCCCGGGCGCTTGGACAATGATAATGATATGATAATGATGACATGAAAATCACAATGATCATGGTAGATATGATAGATATTAGATAGATATTAGATAGATAATGATAGTGATCTCCACACTTCATTATGATATTATTTCACTATCATTATATTCTCTGTGATTCACAGATAATAATATCATATCATATCATATCTCCACACAATATTATAGATATGATAGATAGTGATACTTCTTATCATAATAGATATCTATCATCCCATATAATATCTAATATTAGATAGATATGATAGATAATGATAGTCTGTCCATGATATTTCCCCCCAAAAAAACGTGTTGTTCCCAGCATCCGAGCGGATCTCCCGGATCTGAGGCGCCCGAGCGGCAAGCTGAAGTTGTCTGGGCGTGAGGAAAACGAGAACGGGGGAAACGGGGGAACGGTTGTGGGATATCCCATGAGTACGAGATTATTCTGGGAATATATGGGATATATATGGGATATATATGGGATATATATGGGATATATATGGGATATATATGGGATATATATGGGATATATATGGGATATATATGGGATATATATGGGATATATATGGGATATATATATATATGGGATATATTGTATACGTATGTTTAACTTTTGGAGATATATCATGAGTAACGGATATAGCCAGCTTGGTGGATGGTTTTGCAGATAGTTGGGAGTATCAGCATCAAGGAACTGGTTTTGAACACAGCTCAGATCGAAACTTCCCCAAAGATTGGTACTTTTGGGAAATCCCCTTAGATATATTTCCTCCATAAAATTCAGGGGGGATGTGGCTTAAATATATACTTAGTATAAAATGATTTGAATCAAAGACAGGCTACAACGTGCTGACCTGTGCCATGGCAAGTGACAAGATCTGACAAGTCAAAAGACCAAATTGGGACGAAGAAATTTGGTTCGTCAATCGACAAACATTGGAGCATCTCCACCAAATGTGTATGGAACTAATGGAACATGGTGAACATGGGTCGATCACACAAAGTTGGGAATTTTGCCCAACAAAAGATGGATTTGACACGATAAAAAACCAGCAAACATGGAGTTGCTTTTCCGGCAAGGCCATGGGGGGTGGAATCAAGAAACCCAGAAAATGGGTTTCACAATGTTTCATAGCTTAGAATTTGAGCCATTGCGAACAGGATGATAGACTAAAACTATCTAAAACTACAAATCACATCAAATCACCCGTTTTCCGCCACGGTCTGCCGTGTTATGTGGCTGCAGTTCTTTGGGCTCTTTTTTTTCGGCCGTCGCGCACCTGCCAAGGGCGAGGCGAACCATAGGGCGAGGGAAGAGGTGGATCCGACTTTCATGGATTTTGACCGATCAGAAGTGGATAGAAGTGATGGATTTTCAACGATTTTCATAGTGTGTCCAACAGTTTTGGAGATGCATATCGGCGAGTGTCAAACTTGGGTACCCAAGAGCCCATGATCGTTTTACACAGCCACTCACTATATCATACTTTGTCATGATCTTTGATTTAGTATATTTAATCCTCCATGAGGTATTCATTTTATTTCATTTTACTATTCCCAAAAAAAAACCCGAGTCTCATGCGGCCGGATGTGATTTGCCAGCAATTTTCTGAGGCTTTGCGTGATGAGCCGCTCCCTGAGGATTTTGGGAAGGGAATCCGGCAGCAACACAACAGGGAAAACCCCGAGTTGTCCACTGATCATGAGTTTCATTACCCTCTGGTAAACTAACATAGCAGTGGAAAATGGCCATTTATAGTGAGTTTTCCCATTTAAAATGGTGATTTTCCATGGTTATGTTAGTTTACCAAAGGGTATCTAAAAAACCATTTGGAAAAACATCCATGATTTTCGGGGAATTTCATGAATATATCTGTTCATTGCCCACTTTTTAGGCCACAGATGATCCGAGATGGGGTCATATCTGATTCTGAGTCGAATCATTTGCACTGTGGCTGGTGGTTACTTGAAAAAATGGCATTGTGCGGTTTTTCTATTAACCCAACACGGGGATTGTAACTGTCTGACTCGGACTAGAGGCCAAACCACATTTGATCCCATTATAAATTATATCCCATGATCAGAATTAAGCGAGGCTGTGAGCTTCGTAATGACTTTTGATCAGTACGCAATGGGTCACCATGGTAGTGGCCAGCAGAGGCCAAAGTTGCATTGCAAGGTCAATCTTCCCGAACGCCCTATGATCACCTTCGATATCGTCTCTGCCTTAAAATCAAGCTGACTCGTGCATTGGCCCTGGGTTAAGCAAGTGTATTATCAATATTATCACTACAAACTGGTAAAATATTGACATTATCATATATTATCAATATTATCACTACAAGTGTATCATCAATATTATCAGTATTATCACTACAAACTGGTGGACCTGGTGGGTAAAATGAGTCAGTTGACTGGGAGAATTCATCGCAGCTTGATGCCTAAGTAGATCATTGCGTCTCTCCGAGGCTACCCAGAGACCTGGAGGATGGGAAAATTGAAACCGGAACGCCCCATAGTTCATGGGAAAAACCATGGTTTCCGGCTAAGATTTTCCCTTAAACCAATCCAATGATATATATATATACTTACATACTAAATTCCATACTTTTCCTGGTAAACTTCCCAATCTTGCTGTACTTTCCATCCCTG
>Ga0126342_10018645_pt1 | contig 11874 bp, 8 predicted proteins | sample Cyp1metagenome_FD_92528 | JGI IMG/M metagenome (GOLD analysis project Ga0126342, IMG submission 92528) | Coral microbial communities from Lord Howe Island, Old Settlement Bay, Australia - Cyphastrea 1 metagenome | ecosystem: Host-associated > Invertebrates > Cnidaria > Coral ... | reverse complement strand
TCCAATGGCATCTGATGAGATTCATGAAAGTTTAAGTATATAATCTCATGAAATCCAATGGGGTCTGATGAAATTCATGAGATTTTAAGTATAAAATCTCATGAATTCCAATGGCATCTGATGTGATTCATGAAATTTTAAGTATATAATATCATGAAATCCAATGGGATCTGATGAAATTCATGAGGTTTTAAGTATCAAATCTTATGACTCAAGCCATATCCAAATTCTTATGGTTCAGAGTTGCTTATTATTAAGGGGTGTTTAAGAAAATGACCTACAAGGTAGAGTTCCGACCTTCTGGGGGGGGGGGGTTATTAATCCTGACTTGGCATTATATATATACTCCATCCATTCCCATTCAACGATCTGCCCGCTCCCGTTGAACCGTTCACTGGATGATGCTGTTGGTTTTCTCAAAGTCGAACTTCTTGAAGAACAGCGAAATCCGCTCAGTGCCTGACGCTTTGGGATCACGGAAATTTCCAGTGAAGTGAAGAATGTCTGGTTGAAGGGGGTGCAGATTTCAACTTACTTTCGGTACTCAATATGACACATATATATATATATATATATATACATATTACTTGTTTTAAACAACAAAATATAGATTATATACACTATAATGTACATAGTTTTATGTATAATGCACCATATATATAATATTACATACATAATAAAATATTCTCAAAAATATATTCTAATATTTTCAAAATCCAATATAATATAATATAATTTATAATATGATATAATTTATAATACAATATAATTTATAATACAATATAATTTATAATTTAATATAATTTACAATATAATATAATTTATAATATAATATAATGTGATACACTATGCAGTACGTAATATATGCTAAATAATATACTATTATATATATATATATATATTGAATATATATATATATATACAGATCCAAAACCATTCGAGATATGTGGCTTTACCCTTCAGCCACACCCCTGGCATCATTTGGATTCTCTCTGAGAGTTTGATCTGGCAGGAGACATCGGTTTGTCCGGAACAGGGTACTCGCACAGTTGATGGTTGATCATCATTCTCCCCATTGTTTCATTGTCAATTTTGGGGGTAATGTGGGCAAAACAATAATAAACCATCCCATAAATCACCATAAATAGGTGATGTAAACCATTCCCAGTCATTTATTTTCCATTGTTTTACCCACATAAAATACCGTTATTGTCCATTTTCAGATAGCACAACTTACCCCTGGTGGACAGACTAGCGGTAGCTACTTTTGTGTTCATCCCGGGAAACATCATATGAAACACGGGTAAAGAAAGACAGAAACTGGGCTTCCGGTACCCTCTGGTAAACTGTTACATAACTATGGAAAGATCCACCATTTTCAATGGGTAAATCCAGGAACTTTCTATGGCAATTTTCAATAGCGAACTGTTAGTTTACCAGAGGGTAAATCTTCCCCAAAAATCCACGGGAACCGACCATGTTGGACCGACTGTAGGCGGCGCTTCGCAGGGCCCGCTTCACCGAGACCCATCGCCTCGGATGTTCTTGTTGGAATCCAACTTCAAGCTTTGAATCTCCTGCGATTTCAGGACCGGTTTAGGGACTTCAAGGGACTTCAAGGGACTTCAAGGGGCTTCAAGGACTCAAGATGCAGCGGTGATGCACAAAAATGATTAAACATGGTGAGATGTGGCCCGCAGCGTTAGAAGGACAACGCAGCGTTTCCGAACTCTGGGAAAGACCGGGATTAAACAAAGCCTTTTTTGTTGAATTGAGGAGGAAAAAAAAGGAGGTTTCATCATCCATTCTGGAGGTTTCCTAAGTCATATGGATGCTATTTTTATGGTACCGTACCTATTTTTATGGAGCTTTCCTAAGTCATGGGACCCCCAGTCATCCAGGAAAATATCCCCCAGCGGACCCCCAATCTCCTGTGATTTGATGGAAAAATATGTCACAAAAATTGGTGCTTTGGGTAATATCTTGGCTTGATGGAAACTCTGAAACTCATTTGATTATTATATATATATATATAAACATCATTGAAGAACTCATGAAAAACAACAGTAAAGAACTCATTAAACAATGGCAGGTTTCTCAATCATCAATATAGATTAAACCTCCTGAGTATTTACTAGCTGGATCTAGCTGGTTTCTCTCGGGACAGGTGGTATACTTGGCCTCCTTCTCACATGTCCCATGAGGTGCTCAGCCTGCAACGCCCTTTGTTTTTTGGCACCTCTTTGAAGCGAACTTTGATTCGTCCATCTTGTCCGAAGCTTCCCTCTAAAACACCTGCTGTTCAGCTGAGCCGGAAGGGGCGTGTGTGACTTTCACAGATCGACTGAACCAAAAACAACTGTTGCGTTGTCCGTTGCGATACCTGATAGACACTGATAGATGAACAGTGTCCACTAAGCTGGCAATGATAAGCTAGGGATTGCCTGTCAAGTATGCGCACACTCTGGAGGAGAAGAATTTCAAGGTCAGAAGGCCTTGTTCGAAACATCTCTGCACGTTGGAAACTGCGACTTATTTGGCAAACAGCTCAGCCAGTTCATGGCAAGTATGGTATATATGTGGTAGCTTGGCTTGGGACAAAAACACATGATTCTGGGTTGATCAGGAAACTCTGAAGCCACACGGTTGGACAGGAAAAACACATGCATGAATCAAGAAATGTGAAATCAGAAGGGTTTGCAAATACGTATATATATATTATTATATTACAATATTGTGCAATAGCATGCTTTAGCTCTATTTGTTATGCAGTAGTCAGTATCAGTAGCTCCAAGTATTGTCCATTCACACCCATTCTCTGAGGAAGACGCGACGCTACAGGGAAGACTCTAATACAGGGCAAAAAGCAAATAGGTAAGACATGGTAAGACTCAGACATGTTGATGCAAAAAACAAAACATCATTTCCCAGTTGTCCCAAGTGTTCCAATTTTGACCCTGCAAGGCGGTAAAAGTCAGTACACCCTAGCAAAAGGCGAAGGTACCACAGCACCCATCCGATAGGAGGAAAGACCGGTCAGCGCCTTCACTTTAAAGAGCATCAATTGACCAGCTGATTTTTTTGAAGAATATGGTTAAACAATATGTAAACAACAAGTAAACAACAACATATACATGAAAACACATGTTTTATACTGCCTGGTTAAGAACTGGATTTTCCAGTTGATGGATTATATATACCAAATATACCATAATGGGCCAATATAATCCAATATGATCATGAACCAGCCATGTGCCAAGGTTGATGTTCACATGTTATAATGCTGCTAAAGTCCCCCATTATAAAATCATATGGGGAAGTAGATACATGGTAGATATCCCCATTATATTGATAATATACAATGGGGAATCTATATATATAATCCCCATTATATTGTTCACTCATTGCTATACAATCCCAATCCCCATTCATATTAAACACCCGCAAACGAAACTATAGAATGGGGGTGTTTATAATATTTAACCCTGTTAACCATCATCTAAACCAATGAAATAAATTTGGGGATATTTGGCCATCATTATTCAGATTTTCTCTAGGATTGTTTTTTTCTTGATGGTTAAATCCCAATTTTGCATCGGAAATGATCAACCAACAAGGCTTTAGCCAGCACCCACGGGAGGCCGGCCTTCCGCACCGGAAGATTCGTGCAAGATCTGCAGCCCGAAAAAAAACAACGGCAGAAGATGAGGGGACGTCTCATCGGTTAACCAACACAAGGGGGAACCGGAACAACAACAACAACAACAGCAGCAGCAGCAGCAGCAATGAATCTATAGTACTTCATATGTAAAGTAGTTGTATTAATCGTTCTCTTCATGGATTTGACTCAATTACCAACATGTTTTTTGTCAACCGCCACATTTTGGTGAGGAAGTGTGTTTCCAAGTCCCAGGAGAGCGATCCAATCTTTGACTATCCAGCAATCAAACAACTCATGGCTGTGATACATATATATATATTATTATATATATATATTGCTCATATTACGGGATAAATAATCATTAGTCTGGGATTAAACATTGGATGTGTTTGAACATATGGTGTATTTCATCATAGTGCATCCCGAGTACCCCGGTCGCCAACACAAAATCATAGAGAAAATCCATATGACGACCCATGACGAGCACCAGATTCATTCTGACGACCCATCTTCGAGTCTAAAAAGTAGCCATCCAGTTGCTCGAAAAAAGGTCTATCCAGTCAACCCATGGATGATCGAAATTGGACGCAATTGCGTGTCTATATATATATATATATCAATCCTAAAAACGTTTAGACATAATATACACCATTTTGGTATGCAATAATATTCATCAAATAGATTTAACATACAGTCTATACAAGTCATTATCTGTTCTCTTGAAATTCAATTGCCACTTTTTTAGGACATACCCTCTGGTAATTTGTTACATAGCTATTGAAAATGACCATAGAAATAGTTGATTTACCCATTAATAGCATGGTGTTTTTCCAGTCCGCTACGTTAAATTACCAGAGGGTACACCACATTTTCACATCTCCATTTCGAGTCGTAGAAATTACCATCGTTTCTTTTTCAGGACTCCCGCTGTTCCCCAATGCCTCGGCGGGGCAATGCTGAGAGTAGCAAGTTGATCATGTGCTCACTAACAATGGTTGGTTTATACAATGGTTTACTAATGAACCCATAGAGTAGTACCATAAACGTCCGTAAAAGCATGGTATTCCTAGTTAGTTCACTCAACTTATCTAATCCCAAATTCTTGATGGCAGCCCTTTTTCAAACCGAACATCGAATCAGTTAGCCTCTGGTAAACATACAGAAAGCTATTGAAAATGGTGTTTTGTACTTGATTTACCCTCTGGTAAACTAACATAACTATGGAAAATCACCATTTATAGTGGATTTTCCCATGAAAAATGGTGATTTTCCATAGCTATGTTAAATTACCAGAGGGTACCCATTGAACATGGTGGATCTTTCCATCGTTACGTTAGTTCGTTTACCAGGCCGGGTATATCCAGATAGGTCATCCCCTGGTTTTTAATCCCATGGCATCCGAAAAGGCCACCTTCAAGCCAATGAAGCTCTGGATGTCGGAGTCCTGGTTGGCGAATCGTTTTTCATGACAGCTGACACCACGTAGTCACATAGGTTGTTTTAGTATCTTATAGGCTAATGTGTATACCTGTGTAAATGTTTGTATATATATATATATTTATCAATATATGTATGTCTATATATATATATGATGTATCTAGCATAATGTGTAGATTTCTGTATATATTATGTGTATATTATGAAGCATAGCGTATGCACCCAAAAAGCAGTTGGAAAGTCATACATACATCTAGTAAATTCATCAAACAAACATTGGCCGTTAGACCAACTGACATTGGCTGACGACAAAACTACAGTATTCGGAACATTTCGACGACATCTGGGGACAAGAATGTGGTGAATCAGCCAAGATCAAATCTTTGGCCAACTGATTTGGGTGAATTATTATCTGTAATGCTCATTTATAGTAGTAATATAGATAGTAATATGGTTATAGCCAACTATCTGGGTAAATTATAGTACTTCACTAACCTGAATAGTTTTGCCATTTGGGGATGATTTCCCTTATTAACCATGATTCCAGTGAGGTCGCAGTGAGGTCGTTATTATTTACCCAGAACTGATGTGTAGTGGATGTAAACCAATTTGAGACCCTGGAGGTTTGTATTCAGAATGAAACCTGGCGGTCTGTATTCAGAATGGCTCGGGTCATCAGAAGACATGAGAAGCATCACAAATCCACTATTAGCAAGTATGATCTCTACTATACATGACCTTTTATAACCAATCAAATTGTTGTACTTATCACAAAAAGCGAACGGTCACTGTGAACCTGCTAAGTTGCCAGTTCCACTGGCAAAATTTATGGGTACCAAGAACAAACATGTCAATAAAATTGATTTATAATTCCATATGAAAATCGATGGAACATCACATATAATGGGTACAGTATGTATATATATATATATACACGGACGTGTGTATATATATACATATCCACATGTTTCATAGATTTATATCCATATTATTCATAGATTGATGACTAATGGATGTCCATAAACCATGCCTATGTAACTTGACCATTCTGCCAGGACGGCATGCCAGGACTTTAACTTCTGAGGGCCGGGCAGCTTTGAACATGTCCTTGCATATGATCAATGATGGCTCCTGGCGCACATGGCAACGGCAAAAGGCTCACTGGCAAAACTAGAAAGGCGACAGAACAAGGGACAGAGGTAAACAATGTCTCTACCTCTGTAATTGCATGTACAATACTGTATGTATATATATATAATTATATATATATATACATATTATGCATACATATGCATACATATGTATGTATCAGTATCACTGCGTGGTTGTGTCTAGCCAGAATAGCCAGATCTTCCCATTTTTAGTTTCACATCCACGTTTTTTTAGCTGTCCTGCTTGTCCACTCGATCCATGACGCCCACCTTTTGCTTCATCTTCACCAATTGCAGTTGCTTTAAATCCTCCAAACGCTTCCCAGTGGCGCCGACGGTCGATGGGAGCCACAGGTTGAGGAATATATGTCTTTGTTATGAAATCTGCGACGAGCAGGAAACCACACATGTTAATGTTGGGTCATCCGAATGTGTATGTACTGCAACTATTTGTAATATGTATTTGTATACATATATATATATATATACAGTACGTATACATATATATATATATATATATATTTATTTATTTGTTTATACATATAGTTTCAAAAAAAACATATAAGTTCAAAGTGCACCCCTGTTGTGGCTGGAAGGGGCTTGGTGCTTGTGTGGAGATGGTCGATATTGTGTGGTCAACGATCGATTTTCCAAATGAAATTGCTGTGATAAACACAACTTAAGATACACCAGCCCCAAAAGAATATATAATATAAGAACCACAAAATTGCCGGGATTGAAACCATCCTCAAGTGATACTACCCTCTGGTAATTTAACAGTTTGCTATTTAAATCCAGGGATTCTGGACAAACCCGTTGGAATCATATTGTTGTGTATACATCCAATGGATTATACCCTCTGGTTATGTCAAAATAGCTATTGAAAATGGCCATAGAAATAGTGGATTTACCCATTGAAAATGGTGGATCTTTCCATAGTTATCTGGTTGCTGGTTGACCTACCCCTCTGAAAAAATATGAGTTCGTCAGTTGGGATGATGACATTCCCATATATGAAATGGAAAATAAAACTCATGTTCCAAACCACCAACCAGTTATGTAACAGTTTCCCAGGCCGAATTTCTGGCGGTTTACCATGGTAAAATCCCGTGCAAAACGAATCTTCAACGAGTCCCAGTATGTCCCAGTCCTTGGGATCCATACTGCTTAAGATCCGTCCAAAGAACGCCATTCGACAGTTCGGACCTTGCTGGTTGACCATAGCCCCACTTGGGAAAGCTCCATAAACCTCCATCAAAAATGAGTGGATTTTCCAGAGTTATGTAAACGTTTAAGTTGATTTATATCACTACCCAGATGCTCCATGGTGCTAGTATATTTACCTACAAAACTGGCTCATTTATGGGGTAGAATGTAGGTAAATATTCCATACATGGAGCATATGGGATATTATCTGGACCTCTATATAGAATAATCATCATTATATGGTGTATGACTATAGTTAATATATGTGGTGAATGACTATTAGTGCTTAATATATGTGGTGATATACCCAATCTGCTTGGTGGTTGCTGCTAACCCCTCTGCAAAAATATGACGAATCTTCAGTTGGGATGATATGACATTCCCAACTGAATGGAAAGTCATAAAATGACATGGTTCCAGTCAGCACCAACCAGCCATATGGGCTATGAGTGAAAAATTGAAGGGGCCACAGATCCATATGGGTCCATTTTTCGTGACTGATCCCACTTTTCATGACATCAAAATCTCGACCCCGAGACCGGCCGTCTTGCGCCATGTCTGGTAGATTGATCCCTATGGATCCATGGCTGTCTGAGAAGGTGCGGTGGTTCACCCCCTAGTCACGTCATCATAGCAAGTACATCCTAAGGCACGGCTGGATGCATAGGAAAGGTAGGATTTTTTTGGTCAGACACCAAGGATGCTCAGTTTTTCCGTTCGGTCGCTTCATTGTACCAACACCGAAGAGTTGCCCAAAAGCAGGTACCCCAAACACGGCAGTGAGGTCTGTTGAAGGGATGGTCAATGGAGGCTGGACCGCCTGTGGAATTTAGACCTGAATAATCATGATGTTGCTGCAAATGCTTCATCAACATATTCACAGTGTTATGTCTTGCACACTGACTTACAAGGTAAGGGAATCCACGTTGAATCAAAAAAAATATGTGGCTTAAATCCGGGCTTAATTTGGGTAATTATAGATAACCCTTGAAAATGGATGGTTCCATACTATAGGTGACCGATTTTGTGGGTCTTTTCTGCGCCAACCTTCGATCCTGTGACATATTTCGTCTGTGAAGAACATCATGTTCCGCCTCAAAAAGACCCGTTGAAGTCCCGGCACCGTTCCCTAAAACAGCTTGTGAATGGATGTTTATTCCACAAAAATATGATTTTTTCTGGTTTGTGGTTGACCTACCCCTCTGAAAAATCATGGAGTTCGTCAACTGGGAGTTTCTGAAATTCCCAATTTTTGTGGAAAGTCATAAAATTCATGTTCCAAAACACCAAAAATATGATAATTTCATAGGTAACTTGACCCATTCCCATGTGACACAAGCCGTTTGAAGCCCAAAAACTGTGGATATCGAAGTCCAGCTTTGAGCCGATGACCAAACTCCTGGAGCAGTGCAGTGCTTTGAACCAATGGTGATTTTTCTGACGTGTCTATGATTTTTTTTCTGGGGGCAGGTATGCAGACAATTCTACGACGTTTGCTTGTCTATGTCTACATATATATATACCATATATATATTATGAATTATATTATAATATATTATATATCTATGTATTTATATTTATATACACACTTAAATATATATTTTATGCAACAGAGGATGGGGATGAGTCAAGATTGGAACACATTATTCTTAAAGGGAAGAAACAACTCATGAAATGTGCATGTTCACGACCATCTTTTGGAGGGAATTGTCCATTTGGGATACATGTGAAATATCCAAAACATTGGAAAATCTTGAGTTTCTATGAACATTTCAGGTATTTATTTACCACAGATAGTTTCTATGAGCATTTTGGCGAAGCAAAGCGTTTCATGGAGCTGTGAGTAACCAAAAGCCATGATAAAATGTCCCAAATCCCCATGATAAAATGTCGAGCAATTTCTGTGGCAAATAAAAACACGCCTAATTCAAGCTACTTTTGGTGTCAAAGTTCCCAAGGCATCAGTGTGTTGAGCCATACCAATGCATCTGGAGTCAGAATATCCAGATCACTTGTGGCTCTGCAGTGGCCTACGTTTTTTTTTCCCCTTCAGACACATCATGGTAGACGAATACACGAACAACAAACTACGGTACAATATAAACGATTCATCAATATAATTCATATCCAATACAGCCCATCACTTTATCCAATCCCACTATAAGATGGGTCATGGATGGTTATCTCATGTCGTCATGTTATCTGATTTGTTAATCTCCCAATATAATCCCATCACCCTAATGTTAAACACCCCAATTGCATGGTCCCAATTATGTGGAAGTTCCCTACTAAACCATGGTTTGTTTAATATGAACGGGGGAAGGGATTATAAATGTGTAGTCCATGGGCGAACAACCTCCCCCAGCGCCACTTGGCACATCTGGGCACCATGACCCCAAGGGACACATCACAGGCTTCTCAAGCACCAACAAGACGTAGAACAACGGCTCCTTTTTTTGCGGCCATCATTGAATCATGTCAACAAATGGGGGGTTAGCTATCAACAATGGAGATTTAAGCAACACACATAGTTCTAACCAACCAACCGAAAGACTGGTTTAACCAACCAAAACAGGGGTTTAACTATCAACAATGGAGGTTCAACCAACCAAAATAGTGCTTTAAGCAACAAAAACAGTGGTTTAACTTAACCAACCAAAATGTTTTTGTTTCCACACACCAAAACCTTTTTTTAAGCAACAATGGAGTTTGAATCAACCAAAATAATGGTTTAGTGAACAAATATGGTGGTCCAACGAACCAAAAAGGGTTTTAACATGTCTTAACTATCCCTATTGATCCAGCCGTACCTTCTTAGGAAGTGTCTACTAACTTTCAAAACTGGACGAAACCCATGCTATGTATATCATTAATATCCGTTATCGGTTCATAACGGGTTAGTTTTTTTACCCATTCATGAACACCTAACTAACAAACCATGGCCCATGTACCTATCGTGTTGTTTCATTCAGACGGCATGAGTAGATACTCCTCTGCCACTGTCCACAACTTACGGCTTGACACATCCCAGTGAAATCCGGGGGTTTCACCTCACCCGGGCATCCTCTTGAAGCTCGCAAAACTTGAGTAATGTTAACAACCCCGGATCAATAGATGCGGTTCATGTTGATTGGGTGATGCAGGTTGAGCAGGTTGAAAAAAAGTGAGAACCTACTTGAATGAAACCAGTGGGGAAGTTGTTAATCCAGGGTTGTCGTTATCCTACCATGCAACATCCAAAAGTGCAGTGTTTCCGGGAAATCCATGGGTTCCCCATTTTTCAGACAGTAGAAAATCCACAGAGGTTCAACCGTGTGTATGTCTCCACAGTTATGGCCATTTATCAGTTATAAGTACTTATAACCCCGTTTATAGAATGTATAATCTCATTTATAACTAGTTATAACTGGTAGCCATGGCCACAACTGCAGGGCCAAGGGTGTCCTCTGCCTCTCCCAGCGCCCCTTCGAAGGGAACTTCGCAAGTGGTGCACAGCCAGCGCAGCAAATACACCACGCGATCTCGATCCTGCCAGGCTCCCCGTTGCACCCAACTGGTACCCAGTCATGACTGGTTGGATATCACCAAGTACCTTGTTGGATATAAAGTAGATCGATTATATATATATATGTATATATATATAATATTGGTTACTTTGGGACTCTATATATATAAATATATATGTTGGATACAAAGTATGTTGGATACTAGCCAATAGATATAATAGATATAAAGTTCCAATATATTGCTGCCAAGAAGTCGCCTATGTCACCATCCCATACCTTGGGATGAACAATACACAAAACGGCCCGCTGATCGATGACAAGATTCAGACAGAGAATAAGAGACCTCTGTATTCACTACAAATATCTGATATAATTAATATATGAGATATATCACTACAGATTCATGTCAAACAGTGAATTTATACTGTAGTGATACTGTAGTGAATTATAGATCACTTGATACTGTACAGTGTAAATTCTTACTCATACCTATCACTTGATACTGTAGTAGTACTTAACTTATGAATTCTATCTTTTTCTGACTTTTCCAGAGTCTGGAAGCCAGGGTCCACTTGATATCACTTGATCCGTGCTGCCAGTCATTCAAGAAACCTGGCTCCCCTCCATGGCTCCTTGAGTGGAATCACACTTCGGCTATCCAACCTCAATCGGCCGCTGCAGGGTGAGCCATCTCTGTGGAAAATCTGAAAATGGTATCGTGATCCCTGTTAAACAGTACAATGTGGGGCCCCCCAGTTATAAGTTGGTTTATAAACCCCAGTAACTATAGTTATCCGCCGACCCCGGCCTTGGCCAAGGCAGGGGCGGCGCCTGGGACCACCGCAGGTGTGGAACTTGTCTTTCTTAGCAACAGGCATCCCAAGGCCACATCAATGGCTTCTTATGGGCGTCC
>Ga0126342_10018644_pt1 | contig 11874 bp, 12 predicted proteins | sample Cyp1metagenome_FD_92528 | JGI IMG/M metagenome (GOLD analysis project Ga0126342, IMG submission 92528) | Coral microbial communities from Lord Howe Island, Old Settlement Bay, Australia - Cyphastrea 1 metagenome | ecosystem: Host-associated > Invertebrates > Cnidaria > Coral ... | reverse complement strand
TACGAATACATACGAATACATACTAATACATACTAATACATACTAATACATACTAATACATACTAATACATACTAATACATACTAATACATACTAATACATACTAATACATACTAATACATACTAATTATTAATACATAGTATATGTGTATATCTATATATATACATACGCATACTTACGCATAATAGACGTATGCATATACATATTCACATATGTATATATATATATATATCTATTATAATTATTATATCAGTGATATTCAGTGTTTATAGTTCGAACTTCTCCATGCCACACCGCGGTGAGGTTGGACATGGACGATCCCCTTGGCCTTGGTTATGGGGACGAGATTGGGATTCGACGACGAGGAGGACCTCCCACGGATGGGGGGGGTTCATCACCTATAACGGATTTATAACGGTTATAACGGTCATGTGTAGATGGGATAAACATGGATAAACATGGATGATAAACCACTTAGATACTTGTTGCCTAGTTGTTGAATCTTCGTATTACTTGCTTTTGACTTGCCATAGAGGCCACACTGCGTGGGGAATTTTTCACTCCAACTGGAAACGTCATGAAACGTCAGGACGGCAGAAGCTACCTCCGCCAAAGGTGCCAGTGTCAATCCTGTGCGGATTCCTGGGTGCCTTGGCTCGACCCAGCACGTCACGCTGCACGTCACGCTGAAAGTCAACGCTTCACGGTGACGCCCTGGCTGTCAGGTGCGGGGAAGACCACCATGGTGCAGCACATCCTGAAGAATCGCGAAGGGCTCAAGGCCGTGGTTTTTCCCGAGCAATTCCTAGGGAAACTCATGGAAAACCCATGGAAAACCCATGGACTTCCAATGATTTTCATAGCCATGTTGGATCATGTTGGATTGCTGGAGGGTCTTCATGCAGGTCGGGGTGGTGGTTAATGATGTTGCGGAAGTGAACATCGATTCAGAGGCGAGCCGAAGATCCCGGTTTTTGTGCATTGATGCAGGATGATGCAGCACTGCGAGAATGCTAACATTTGGTAACTTGTACCGCTTATTGAAAATCAAAATGGCCCTGTAGCGCACTGTTTTATGGATTATATCGGTGGAATACAGAGTGTAATGTCCTAAGTGCAGTGTGCTGTAATTTGGTATGCAGTATGCATGCAGTCTCACTGTTCACACGGCGTAGGCCCATTTTTTGGAGGCTCTGTGTTTGTAACACCATTCAAGTGGTAGACAACCCTAGTTGTTGGGGTATCTATACGGGATATGCCATACATCTGAAGAAGGTGCCGTCACTCATCCAAGGAGTAGCCACGGATCTTTCCATCTCGGCAGGTTTTGAAGTTTGAAGATGCGGACGGCATTGTTGGGCTGCAAAATGGCTGCGCCTGCTGCTCTGGAAGGCTTCTTTCGGCCTGGTCATGCAGTTCATTCACGTAGCCGACAATGGGGTATACTGGAGGACTGTACGATCCAAGGACAACTTCTGTTACCATTTGGTAATGTGGCAATGGAAAATCCCGTACAAGTCGGGGGTTCAATGGGAAAATCCAGGAACTATCTGGTGGATTTTCCAGCAACTCACTTTTTATTCCTGGAGGGTACATGTGACCTACATACTTTTTTTTTTGAAATCATTTGCATACATAGACCCTACAGATGTCATGTAGCTCTGAATTCCATGTGCAGGGCAGATCTGTTCGCACGACTGCAAGAGCTGGTGGAGAGCAGTGGCATCACCAAAGTGGAGAAACCTTGGGACAGGCAGCGCATGGGTGGCCTGGGAGAAACTGGGAGATGCCACTGGCCATGGCAGCATCCAGACCAGGGGAGACCCATTTTATGGGTCGAGGCTTTTGGGGCCTTTTGGGCTGATTTTTGAGCACAGAATTTGGCATCATATTATCGGATCTTTATATATATATACACAGCCCGGTTTTTTGATGGTTTGCCCACTGGTTTGTTTCAGCAATAACATGTTTTTCTGCCTTTAGAATCTTTAGTGCTGGTTGACGAATGTCTCAAGTGCGGGATCACCATTCTGCTGCTTGAATTCTGCAGTGGTGTGTCCAGAGTCTAGTATTATCATGTATTATCTCGTCAGGTCATATCCGGATGGGTGGCCATAAATATTTACTTATAATATATTTATAAACATGTTTTCCATATCAGGATGGGATTTTACTTTTTTAATTGTGGCCATAAATGTACTTTTTAAATAAAATATACATATCCCATCCTGGCTTGATTGAAACCGCCAATTCAATGTGCTTAGAATCTGGCTTATTCTGGCCTATTTTCCAGAACATCCATTACTTGGGCAATCTGTAGGGAATAGTTACCATAGGTACCTTTTTTTGGGGGTTCCTTAAGCAAATTCCTTTATGCCAGTCATTGGTAGCTTCACCCGAGCCTCGCGCCAGGTTAGTCGTGGAATGCTCTGGCGTCGCGGAGCCTGAGAGCATTGCTGCGGAACTCGAGGAGCCGATCTGAGGGAAGAAGCAAATGGGGCGCCCCATTGATCACTAGTAAAGGGATTGATCAGTGGCTTATATCTTACCATAGTTGTAGGGATTATAGATGATTATATACATTTTATATCCCCAAAAAAATGGGGGTTTAAGTCTCATATGTAATTAGTTGATCCATTCATAACCCTGGGTGTAGGACACCCCCAAGCATACCCTCCAACAAACATAGCCAATTCGAGTGGGAAAATGATCCACTGGAACTGGAAACTGCAAATTTGATCACTTTTTTTTGCAGCACGCTGTGGTAGTTCAACCTGGGAACAAAAAAAGTCACTATTCGTATCCGATCAAATTCCAATGTTGCTGGCAAAGAATTCGGTCTCACAATGTCGGAAACAGAGGTTTACTGGGCCATAGAGGATTTCTTGGTTTTAAAAGTAGCCATGATAGAGAAACGTTATTTTTTGGACTTGGAACCAGTCTGTGAGAATGCTTCAGGGCTCCAGTTTTGACATGTTTTGAATTGTTTTGACCTTGGATTCTGCATGGCAGGACAGGGGAAGAAATGGTGATGCACTGATGAAGAGACTTTTCCTGGCTGGCATTATCTGTGTGGTCGATGCTTCCGCCTTCTGGGAGATGTACAACTCAGGCAGTTTTTCTATGGCAGCAGTTGTGCCCTCCAGATGGAATCATCTTGAATCCATTAATCACCATTCAATATGGGTATGGATCAATACCTATTAATACCATTTTTAGGGGAATGAACATCCATTGACCAGCTATTTTGATGTTCACCAGGGGTACAAGGTTTTGACACACTGCCATATCTTGAAACATCTTGAATCTAAATCAGTCTAAAACAAATTTCCAGGATTTATTTCCAAGATTTTCCGGGACGTTTGGCTCAGACTTGCCCAGCCGCTGATTCGAAACGACTCACGACCGAATTTGAAGTCGCCTTTCTTCAGCGCTGTAACCCCATCCCTCCACCAACCTCGAAACAACTTGTTTTGATTAATTGTATATTTATATAATTCTGTATCATTTTACACCATTATATATAATTAATTATATAATATATAAATATGTATATACATATATTTACATACATATAAGATGACTATGAGTAAATTTTCTGAGGTGTTCATCATTGTCAGAAGGGATCGTATATGATCATTTTGCATGCTGTTCAGGGCTCACTTTATTTTTTGAGATGCCATGAGCTGCTGATTCACCTTGGTTTCTGAAGGAGGTGGGGATACACCCAGAACTTGGACGATGGAGTGACCCGATTTTAGCTGTCAGCGCAGCTCTGCACTGAGAACTTGGATGAACTTGGCAAAGGCAGAGTTTTCGCGTCTGGGACACTGTGGCTTTCGTGAAGGAGCAAGAGACATGGCAATGGTGACATGACGTTTTTCCGAAGGGTGAGCATGGCGCCGGCTGCTGGTGCTGGTCCAGCTGGGGGAAGTCATGGCTCTTCCCGAGCTGGCGAAATTGAATCCCTGCACCGGCGTGGAGCATGAAGAAGTCAGATCACAGTTATTCACTCTATGGCACTAAGCATGGCATCAGGCGAGCTGTGGCATCTCAAATCTCATGATCTGGGGGAAAGATGCTGAAGTTCAAGGACTTCCCGGCTGTTTTATCAGATTTATAAGCGCCCAAGTCCTCTGGAGGAAGCAGTCATTGAAGATGTTAAAAGAACTTGTTGAATACTTTTGACCAATTTAATGTGTGAGGTAATGATTGGTTCCCTGCAGCGCCCTGCATATGGCTTTCACCAGCGAGAGTCGAAAAAGTGGCCGACAGACGATGCACAGCGCCCGTTCCTCCCTTTGCACAGCGCCTTCGGATGTCAGGCGACCAGGGTGATACAGAGCGCAAACCCTTGTCAGCATTGCTGGTGAGCCAACTGGAGTCTTCTGACACTGCGACTCGCCTTCAAAGATCAGTTGAAAATCACTTTACTTGGAGTGATCCCCAGCCTGACATGTTGTTTTGACATTTTTTTTGGCATTCTATCTGACATATATTCTGATAATATTTCTGGCATTCTATCTTTCTGACATTCTATCTGGCATTTTTTCTGGCATTCTATCTGACATAGATTCTGGCATTCTATCTGCCCTCACCTGGCAAGCGGGGAATAACACAGAGGAAAAGTCGACGAAGTTCTGCATGCGGATGGATAGTGATTGTGCACAATAACAAGGTTTAGTAAGAAATGCGTTTCGGTAACAATAGTAGTGAAATGTACTGTAGCAATATATAATACATGAATACATGATAATACATGTAACATCTGAGTATACACATCATTATGTACACATTATACGTTGATATACGTTGTGTGCGTAATAAGATTTGTTGAGGCTGATCATGCTTGAGCGTGCACTGGCACCATTTCCTGTTTTTTTTTTGGGGGGGGGCATCAGCCCTCAGCCCACATCCGCCACTCGGAGAGGTCATCATCAACAAGACGGACTTGGTCCCTGGCTTGCAATCAGCAGCAACTCAGTCGCCCGCCATACCCTCTGGTAAACGTTTACATAACTATATGGAAAATCACCACTTTAATATAGGTAAATATAGGTAAATCAACTATTTCTACGGGCCATTTTTCAATAGCTTTTTGTATGTTTACCAGAGGGTAGCCATCCACATTTTCCCGGCATCCCTTGCCTGGCTTGAGGTGAGCAGTGAAGAATTGACCAGAGTCTCGGAACTGCTGAAGGCATTGAGTCCCAATGCCCGCCAATTTCAGGCCACACGTGGGCAACTCCCCTTGAGGCCTGGTGCGGTTTGATTTGGCCTTTGGAGCCGAAAAAATATGAAATAATAGCCGTACTTGCTTGGGTTTGGCAAGACCCAAACATCCAACCATTATATATTATATATGTAATTTATATATATATATATATATATTATATATATATAATTAAATTATATTTATATATATATAATGAAATTATATATATATAATTATATATATATATATCCATTGATCATCATTTTCCCATCTTTCACCTTTAATTTAAAGGCCCTACTGTTGGGGATCCCATTTCCCGGCAGGACACTGTTGCCTGCAGAGCCCATCGACCTCGAAATGCCGGCGTATGTCCCCACCTTGCCCAATCGACACAGTGCAGCAGTGCGTAGTGCTGAAGGCGGATTTTTCATGGATGCCATGGTGGTGAATCCCATCTATAGTCTATATCCATCTATCATCATCTATCATCATAGAAACCTGTTGTTTTTTCAGGGGTTTCTTCAAACCACTCTTTTTTCATCAACCAATGGGAATTTGGGACATCTGGGATGATGGCTGTTGTTTTGGCGTCTCGTTTTTCGGCCATGACTCCATTTGACACAGGAAGCCATGCGTCCAATGCCCGGCACCCGGCTGGTCGGCTGGTCGGTGCTGGTCGTGCCAGGTTTCACTGACTGTTTCAGATTTGCTATGGAAAATCATAAGTTTTGATAGCTAAATCATTGATATCATTGAACTAACTGGTTCATTTTCCCTAGCTATGTTACTGCAAATGACCTGAGGCTATTTGATCTATTTCATCTGTTTGACACCTGACATCTCAATATATCTCAAGCCTGATCCTGCCGATTGAGGGCCACCATCATGATCATGCGCACAATGGGGAGGAGTGTAGCACCTGCACCGGTGCCCGCCATGAACGCTTTGGCATCTCCAGCGGCTTTGACATGATTTGGTGGCTGGGGATGGGTTGGGGATGGATTGGGGGTTTATTGGGGGGGGGGCATGGTTACCCTCTGGTAATGTCAAAATAGCTATTGAAAATGGCCATAGAAATAGTGGATTTACCCATTGAAAATGGTGATTTTCCATAGTTTTTTGTATGTTTACCAGAGGGTAAGAACCATGTGCTTCCATGTTCTTCTCAACATTCTAGCTTTGCGACTCAGGTTTCGTGTACCGTTGCCACGATCGCAGCTTCCACCCAGAGAGGTTGGCGACGATTATTCGAAGCTCAGCTTGGGAGAGCATGGTGAGAGCGAAGGCTTCATGTCCAAAGGCACTTGACTACTTTCGGTAGAGAAAACTTTTTCAAGAAGGTCTTGCAGAGTCTTGCATTACATGCTGTTCCAGTTAAAACTATGCTGTTCCATTTTCACCACTTTTTCATCGAAGTGGTAAAACAGTCCCCGGATTTCATGTCTCATGAGTTTTCATATTTTTCATCATCCTTTTTCAGCAAGTTTCAATGGATTGTACCATCACTATCAATCACTTATTTTTGCCACCGGCATCCACCATGTGACTTCAGGAAGATTACCAGTGGTGAGTGCCAGCATTGGCTTTGTAGATCCTCAGGCCCTGCATCGTTGGTTTTTAATGGTTTTTGGGATGGGATGTATCGATTGGATAAAAAATTAGGGCTGATATATATATATATATATTTATATAAATAGAATTCCATATCATATTATGCTGCTATATTTTGGCTCAGGGTTGGTATTCTTGTTTGGCAGTGATCATTTTTGACGGCCAGAGGTAAGTGAGCCCATTGATGATCCGCTCTTTGCTGGCGTTCTACGATCAAAAGGTTTTGCTGCTCGTTCGCAGATTCAGTGTTGGACCATGCTGGTTGCAGGCCATGGTTTGGGAAAACATATCCTCAAAACATGATCAACATCGAGGCTCTTCATAGGAGGCCTGTCATTGTCCTGTGTTTGATTCTGTGAGTTGAACTTCATGAGGACTCAAAGATTTGGCTGCAGTCTTTGGAACCTGAAATTCCGGCCCCCCAAAGGGGAAGAAACTGGAAGAAGATTACGGCATCAAATATGAATGAGACCCGCCAGACCCGCCATTCACAAATCCTCAAGGTATCTAAAACATTCTAAAACGTGGCCCTAAAACTTGGGGCATCTCAAGTTCGACGACCGGCGGAGATCGGCGGTGTTGTTTTCCTAAGGTTCGCAGCCTTGGTTCTGATCGAAGCTTCTACTGGTCGTGGCTTGGACGAGCTAGTCACACAGGCACAGACACACACACACACACCGATACATATATTATATGTGATCATAAGGATGCACAATTCTTTGTCTCTGTTGTCTCTGCACTGCATATATATATATATACATATGTGTGTATGTATCTGTGTGTGCGTGTTTGAATATATATATATATACATATTCTATAATGTATATATATATATATATCCATCTATCTATCTGTCTATCTGTCTGTCTGTCTGTCTATCTGTCTGTCTATCTGTCTGTCTATCTGTCTATCTGTATGTCTATCTGTATGTCTATCTGTATGTCTATCTGTATGTCTATCTGTCTATCTGTATGTCTATCTGTATGTCTATCTGTATGTCTATCTGTATGTCTATCTCTAGCTATCTATCTATCTATCTATCTCTATCTATCTATCTACCTATCTATCTATCTATCTATCTATCTATGAAACTTTGAACGCAAATCTGCGCAAACAGTGCGCAAATCTTGTAAACATGCCAGATTGGCACATTTGGATCAAACGTTCAGAAATCAAGTGGCGCAAGAACTTTTGGTTGTCATTTAGACATGGGTAATTAAGATTGCCTGTGGAACTACGTTGAGTGTCAGGTCAATAAATTCTGTTCCATGAATTAGAGACACCAACATGTTTTGCAACTTTTTGCTACATATGCACACACAGAATATATTGTTCCTGCTCATCCGCCCCACTATTCAGGCATGGTCCCACCGACCTGCCCCTAATGACAAAAATACATGCAACTTTTCCGTCGTATTGTAAACATTGCAGTGTTTTGATCCCCAAATGCTCCAAACCACAAACAACATGTACGCAAAAAAAAACGCAAAAGTACGCAAATAATCCGCAAAAATACGCAAAAACCCACAAAAGTAAGCAATTTGCAATTTCTGCACTTTTTGTTTTGAACAATGGACATAATTCCACACAATTTCTGTTTTGGTGGGCTTATCAACCAAAGCTTTCAATGCACAATACGCGCAATACAGGGAGCAAAGGCTCATATTATAATCTCGACTTGGTGATAAAAGTATGATCAGATTGGGACTCGAATTTGCATGCATGTCACAATGCATCAATCATTGCTGTGTGACGCTATGATATGACATGATATGACATTTTTAGCCCAAGTTCAGTGGTATAATGACATGGTGTGGAAAAGCCTGTTCAATTTTGTTTTGGAACGTTCAGTTTTGGCGGGGAACGGTCAAAACGGCCCAAACGTGCAATAGTCAACGTATAAATATTATGGAACTTTTGAAGGTCCAGGTATCTATATTTATTTATGTTTCCAAGAACCGGGGTCTAAAATATTGTCATGTAAATTTTACATGGAGCGTTCACTGCAGGTGTTATTTTTGGGTGGGATTTGGCTTGGAAAACGGTAGGGGCTTTCAAGAAACGATACCCGATGCCCCCTTTTAGTTCCTGTTCTGGATTGACAGGAATTGATTCTGACCAAAACAAGGCTTCTAACAATCAGTCTTCCATGTTGCAATGTTGGGTCACCACTTGCTAAGTTGGGAGATCCTCCAATCAGGGTTTGGAGACAGCTGCAGACTTTGCCGCAGGCGGAGGATCATTCTCATCCCGACTTGAAGTGTTTTGGAGGGATCCATGGTGAGTCCCTATTTTCGGTGCTTGAACCATATACCCTCTGGTAATTTAACATAGCTATTGAACATGACCATTTATAGTGGATTTTCCCAGTAAAAATTGTGATTTTCCATAGTTATGTTAGTTTACCCGAGGGTATTCATCATTGTTCAGCCCCAGAATTGGATCATTTTTCCCGGACAAGCCAGGCTGAAAACCCTGTCATTTTTGGTATCCGAAGGATTTCCAGTGGAATTTTCCCAGGCACGCGGGGCGACGGGTGGAGGTCTTCCCAGCCTCGGCGTCTTCCAAGGGACAGGAAGTGGTTTCTTGGCTGCGGCCATGGACAAAGGATAGGAACTGAGACATCAAACATCTGGAAAACATGATGAAACCTATGGACCTATGGGAAATGTGGAAGCTTGTAGAAACATGTGGAGAACATGTGCATCATCGTTTGGGATCGTTTGAGATTGTTTGTACCAATTCTTGGTATGATCTATGAACATAGGGAGGGTCTGGAAATCTGCCGCTCTGCACTTGTGACGGAAACAATCTTATGATATCTTATGTAGTTACCCTCTGGTTATTTAACAGTTCGCCATGGTATAGATGGCCCTAATCGAAATAGATGGTTTACCTATTACAAATGGCGATTTATGTGATTTTCCATGGCTATAAATAACCAGATGGTATATAGATATATTTATATTTATATAAATATATAGCAACATGACTCAAATTTGAGATACCAGGTACCTTTGGTACTTCCCAAGCTATACCGTTGGTGGACTGCATCGGATCATACCGGATCTATTCATCGATGATTTTTTAAAACGGGCCGCCACTATGGCGGATACTGGATGTATATCATATTGGCGATCTATATCACCATTTCAGCAATAAAAAAACAAGGTCAAAGCCCCTAGTTTTGATGGATTTTGATGACGTTTAATATAGTCGAACAATTTTTGGATGGTCGGACCACCATTCTTGGTAACTTGTGGTTCAACGGATGATAACCCCCAGTTTTGTTGGTTATCTTCCCTTCTTTTAGTAACTTAGTGGTGAGAGTCTCGCTTCTCAGGTCTTCATCGGCACCAATCTCGATCGAGCCAAAATCACTGCAGCCTTGGATGCCTCCCTGGCTACCGACGCCGAAGCCGCCAAGTTGTGAAGAAAAAAGCGGCGCTTTTACGCTGCGAAATTGAGATGCAAACGCTCAGGGTAAACTCCTTAAAAGGCTAATTATGTACTGTGTACACGTAGAGTATCATATAGCATCAGACACTACATACAAGTATCATCGGCACACACACATATATATATATAATTATAATCGTCATTAATCATAGAGATATATATATATATATATCATAGATAATATAGATATACCATGAAATATATGGTACCCTCTGGTAATTTAACGTAGCTATTGAAAATCACCATTTTTAATGGGAAAATCCACTATAAATGGTAATTTTCAATAGCTATGTTAAATTACCAGAGGGTAGATGCATATCATGTAACCATCGAAGGTGGAGCTGGTGCCTGGGGGCCACAACCTGGAGGTCACCGAAGAGAACAAGGCCTTTTTTTCCAGCTGAAAGCTCCATGGAAAGCTGCGCAGTGGTCCTGGGTGAGATAAGGTCAATGATTTTCTTTGCCTTGTCACATCAACAAGTTGGGGCGATTTAATCCATTTTAATCATCCATGTTGGGGCGAATAAAAAATCCCTATGATCATCTATGATCCCTGAGCCTGGGGTTATTGGATTACCAATCCTAAATGATCAGCTTTGATGTTTTAACGTACAAATTGATCATTTTCTTCAGTCTTGAAGTTCCCACAAAACTCTTGCCAGTGTGAGCACAGCGGTTAGTGCTGATTCGCAGGCAGATTGGTTACGGCTGGGGGCCCTTTTGCATTCCTTTTGCTTGGTGCTGTTTCATGACAGAGTCAGAAGAGGCCTGGTCTTTCCATGTCAATTTGAACGTGAATTTGGTCTTGAGGCTACACTTGCATGACAAGCTGTACAGATCCATGCAGAAAGCCGCAGATTCCTTTCGCCAGGGGGCCGGGGCCTCAGACGCAAACCCAAAGGCATGATCATTTTCCAACTAGAATTACCATATGTTTAGATGTTGGGGGTAGATCCACCGTTTTTTTTGACACAGATTGAAATGTGTGTATGAGGACATCTGTGGATCGAATCAAAAAAGCTTTCCCACTTGAGATTTTTTTGATCTGATTTTCCCACAGGCTGAAAGGACTTTTCCAAAAATCATTCCCAGATTTTGGCCCTAAAATCGCTGTTGAACTGCCTCGAATTTCTCACTTTTTTCCGCCCCATCGAATCCCAGATCCTGGACATTTGGGGCGGGAGCCGGCGCACCTGTCCATTGCTGGTGCGACATCCGATCGCAGGGCGTTTTTGGGACAGATCAGCCAGCTCTATGTGTATTTGTACGTGTATATATATATGATTATATATGAACATCGATGTAAAAACATCCCGGCGGGTGGGAAACCGCGCTAGCGGTTGAACACTTTTTGAAAAGAAACTCTTCTGGCGCTGTGGCGCCGTACACATTTTATGATGAACACTACCTTAAATTTTCCCGGGGAAAATTGAATGACTTTGAATGAATGTCGTGGTATTTACAGGGTTTTGTGGTTGTGGCGGGCTGGAAGCCTTTTCCTTGTTTTTCGCTGGCGTGTCACTTCTCCAAGCGTTTGCTCAGAGCGCGGCCTGTGAGACTGAGGAAGTCAGTGGAATTTCCATGGTGCC
>Ga0126342_10018643_pt1 | contig 11874 bp, 8 predicted proteins | sample Cyp1metagenome_FD_92528 | JGI IMG/M metagenome (GOLD analysis project Ga0126342, IMG submission 92528) | Coral microbial communities from Lord Howe Island, Old Settlement Bay, Australia - Cyphastrea 1 metagenome | ecosystem: Host-associated > Invertebrates > Cnidaria > Coral ... | reverse complement strand
TTACCTATAATTACCTATAATTACCTATAATTACCTATAATTACCTATAATTACCTATAATTACCTATAATTACCTATAATTACCTATAATTACCTATAATTACCTATAATTACCTATAATTATAGAAGTTTTTCTTGAGGATCAATTACCAAGCTGTGACCCATCGTGGCAAGCCGGCCAAACAGCTGATTGGAGAATTGGAGGTTTCTCAATACCCCAAATCATCCAAGTCATATCTGGTTTTATGGTAATTTAATGGGGATTTTATGGTGATTTAATGGTGATTATATCATATTTATGTAAATAATCTGGTTGCTGGTTGCTTGGTGGTTTGGTTGATCCCAACTATTGAACTATGGAAAGATCCACCATTTTTAAATAGGTAAATCAACTAAAAATGGCCATATATGATATCTGGTTGCTGGTGACGAACCATGGAATTTTATGACTTTCCTGAAACAGTTGGGAATAAGGTGAACAAATGACGAAGTCTATCATTTTTGAGAGGGGTAGGGCTCAACCACCAACCAGATATGATATTATTGTAGTATTGAACCCCATGGTTTTGCGGATCCCCGATTTCAAGAAACCCCTCATTTTCTACAGAAATGGTCTGCATTGGGACAAACAACATCTCGACGTGCCATTTGCCGAGCAAGAGTCGGATTCTTTTGGCGACCTTTTACAACGCTTCACCGGCCGAACGCCAAGTTTCACTAAAAAAGATGCTTAGTGCATCTTAGTGCTTTTGTCAACAAAAGTAACAAAACAGGAACTGATATGCGCAAATGCTGGTGAACATGTGCTGTATTTGTTTATTTGGAGTTGTTTGTATTTGTTTTTCTTCAGCCCTAGGTCTAAAAAAGCCAATGTAGTATACGGAATATTCGGAGATATTTGTCTTTTCGGCCGAGAATTGGGTGAACTTGCCCTTTATAATATTTTCTAATAACCCTAGTTTTAAATGCTTCGGACACCCGTTCAGAATAGTGCTTCATATATCATGTGGGTCTGATGTCTTCATGGCGACTTTGAGTGGAAACGACGACTCGCAGCGAGTCGCAAACGAGATTCCATTCATGATTTCCCCATGAAACGACCTGGTCTAAGCCGAAGAAGAAATCACTATCCCCAATAGAGGTTAATACTGGTTGGTGGTGGCTGGAACCATGGAATTTTATGACTTTCCATTCAGTTGGGAATGTCATCATCCCAACTGACGAAGTCCATCATTTTCAGAGGGGTAGGTATACCACCAACCAGAATAATTTGATAGAGGTTTCTTGGGTTTCCCACCTGATTTCGAACTGTTCTCTACCCGTTGTGATCCTCGATGTGCACGTCGTGACCCGGTCGGCCCGGTGAATCGGAATCGGGTGGATGCCATGGTTACCACCCTGAACTCCAGCTGCACAGCACGGTGCGAGGAGATGACGATTCCCAGATGTATGGAGCGTTTGCAATCATTTACAATCATTACTGGTTGGTGCTTTGGAACGTGAATTTCATTTATTCATATATTGGGAATGATAATCCTATTTGACTACCCTCTGGTTATTTAACATAGCCATGGAAAATGGCCCATTTACCTATTAAAAATGGTGATTGTCCATGGCTATGTTAAATAACCAGATGGTAATATTTTTCAGAGTGGTTAAAATCACCAACCAGATTAACCGGATCATAACTGGATTTTGGGGATGTTGGCAAATATGCCAGCACGATGGAGAGTTGGGGATTTATTTACCGGGTTGGAGCGAGCCTGAAGATAGTGAGATACTATACCGTCTCGATGTGGTTGATAATGTTTCATCCCAACGTTCAGATCATACAAGATGGCGCCTCCAAGATAGCTAAGTTGGTTTATGTCTCTAATTTTACCAAGACTTGTGGATATCTATCTTTTGCTTTTGGCGGAAAAAACGAAAACGGGCAAATATACTAACCACCAAACGACCCTCAAAATCCCAAACATTCCAAAAAAAATTCAACTTCAGAGGTCTAGGCAGCTAAATAACTAAATATTCCCAAAAGTCAGCTTCTTTCCAGCCATGTAACCCTCCAAGAGCGCTTGCCCGACGCCGAAGAGTTGATCGTGAAATTTTGTGCCGTGCGGCCCCAAAAAGAGAGAAGATCAATGGTAAAATCCTACTGGGATTTTATGGTAATTTCATGGGATTTTATGGTAGTTTATTGGTACTTAATGGTGATTATATCATATTTATGACTTTCCATTCAGTTGGGAATGTCATCATCCCAACTTACTAATGTTTTTCAGAGGGTTGAATCCACCAACCAGATAATAGTTTGAAGTGGCAACTACTTTTCTATATTGTTCTATCCATTTTGGGGGTTACTAGAAGTATATGAAACTTGTTTGTGGATCAACGCCGAAGTGTTTGCTGCAAGTTCACCGAAGGGAAAATCCTAGGTATTTGGAGCCAACTTTTTTGAGATAGAAGCCACAAGAACTTCAGAGTTTGATGAGTTGAGTCATACATATACATAATATTATATATATATATCTATATCCAATATTCATTGACATATTATGGTACATTCAATAAATTGGCTTGAAATTGAAGGTCCTGAGGCTTGGTCCATGTTGGTCCTGTTTTCTTATTGACACGTATTGACCATCTCGTTGTGGACATGGATATGGTTATCAAGAACATTCTCTACCTGATTCCACTGATTGTGTGGCATATTTATGTTGATAGGGCAATATAAATATTAGTATCTAACATCTGGTATATATATATATATATATATATATGTGTATATATATATATATTATATGAGCCACCGCAAAAACCCCGGCAATACTCAATATGTATAGATTGAACCTAGGGTTTTCGAGATTGGTCATATATATATATACTGTACCAAAGGTGCCATGTATACAATGTATATAAATATATAACTATGAAATAGCAGCCATACAAAATAGGGCAATCACCATTTTAGAGAAATCATCTGTAAATGTGCTTCGTTTACATATCAAATTGTAAACGATGAAACCGCTCTCGGGGCAGTTTCCCACGCACTTGAGCAAACTTGAGCCATGCCAAAATAGGGAGACGGGATACCTATCAACCATCCAGTATTAAAAAATGGATGTGATCGGGGTTATGTTTGAATATGTTGTCTTAATGGCTCACATACGTGTTTTTGGTTTGTGTGCAGGCTATTGGTGAGATAATAACCTGCAACAGCATCTCGCATTCATCAACTGGATATACATATATATATATATACAATGATTACTTACATAAATCTTACCTATATATACATATGTATATGTGTATATATATATATATATATTATAAAGAGCAGACAGACTGACTCCTCTAGCCTAGCTGGCAGTTGCTTAGAGCTTTGAGTTCCAAATTCGATTGATGTCTTAGCTTTGACTCTGATCATTGTGCATTATGCACCGTTGGGGTTTCCCAGCCACACCTACAGTTACCGCAGCATTTGCAATGTGCTTTTTGTCACGAGTAATAAACCCATATGATGAGAATAACTAACTGGAATGTAGGGAAAACAAATATTAACGGGAATATAGGGAATATGTGGGAATATAAGGATAAGCCCGATAAACCACTATGATGGTAATTGGGAGTTCTGAACATTCATATTCATGCCCATATGCTCCATGGTGCTGGAATATTCACACCTTAATTGGGTCATTTTTTGAAAATGTGTTTTTTTTTTATTCCAGGACCATGAATCTAAATAGACAACTGATGATTTTCAGAGATTCCCGCCACCCTTGACCTTATCTATCGTTATCTGAGATGTGTCTGTCGGTGTGGCAGGTAAGAAACCCATAAGCTGTCCGAAAGGACATGAGTAGGTTAGAAAATACGGTCATGTCTTTGACAGCTCCCCGTGTTCTCAGCCACCGAATGTGTCGTGGTCAACGCCAGGGGGGCGGGTGATTGCTCAACGTTGCGAAGTTTCTCACACTTCACTAGCTACTGGGTGAATCCATAAGGATACTTGGTGGCTCATCCCACGAATCGTAAGTGGGTTATATCTCCCTAGTTATATGTGGATTAGCCCTACTCATCTCATTTATAACTGGGGTTACAATCCACTTACTGTAACTGGGATGAGCCACCAAGTAGCTTCTTGGGTTATTATTGCTAGAAATTGAAATCATGTCATGCCAACCTGCGACCACATGATGTTTTGTATGATATCTAAGTGTAGCCATGTTGTCAAGCAGCCAACCAAGCCAGCTGATCATAAAAACATGTGATTGTTGGATGTTGCGTTGGGGCTGTGTTTGACTTTCCGTCCCTTTCTTGAGGATGAGGCTTACTGTTGATTGATGTTTTCGAGAATGGATTAAACCATTGCCAGCTCGAAGTCTGACATCTTTGCATGTTGCTTTTCTCCCTTGTGGAAACTTCATGATCTGGAGCACTTCCGATCCCTGGCCCGAAATTGCTGGTACTGGCCTGGCGCAAAAATGACGCAATTGTGCTGGTGTTCCCAACGACTAATAGCTTGGCAGCCGAACTTCCATCGACTGCTCCGTCTCCTGCCACGTGAAAATTTGCGTTCGACTGCACTGTTCGCTTCACGCTTTGCGATCTTCGCGCGTGGCCTGACTGACTGTTCGCTTGCATGAAAAGGACCGCAGTGGGAAGCTTTGAAAGGCTTAAGATCGGGCATTAAGATTGATGGCGACCTAATCCATGTAATGATCCTTCCCTGGTAGCTTGACTTTGCTTTTACATGCCGGGCCTAAGCTCTATTCATTACTTAAAAGATTGCCAAAATATACATACGCTTGCGGATATGCTTCATGGGTGTTTCCAAAGAGAGGGGTAACCCTTAAATCATCCAAGACACTTAGACTTAGAAGTTAGCACCATGGGTTTGGGGTACCCTCAAAATTCCGCTTGCTTATCATTTTATCATCGTTTTCTCATTCAAATTGCAATTGCACGCAATTATTAGTTTTCACAAAGATATGATATCATATATGATATCCACTAATTTCTGACAGTTTTATTCTAAGATGAATATAATGAATACGCACCCCAAGCAGAGCTGCTCTAAGCCATAACGAGAGTCACTTTTTTGGGCAGAAACGGATGAGTTTCCCCACTGCGTATTTGGAGTGTCTGGGCCAGGAAATAAGCCTCTGTGGATGGTTGCGAAAGTTGGTAGATGGACAGTTTATCCCATTATAATCCCCACTATTTGCAGTGTTTTATAGTCACCAATATTTGCCAATTGGTGATTCGGATTTCGCAACCATCCACAGTATGACAACACACTAATGGGTCATTAATACTTATATACATAGATAACCTTACATATGCCATTATTAACCCTTGAATTTTCCGCCAGCTCCACTTTTGTCCATGGCCACAATTGGATCAATTGGGCTGAGCGTGATGTTGTTGAGACCATCTGTAGATACAATACTTGTTAGATAATTTTGGGGTATTTGATGGGTTAGGGATTATTTATAGTATAGATGATCTATATTATTTGTAGATTATTTATAAATCTATATATAATACATGATTATACATATGTATAGTTATATAATCTATAACATATGTTATTATTTTTTGGTAGATTTATAATTTACAATTATACATAAGGTATTGATAAAATCAGTTGAGCAGTTCAAACATAGTTTGTCGATCAAGATGAATTTCATACTATATACCCTCCAGCAATCAAACGTGGATTGCTGGAAACATCCAGTTTCTTTCTAACGCAAACGTTTACCAGAGGGTAAGTTGGTCATGTTGAACATGACCAAAAAACTATGAGTCCATAAAGGTACCCCGGGCCAACTGACAAGGCCAAGGAATGGATCGCAATGGTGGATATATTGCTCCAGATGTGTTTGGTATAGGAAAATCATGTATATTCATGGCGGTTTGAATGTTCGATATGATTATTTGAAGAGAATTTCAGAATTTACGTCGACGTATCATTGGATTTTTGTGAAACGTTTTCACATGTTCTCCCTGTGTTCCCCATATTTTTTTTTGCAGACTTGTTTCCAGTGTTCTTTTTTCCGATACATTTTCCCATATGTTTCCCAGAATACCTTCGGTGTGTTTCCTACATTATTGTGCCCCATACGTAAGTAAGTTTCTTTGTAACTATAAGAACTAGGGTTTACCCTGCTGTCATTCAACATAGCTATTGAACATGACCCAGATTTGCATATTAAAAGCGGTGATTTTCCATAGTTTGTTGTATGTTTACCAGAGGGTATGGGTAATGACATGTAGTTCAATGGGTCATAATCCAACAAACATTTCATGTTTGAGGGCAGCACCTTGCAGTTATTGATGGTAAATAGCCATCAACCCCCCAAACATTCCAGATTATGACCAGTAAATCCCATTCCAACCCATTAAATACATTATAAACTCATTAAAGCCCATTCACTCCCATTAAAAACCGACTAAAACCCATTAAAACATCTTAAAACCCATTCACTCCCATTAGAAACTGACTAAAACCCATCAAATGCCAATAGATTCAATAGATCCCATGAACACCGCATCAACTTCCCATGTTTTTCTCAGATCGTTCCCGGGAAACAGGTGGCCGTGGCGTCGGGGCTCCAGCAATTGGATGCCAGTTACAACCCACGGTGGCTGGAAGTTGAGGACACCAAGCAAGGGAAAAAAATGTCGACTGGTCAATCTTGGAATATAATGGGATTTAATGGTTTTTTTTCGTAATTTAATGGGGTTTCATGGGATTTATTATGATAATATATTGACAATGGTGATTTCATGGGATTGCAATGGTGATGTTTCATGGTACTTAATGGTGATGATATCATATTTATGTAAATAATCTGGTTGGGTAAATTATCATGGTGAATGTATGGGGAATCATCCCCAAATGGCCGCAAGATTCAGGTCAGTAAGATATTATCATATATCCCATAGGATCCATGGTGCTGCTATATATCGTAACATGGATCCCATGAATATACCCCAAATGTTAGCATATATACCAGCACCATGGATCCCATGGGATATATGACTGGTCGGTGGTTTAGAACCATGGATTTTTATGACTTTCCATCATATATTGGGAAGAATCACCCCAACTGACTTTCATATTTTTCAGAGGGATTGAAACCACCAGCCAGTATATATGATATATGGATAGTAGCTATAAGGTAAGTGTAAGGTAAGTATACATATATATAATTATATATATATATTATAACCATACATGGATATATGAGCAAGGGTCAAAAGATGCTATGTACAGATTTAGTATTCGTCCGCCGTCACTTTCAAAAATCTGTGATTTCCTGTGGGGAGCGATAGGGAGCCTTGAAGAGCAATACCCCCTTAAGTAGGTAAATATGTTGTCATACTACTACTACTACTACTACTGCTACTACTGCTACTACCAGTACTACTAGTACTACTGCTACTACTAGTACTACTAGTACTACTAGTACTACTAGTGCTACTAGTACTTCTAGTACTACTACTACTACTAGTACTACTAGTACTACTAGTACTACTAGTACTACTAGTACTACTAGTACTTCTAGTACTACTAGTACTACTAGTACTACTAGTCCTACCTCTACTTAGGTTTTAGCCAATCATTAAGTTTGGACATAATGCAGTCACGAGAGTTTGCAGAAACAACGACATTTAGGCTTGGGACATACTTTTTGCTCTCCTCCAGTGCGTCATGGTTCACACAAGCGCTCTCACCGTGAAGCCGCATTGGTGCCAACTGATTCTGTCAGGGCACAAGTGCTTAGAGTTGCGAAAGCAATCGTGCAGAGTACTGCCACGGGACAGATCCCACTCGTGGCCTCGGGCACCAACTACATCGCAGGTCTTGTGGAGCTACTCGCCTTGATCTCATGGTTTCTACAATCGAAACTGCAAGATTTGGTTTGTCTTCATCATGTTTAATGGGATGTGCTTCATGACCAGGAGGAAAGTGATCCGGGAGTGTGGTCGCGCAAGAAACGCGCAAGGTTGGCGCAAGGCCGGCCCAAGAGGCCTTTGTGGGAACAATAATTTAGGACAACCCCCATATATCATGTTGCTTCCCCTGGACGCTCTGAAACTGGTCTGAAACCTATCTAAAACCTTGTTTGCGCGCACTTACCAGAACCATCATCCATCATAGGGCATGAAATTTATTATTTGCCTTGACTAAGTATGAGCTAGAACACTACCAGCGTTGACCCCAGGATCCAGTACTTGAGCATATCAGTTGCCAAAGCAAGGTTGGGGGTACGAAGAATGCGCAAATTTTTCAGGATATAATTGTGGGGCGCACGTTAGACCAGCTTGCGTTCAAACGAGCCCAATGCTGGACCCCAGTTGGGCTCAAGTTGGGCCCAAAATCGAGAACCGATTCGACGCAAGTTAGCTTCCCAGACACCAATCATTCCACGGGAATTGCGGCCCTGGTCCCGTCTCACAGCTGCCCAAATAGAGGGAATCTCCCGGAATTCTCCACGTGTCCGGGAGGAGCAGGCCTCACCGGAAGAGACCGAAATTATTTCCCTGTTAGTTAAAGCAGCTTTGCTGCTTGTTAAGAAAAGGTTTGTCCGTGATGTCACAATTTGTGACCATGTCACACTTGGGGAGAGTGCTGGCCAAACGTCAAAAATTGGATGATTCCGGCTGATTCAGCACCTTGTAGCAAACATGATGTTCCGACATTCTTTCGATATTTCAAACGCATCTTGGCCCGTATGGCCCTACTGCTGGCATGCTCACCTGATTTGAACGACCCCCATATAGGTATATATTCTATGTATATATGTATATATATAAATATATATATAGATAGACGTAATATTCTACTATATATATAGAAATACATATACATATAGATATATTTATATAATCCATCTTCTTTTTGGCCAAAAGTGAACTCCCACTGTGTGAAGCGATAGGGAGCCTTGAGGAGCGATACCCCCTATACTGATGACCAAGGAATCAGTATCATGTTTTGACCGTCGCACATATGGATAAAAACATAATAACTAGGTCAATCAACTGGATGGGTAGAAACTACTCCTTTTTTGTCCTTGGTATGGGATGATCCACGTTCACCAGCTGCCAGAATTGGTCATTATTTTGCAGGGTATCTATGGTTGGCCATGATGTCACTGGGATGTTATATTGAATATTAATATGTTTTTTTTTGGCATATGATGAATATAACAATAATGATTATTGAACATCATAATATCCCTGGAAAATGTGGATAGTTCATGGGAATATATTCTCAGTTTCAAGGGATATCAATGGGATATGAAACTAGTCATATGGTAAAAGGGAATTAACAAACAAAACGCGCACACACACACACTATAGCATAGTTGACGCTTGGATTTAACTTCTCGTATTTTTGGTTTGGATTAAAGTTGGGGGATATAAGAAACTACCATCTGCTTATGACTAACATAGCCATGGAAGCCATGGCCCATAGAAATAGATGGTTTACCTAGCTATAAAGTGGTGGATCTTTCCATGGCTATGTTAGTCATAACCAGATGGTATAGTTTTCATGGATTTATGAAGCAACTTACATAAAAAATGGGCCTCACCTCACCTTGGGGCGCACGATTGTTGGGAGATCTGCGATTTAAAAGGTGGACTTTTCATGGGAACATGACGAAGAATTGCTATCTGATTTGGGATATATATATATATATATACAATATGTATATATATATAATATGTATATATATTATATCCCTATGGATCCAAACACTGTCTAAGAAGGTACCTAACCTAACCCCCCTTTACTTATATTCCAGTCCCACTTCCTTTCAGAAGATACGGCTGGATCCATAGGCTATATATATATATCTATATCATATTCTACCATATATACAGTATATGTTTGTTAAGGAATATGAGATTTGTTCCGATTACCCTGATAACCCCCATAGGATTTACATATTATAACTCCATTTTTTGTTTAGTATTCCAAATTTGTGGAACATCTTAGTTATATACCTATAATCCATGTGGATAGTTCATTGAGGATTTGATGGTGGGGTAATAGGTAGGTACAACTGGGAATATACATGAACAAATACACGTGGGCCTCCGAATAGAATAGTGAAGTGGTGTACAACTGGGCTTGTTTGGGATTTATGGTGGAAATTATGGTGGGATTTATTTTCATGGGTATGAATTCATATAAATTCATCAAAACATGGGGATATTTCATGGGATAGAATGGAAGTGGTGATATTTAGTGGAATATAATTTGCTGTCCCTATAGGATTAATCCTAACATAGATGTAGAAAACCCGTGGGGAAACCCCAGGAAAATGATCTACATCACGGGCAACAAGTTACTAGAAGTTACGGGTGTCTTGTGAGGGTAACTCACCCAAAATTGCCGAACTTACCCTCTGGTAATTTAACATAGCTATTGAAAATGGTGATTTATAGTGGATTTACCCATTGAAAATGGTGATTTTCCATAGTTATGTTAGTTTACCAGATGGTATTTTCCACTCATATGCAATTGGCAATAAACATTGGACATTCCGCATGGTGACACACATTTCCTGTACGGATAATCCCGCCCCTTCATCCAATGGAACCTCACCAAAACAAACCGCTGGTAAACGAACATGTCTATGGAAAACTATATAATAGGTACAGGTAATGTTTGGGTTTATGGGAGATCTAAGTCTACAATAAATTTGAATACTGTATATTATAATACTCTATCTGGTTGGTGGTTTGGAACATGAATTTTATTTTCCCATATATTGGGAATAGCAACCCCAACTGACCAATATTTTTCAAGATGGTTGAAACCACCAACCAGATATAATAGGTACTGTAAATTAACTATCAAATACCATGTCCAAAAACTATGCAACAAATTACCAGAGGCTACGCACAAAAAAGTGGCGCGCTTGCGCGTCAGGAGCAGCAAATTGGACAGCTGGACTGGTTGCATCCACAGCACCTTGGTTTTTTTCGAGATGGGGTGGGATTGTCCCAAACATTTCTTTTTACAGAGATCCACAAATTTAAGATGGTAATGGATGGTTACAGTATGTTGGAGTAATATATACGTATATATATATATATATATCATGTAATTTACTGCCTAGGATGTGTATCGCTATAGATTAAGATCTCACATCTCACAGGTGCATCAAAACCACAATCCAACGAGGGTCAAAATGACACACCCCGTGGGAGAACAGGACATCATCATTGGGGCCACGCTTTGCGGCCCGGCTCTGGGGCCCCGGGCCGCATCGTGATTTTTTATTTTTTCTGAGTTTTCCTCATGAATGTATACATAATAATATAGTATATATATATATAGTATAATACATATACCCCATTCCATCCAATGGTCTAGAAGTCTAGAACCATAGATGCGCTAAGTTTTTAAACTTCGATTTGGACTTCCAGGCTGCCATTGGGCAACTCCCCACGTTGCACCAAAAAACCTGGGTCTTTTCAGGACTGGATTTGCCGTGGCTGCCACTGGACTTTATGCACCTCTGCAGACAGTGGGACCGGTGAATGGTTTGTGGAGGATTTTCCTCATGCTGTGGATGGTTGCGAAATCCTGCACCACCTTGGATGGTTGAAACCCATAAATAATAGGATAAACCGTCTATCAACTGGTGCAGGATTTCTTCCATCCACAGTAAGTTGCATGGAAGTTCCATGTGGCAACTATCGGTGAATCCGGAATAGGTAGTCTTTCAATTTGATTTTTATTAGATTCGAAGGTTTTAAAGGTACCCTCTGGTAATTTAACATTGCTACTGGAAATGGCCATTGATAGTTGATTTAGCCATTAAAAATGGTAATTTTCCACAGTTTTTTTGT
>Ga0126342_10018642_pt1 | contig 11874 bp, 9 predicted proteins | sample Cyp1metagenome_FD_92528 | JGI IMG/M metagenome (GOLD analysis project Ga0126342, IMG submission 92528) | Coral microbial communities from Lord Howe Island, Old Settlement Bay, Australia - Cyphastrea 1 metagenome | ecosystem: Host-associated > Invertebrates > Cnidaria > Coral ... | reverse complement strand
TTCTCATCTTCACATCTGCTCATCTTCACATCTTCACATCTTCACATCTGCTCATCTTCACATCTTCTCATCCTCACATCTTCACATCTTCACATCCTCACATCTTCACATCTTCTCCTCTTGTCCTCTTGCCCTCACATCTTCACGTCTTCTCCTCTTGTCCTCTTGCCCTCTTGCCCTCTCCTTCTTTTCTATTTCTCTTGTGAAGGCGGGGGCAGGGGCAGTGCCAACGAGACGGCACGAAACGCAACCCTTTCGCACGAAATGAGGTTCGATCGCCAAAAACTGATGTAAAATTGCGATTTCAAGTCGTCCCGCGCAACCCTTTCGCACGAAATGAGGTTCGATCACCAAAAACTGATGTAAAATTGCGATTTGAACTTGTCCCGTACAACGTTTTCGCACGAAATGAGGTTCGATCGCCAAAAACTAAAGTAAAATTGCGATGTCCAAGTCGTCCCGCGCAACCCTTTCGCACGAAATGAGGTTCGATCGCCAAAAACTGATGTAAAATTGCGATTTGCAAGTCGTCCCGCGCAACCTTTTCGCACGAAACGAGGTTCGATCGCCAAAAACTGAGGTGAAATTGCAATTTCTCTTGTCCAATCGCGACCTTTTCGCATGAAATGAGGTTCCATCGCCAAAAACTGAGGTAAAATTGCGATTTCCTGTGTGTAAAAGCGTCTGTGTGTAAAAGCGTCTGTGTGTAAAAGTGTTAGTGTGTAAAAGCGTCTGTGTGTAAAAGCTTTTGTGTGCAAAAGTGTCTGTGTGTCAAAGTGTCTGTGTGTCAAGGTGTTTGTGTGTAAAAGCGTCTGTGTGTAAAAGTGTTAGTGTGTAAAAGCGTCTGTGTGTAAAAGCTTTTGTGTGCAAAAGTGTCTGTGTGTAGAAGTGTTTGTGTGTAAAAGCGTTTGTGTGTGAAAGCGTCTGTGTGTGTGAAAGTGTCTGTGTGTAAAAGCCTCTGTGCGTAAAAGCTTCTTTGTGTAAAAGCATCTGTGTGTAAAAGCTTCTTTGTGTAAAAGGGTCTGTGTGTAAAAGCTTCTGTGTGTAAAAGCGTCTGTGTGTAAAAGCGTCTGTGCGTAAAAGTTTCTGTGTGTAAAAGCGTTTGTGTGTAAAACCGTCTGTGTGTAAAAGCGTCTGTGTGTAAAAGCTTCTGTGGGTAAAAGCTTTTGTGTGTAAAAGCTTCTGTGAGGAAAAGTGTTTGTGATGCAAACTATTGTCTTGTACTTGTGCTATATTGTCTGGATACTCCTCTTCTCGTCTGCCTATCACACATGTTTAATATATTGTTTTGTAATATGGTGTCTCCATACTAACAAGAGAAGACCCTGCTCCTCTACGCTCTCGGGCCATCCGTCGTCTAGTTTTTGTTTCAAATTTCTTGCGCAAGGTACCACAAGTGCGCCCTTTGAATCGCCCCATGCGCATCCAGAGCCAGGCAGAAAATGAGTCAGTTGCGCGCATACTAAGGGCTTGTGAAACTGCACTCGCACTGGCCATCCGATTCAATCAGCCGAAGCTTGGCTCTTGGAGCCGTGCACATTCATGTCAGTTCGCAGGCTGATGACGAGTTTCTTGACAGCGATGGAGAGGACCTTGTTCCTCGCTTTACCTTCACACCATGACCAACCTGTAACCAGGCATTTGGCATATTCATGATCGGTTGCAGGATTTCTCTTCAGTTCCATGTGGCAAAGACCCACGACTGGCTTGGCGCCCAGTATTTAACCCTTGGCAGTAGATTTTTATGTTCATGGCTGTATTGCCCTGTGCTGTTCTCAGGTTTTGCGGCAACGAGCTCACCATGTCTTGCAAGCCGGAAAAAATCAGGAAGCAGCATTTGAGTTGCCTTTGTCAACCAACATGGGATGGGTTAATTTTCCAATGAGAGGTTGCCCAAATTATGCAAGACAAAAAAATTATTTCATGTAAATCCGAAGGCAAGACTCAGGATAGAAGCTCTTGCCGCAAGCCGGGGCAGATGTAGCACACTTGCAACTTTTGAAACAAGTTACTATTTTGAGTATTCGTGTTGAAGTTAAAGTTGCACGGCCATTGGTTGCGTTAAAGGCTTGGATTCCATGTTATTGAGACTCGCTTCTTATGTTGACTTGCTCCTTGTTTATTGCCGCAAAATGCTTGCTGCAAGCATCGCCTTCGATTTAGAAGCTGCAGTATATTCGCAAAATATTCAAAAATAATTTGGTCAAGGTAGGCATGGGCTTGCAAGTAGAAAGGTTGCATAGTTATATTGCGAAATTTTCTTGTATTATAAAAAAGAAATTAAAGGACCGGATAACCCTACAAGGCAACTTCTTCCAATAATGCGCACCAAATGTTGTAGCGGGGACGGGGAAAGAAGGAAAGACAAAGGAGGTGGTGGAGGATCGAGAAGTAAAACAAAGTTGTGTGTGACAAAGTTGTATGTGAAAGATGGTGTGTGTGTGTGACAAAGTTATGTGAGAAAGATGGTGTGTGACGAAGAGAGATGGGGTGTGTTTGTGGAACATCTGAAAAGATCCAAAATTTCTATTTGATGATTTCCATTATGCCGCTTATTTGATTTGGGTTTCTATGTGATATTGATTTGTTATTTTCGATTGCTATTTCCGTTTTTATATCCAATGCAGAGCAGGGGGTGGTAGCAGGGTCTAGAGTCTACTACCAACGAAAACACTCTGGTTTCCCTGGTAATGCATGGCCTGATCAGCCATACGTACTTGTATTTTTTATTATAATGGGACGTGGCGAACCCAAGAATTACTAAGTCGTTTCCAAATAACCTGATTTCCATTTTCGTTTTACACGGTTTTTATAATCTGAATTTATAATGTTACTCGAAGATGAATACATTACATTAGAATAAATTATTCCTTCGAGTAAGGACGTAGAAAGTATACTTCACATTGATCTTTACGTTAGGTTATCTAATTTTCTCCTGTTAGGTTTATTGAGATGTTTTTTGTACGTACGATATATTCTATATTAATAATTCGATAAGTTATTTTTGAGCAAATATGTCCTTTGAATTTATACTTTTAAATTAGTAATTTATTTAAGTAAAGTGAATTGCCGGCCTTTTTTATTTTTTTACCTGTCGGTCGTTTGTGTGTTGAAATTGTTGGTTGCTGTGATAGGCCTCACCTTCTTTTTTATATGATCGAAGTTTACATAGCCGAAAATTACACCAATAATTCCTTTTTTGTGAATTTTAAGAAACTGCTCGTAGCTATTTTCATATAAATAGGCAATAGGATATACATTCCAGGTGTGGTTACTTCCTTTTGGTTTTTGGTAAGGCTTAATTGTGTACATAATTTAGGGGTTGATTATTGAACATAGGCCATTGAGCCTAACGAGGGGAACTTGCACGATAATAAGGATATATTTTTCCTTTTCGATCTAATTTTTTTAAATATTTAAACCTGACAGTGTTGCTATGTTTCTTGGACGGTTTCCTAACGTCCCTGATTCGATGCGGATGGAATCCGCAACCGATGGGATTTTAAGGTTAATTTTATGGAGGTGATGTAATAAATCAGCCGTTTTATACCTAATTTTAAACTCAGGTTCATACCTCCGAGAGCAAAATTCCATCCTTAATCAGCAGCCCTGGACGGCAACTCCTTCAGTGGGGGCCGTAGTTGGGCACTGCAGTGACAGTCCCTGGGCGCCGTCGTGCGTAGCTGATATATGACATTAAACCACTCCTGTAAGATTTAACTGAGGTATCTTTATATTATCGATATATTCCATATCAATAATTCGATATATTATTTTTAAGCAAATATATATATAATATCTGAATAAATATAAAAATTTCTTTTTTTCCCTACCTGCCAGGAGAAGGTTATTAGATTTTATCTATGTTATCTGGTCCTCCTCCTCCTGCCTTTGCCTCCTCCTCCTCCTGCCTCCTCCTCCTTTCTTCCTCCTCTCGTTGTCCTCCTCCTTTCGTTGTCCTCCTCCTTTCGTTGTCCTCCTCCTTTCGTTGTCCTCCTCATCCTCCTGCTCAATTGCGACTCGCGGTTCACAATGTTCGCTGTCGGACCTTAACTACGACCATCTACGCCCAGTGTTCCCTGCCGGACCTGAACTACGACAATCCACGCCCAGTATTCCCTGCCGGACCTCAACCACGACCATCCACGCCCAGTAATTTCTGCCGGAGAAGATATACCAGAACATATACCAGAAAATATGCCAGGTAGATTGCCAGAAAATATGCCGGATAGAATGCCAGACGATATTTTAGATAGAATACCAGAAGATTTGCTAGTAAGAAATCGATAAATGTCATGGTGGGGAAAACACAAAGTAAACGTTTTTTCTTTTTTCCTTTTTTTTCCTTTTTAAAAAAAACAAAATTAACAGGAAATTATCCGGAGGGGATCGGTAACTAATAAAACCATTTTCCCTGGACCTGTGACAACATTTTTGCAGGATTCTTGACCAATGTTTTCAAAGATCCTTTCTTGTCTAGTATAAATTCCTATAAAAAATCCGGCAAGGTGTTATGGGGATAATTAAGGTAATCCTATTTAGTGTGATTATTAATTGACCAGATATCTGAATTTATAGTTTTGAATTAATAATTCGATTAAGTAAAATAAAACAGATTGCCTTAGTATTTGCACGATTTTGTGGCCCCTGCTCCTTTGCTCCTAGGATTCCTCGCCGAAATTCTTGTTTGCCACATGAAGCTGTTCAGAACAATCAAAAACTCCGTTTTTACTCCAACTTCAGCTTGTGAATTAAAACATGACGTGACTTGTCCTGGAGGCGTGGTCTCTTTGATTTCTGGTGAGGGGTGGACGATCGTGATGTCCTCAATGTTGTGTTTGTCGATGTTGTGGAAATGCTGAACGCAAAAAAATCGATAGCCATACTGTGATGTCTGGAGGCATCTCTCGATGTGGAGGTTGTTCCACTGGATGCGCCGCTCAGGTCTGTGCTTTCCAGCAGGCCTCCACCAAGTTCTTTCGACGACCACATTCGCTGCACTGTGAACGCACTCTCTGGAAGCGTCTTTGCCGATCTTTTCGTCCTCAGGAGAAACAATGGCTCGATAGTCACAGATCCCAGGGACCCCGGTGACCCCCCTGCCTGTTTATTAATATTGATAGAAAGGAAGAGGAAAAGGAAAGAAAAAGACCGAAAATTTATATCGATTTAGAAATTGCACACACACCCAGCGAGAGCCCGAGTCAACCTCAAAAGACGGACAATAACCAAACGCAAGGGAGGGAGGCGAAAAAATGAACCAACCTACATGTCAAAACGGACCTAACACAAAAGAAGGCACACACCTAAACCCCACAACAAATTACGAAGTGGCCGTGACGAGGGAGGGTAATTAGGAATCGAAAAAGATGTTTTTGGTAACGAGAGTGAAGTAATTAAAACAGTTACCTAAACAAGGATGCTAGAGATCTTGACGTCAGCACTATTTTCAAACTATCTTGAGCTTCACACAATTATTCACGGCTTAGTTAGCATCGAATACCAAGGCCGGGTTCCAACAAACACATAATGGTTGTTTTGCTGAACTTGGAAAAAAACATCAAGAACCTTTTTGTATTCTTTCCTTGAATACCATCCATATCTCCATCAAATGATGACATGGAAAAAATCCCTACACCATGGTCCCTCACCCCAACAATTGAGGAAATTTCTTGCGACAATAAAACCTCAGATCAAACATCAAACTCCAAGCCATGGTAGACCCGTAATTTTTTTTTCAAAAACGCTCCCATCCTTTATTTCCTTTTCAATTATAAAAAAGTCATCAACGATGGGAGCGATTTGCTGCTAGCAATTTGGGTGATCCTACAAGGCCGCTGTTCTCAACACTTCAGACCCTTGTAGAACGATTCCTATCCGCCAGATAGCAATCAAATATCATTTGGGATTCAAAGCTGGGCCAAGAAAAATGCGTCCTTCCATACCACATGCAAATATCTCGAGCCTGTGCACCAACCACAACCTCACACCTGTCAAGGTGCCATTTTTTATTGCGGGGAAAAATATTCCTCCTCTCTCCGTATTTATTTCCAATGTTTCTAGAACAAATACAACGAACAAACATTCCAAGACCCTTCATTCTTTGAACAACTTCTGACGACTGGTCCATCCGTGGGCAGGTCACGCACGCTGGGCATCAACATCCATCTGGCTATATTCGGCCAAAAGAAAAATCATTTTACAACAAGCAAACAAATTCTCTTTTTCATTGATTCACAATTCCGACCTATGCCCAACATACTTTCCCACTTCATCTTCCAACACGCAACCGGAGATGCTTTCATATTACAACCATCAATTTTGAAATCGACGCCGGTCAATAAGAACCTACCAGGCTCTTCACCAGCCCTTTTTTTACTTTGTTTCCGTTTTGACGATCGACCAAATTTCGTGCGCAAGATGCCCGGTGCGCGGTAAAATTGCAATTTTTCCTCAGTCTTGGACGATCGACCCTCATTTCCTGCGAAAGATGCCTGGGGGGAGGTAAAATCAGTTTATCGCCCAGTCTTGGACGATCGACCCTCATTTCGTGCGAAGGGTTGCTCCAGCAAAAGTAAAATCGCAATTTTTCCTCCGTGTTTAGCGATCGACCTTCATTTTGTGCCAAAAGCGTCCCTCCAGCACAAGTTAAATCATTTTTTTCTTCACTTTTCGACGATCGAGCTTCATTTCGTGCGAAAGGGTTGACGTTTCGTGTGTGCACACAGGCACCACCCGGGTCCTAAAGACAGAAAGATAAAGAAGGCGAGAAAAACAAAAAGGAAGAAAAAAAGGAGATAGAAATAGCTCATCAAAAAATGCTATTAACTTGTACCAATATCAAAGAAAAAATTCTTGGTGTGGTGACCGGATTAAATTTATTTTTATCGTTTAAATGTTTACTTATTTCGTTTTTCCCAATGTAAAGAATTTCCAATCTTAGTGTGAGCTCTAGTTTTTGTCCTTCTTGCAAATATGCTTTTACTTAGTTTCGCAGAACCAAAGCACACAACCAAAAGCTCCTAAAAAATTAACCGTAAATAACGTTTTAAGTGTTCTGGGACACCCACTTCCGACGTAGAACAATTATGGAAATAGTTTGTGCAAACCTCCCCGTGCAGAAAAAATTGTCTGCAACGTTTTGATCTCTGAAATTGTTTCTGTGCGAAAGAATCTGGGTTGAAAGAGGCTACTGTAAAAGCTTGTCTATTGGCAAATAGCTGCAAAAAAAATCTATGAAAAAAGCGGGGTGCATGATTTCTTTAAAAATATATTAATTAAAAAATAAAAGTAAAAAATATTTAAACACCCAAAAGGGATAATGCATCAAGTACTGCAAATGACAGGTCCATAGACCATTGGCAATTTTTTTAAAAAAATAATAACATTTAAAGAAGTACGGTAGCACGAGGCTCTGAGCGCTGTACATTCTGTCCGCTCTGATTAAGATATATTTGGACCTGGGTACCAATTACTCGATAATATCTTGACCGTATACGGAATCAGAAAAACCTGGTTTGCGTACTTAGCAAAAAAAAGGACACTGGGCAGGAAAATACCATGTATGCATTCCCCAAATCCGATTTGGTATTGTCTGGTAAAAATATTTTCTTCTACTGTTTCTTTCTTCGTTTCATTACCGTCTAGCCCCAACGAACTCATCCAGGATCGGTTGGACCTGTCAGATTTGTGATTGTATTGTGTAATTTCTGGTTATAAGAAAAATTAGTGGTGTCTTAGGGTTAATTTATTTTTTTTTAATATATAATTTTTTTATATTGTAATTTATTATTTATTTTTTAATAAATAAAACCGAATTTAGTCCCTAAATATTGGTTAGTTTTACCCAAAAAAAAATATTAAGATTGAATTAAGGATATATTTTCCTTTTTCTAAAAAAAGAAATAAATTTTACGTATTTTTTTTCAATTTTTTTATTCGTATTATGTTTTTCCACAAGTCAAATAAATAATTTAAATTTTTGTAATATTATTTTATATCCTTTTTTGCCAAAAAAATATTATTAGAAATAAAATATTATTAACTAGGGTTGGCCCGCTGTTTCCAACAGCGGGAGGTTTACGCTAAGTATTTTGAGACAAAATAAGTGCTGTAAATTATAAAAAAAAATAAATTTTGTTTTTTTATCAAAAATAGTCATTTTTCACGAACCAATTTATGGATTACAAACAAGCCCCGAACGGCCCTGAGCAATTTGACAAATCAAAAAAAAAATATTTTTAGTGAACACAAAAAACACCAAGAACACCAAGAACCCAAAATGAGGATCCCGTCTGGCACAAAAATATTCGTTCTTTTTTTTTGCAGCTGCACCGATTGTCTCGCTGCGCCATGGCCTCTCACCGGCTCGCGCAGGCAACCAGAGATTGGAATGCAGCACATTGATACACCTCCTCAATAGTCAGACGTGTCTCAATGGTCAGTCCGTGGCAATCGGAGCATATTTTCTTTGAAGTCTTGGCGTCAGCATGGTACGGCCGGCCAGGGTTATTATCGCATCTGTGTGGTTGGCTTTTGTTGCGGGGGCGTTGAAGTACCAGCATGGAATACTGCGCGGGGTTGTTGTGTATCTTAATCCAAGGTTAGGGGTGGAAATATAACGAAGATTCATAAATATCCAAGGCAAAATAGGTGAAATCTGGCCGGGCCAATCTGCCAAGACACTTGCACCAATAAGAATGATGATACTTTTCTTTACCTTGATTCCAGTCATGATCTTGTTGCACTTTATGACTCAGAACAGCGCCGCAGGAATAAAAGATGCCTGTATTGGGTGAACAAAATAAATTCATTTTATTAATAATACATTAAACAAGGTTTTCATTGGGTATACAAAACGAATTTAATTTATAAAAACACACCAAAATGGGTGCCAAAATCTGCCAGTCCATTCCTCCCAACTTTCTCGAGCACATGGAAAAAAATAAAAACTATGTAGACATATATTGATGAATAGTATCTAAACACATTAGAATAAAATAATGTTCCGAAATTAAATGGGGAAGGGGTAGAGCCACCCGTTGCGTAGGGGGTTGGGTTGGAGCAACCAATTTTAGTAGTAATCCCGTTATTTTTTCAAAAATATCAAAATCTAATTTTTGGTCATACCTTTTATTCTATTATATTCCCTAACGATCCCTAACCTTGGGTCAAGAGGCGCCAATATCCCCGCGCAGTATCCCATGCTGATGCTTCAACGGCCCTGTCTCACAAGCGAACCGCGCAAAAGTAATGATATCCCTGGCGGTGCTATCTTGACGCCTAAATTTCACGCCAAAACTCCGGATACCATGGGCTGCCTTTGAGACATATCTGCGTATTAAATACGTTTAAGATATTAATTCTTACCCTAAAAACTGGGTACGCCTTGGGCGTCGGTACGGGGACGTACGGTAGGTACGTACCGTGGGTACGGGTACGATGCGGGTACGGTGCGGGTACGGTACGGGTGCGGTACGTGGGTACGGTCCGTAAGTACGGCATACTGGTGTAGTGTACCCACCGTATCTGTTTTCAGAAAATACGTACCCACCGTATCTATACCAGTACGCCGTACCCACGTACCGTACCCACGTACCGTACCCACGTAGCGTACCCACGTACCGTATCCGTACCGTACCGGTACCCAAAAACACATACCTACATACCGTATCCATACCCAAAAACACGTACCTACGTACCGTACCGTACTTAACCCCCCTAGGTATGTATACCGTACCCCCTCCGTGATGCTCAAATAGAAAACCTTAATTTCATAACTTTTAAAAATTAATAAAATATATAGGTTCCTACTTTTTTATATATTTCTTTCATATTGTAATTAATAAATATTTTTTCTTCGTTTTAATTTTGATTAAATACGCAATAAATTCACTACAAAATACAGGGGTTATAATCTTAAAAATCCAATGATTCAGTAAGTGGCAGAGGAATTTTGGAGAATTTCTTCACTGAAATGGAACGAGGAATTGGCTCTTTTGCTTTGCGCTTCTGACTTTCCTCTTCGCTGCAGCTTTTGTGGCTTGGGCAATAGGATTTTGTAATTTCACTACAAATTACCTGGCCTTAGAAAATCCCTTTTTCGATCAAATTTATATTTTTATCCACAGGGCCCCGGTATTTTTTTCTACAAAATAATTTATAATTCAAGATTAAAGTGGGCCTTAAACCTTTTCACAAGGTAACCTCACAACAAAATAATCCGTTTGTACTCATCCAAATTAAATTTCTTATTCAAACAAACGTAAAACTCAAAACGCCACGCAAATCGCTCGAAGGTCGGACATGTATTTAATATTTCTTTTTGTCTTTGCTTATTTTAATTGAGTCGGGGGTGAAACCGCACAAACACAAGTCAAGTGTCTGGTAACTGTTTCAGGTCAACAAGTCATGTCGCATGTCACCCCCCCACAAGATAAGGGAGGGAAAACGCAGTTTGGGAGGGGATAGAAAAATCGAACGGGTCAAATACAACCCACCCTCCACACCCTAGCCAAAAGTAAGAAGTAAAGATCATCCGTCAAACAACAGTGACAGATGTAAATGTCACAACATAATAATAAACAGAAGTTGTTTGGAATTTTCAGTTGGTTTCCAGCATTCAGCCAGGAGCATCTGCCGCCGCACAAGTGCGGAATGGAAAAGGAAGGCGTCCAACTACGGAAGTTTCAGTAGATTTCACCGCACTTCCACACATCTTAAAATAGCTTGAAGAATTTGAACATGTTTAACATCTTCAACTCTTCATAGGAGGATCAACTATATTTGCTTGACTCTGAAAGCTGAGCTGAAAACACCGCCAGGCTCACCAACACCGTCAGTTGGTTTTCAGTTCATCAGAAATTCTTTTTTTTTTACAGGTGGTACGTTCGCAAGCTCACTACTCCCAACAAACAAAGGCCACAACAAGTTGAAGCCAAACGTTTGTGCTCGTCCCTTTGGAAATTAAATTTCTTATTCAAACAAACGTAAAACTCAAAACGCCACGCAAATCGCTCGAAGGTCGGACATGTATTTAATATTTCTTTTTGTCTTTGCTTATCTTAATTGAGTCGGGGGTAAAACCGCGCAAACACAAGTCAAGTGTCTGGTAATTGTTTCAGGTCAACAAGTCAGGTCGCCTGTCACCCCCGTTTTTTTTTTCGACATGTAAAGAGCTTCTTCACTTTCTTGTAACTTCCAAGAGCATTGTTTCAGGCAAGCATATATCGCCTGCAAGGTTTCCTCCCGAGATTGCTTGGCATTCTTTCAGTTTGGAGCGTGACGGCAGGTCAGCAATATTTGATTCCGAAGCCATTCTTTCATACTATGAAGCGGAAGCTAATTCTGCTTCTACTAAGGACACTGCACGACAGATGTTGTACATGGACAGTGAAGGGCTGGATCCTTTGATCAAGCAAAAACGTGCAGCCTCGTTGTCAACCAAATTCAGTGCTGAAGAATTGGAAAGTTCATTGCGGTAAAAATACCTCACAAACAAAACTGTAACCAACTCAATTTGACAAATTTTCTGCTGAAGTCCAATAGATGTCCAGTGCTCCATCAGGACTGGTGGGATGGTTCCCCAGTGAATTGCATTAATGCCAAGTTGATGGATTATGACAACTGCACCCCAGATTCCATTCCCATTCTCGTACGCACCGTCCGTGTAAATCACTGCCGGACGATCGCTGCTCAGGAAGCGAATTTCTCGTGGTCGCATTCGGTTAATGATCCTGTATGTATCATTGTACAAGCGCGATATGAGCTCTGTATCTGATGAACCTGACTGCAAACTTGCAAACTGTCTGGCGGCAGGCTTCAAACAACGTCCAACCACAAAGCCACCAGCATAATTCAGCAATCCATGCATAG
>Ga0126342_10018641_pt1 | contig 11875 bp, 6 predicted proteins | sample Cyp1metagenome_FD_92528 | JGI IMG/M metagenome (GOLD analysis project Ga0126342, IMG submission 92528) | Coral microbial communities from Lord Howe Island, Old Settlement Bay, Australia - Cyphastrea 1 metagenome | ecosystem: Host-associated > Invertebrates > Cnidaria > Coral ... | reverse complement strand
TTGTTCTCATATAAAGTTATGTTGGGTGTTTATAAACAGGTCTTTTTCTACAAAATGGAGTGCCCCGACGGCACCCAAATTTCCATAAAAACTGATTTATAGGGGGCCCAAGGCCTACCATTCCATATGGGAAATGTCAAGGGGGATTATATATATATACATGAAGGTTTTGGCTTTGGGGTGTAACAGCACACCACGTTTAGCCCTTGCTCTAAACCTGAAGCGGGTTCACGTTCCACCAACCCGCGGGCGATTTTGCGATATCTCGCCTTGCTTTGGATCTTTGCTGTGTTTTGCGTGAACTGGTTTTGCCCTGCGCTTCCAGCATTGGTTCCTTGCAGTTCTGCTGTCCCGGCAGCGTAATCCCACCCGGGCACATCGTGTTTGACTTCCTTTTTGCATTTGACCTGTTTCTCGGGCTTTGCACCATTGGTCTTCTTTTTGTACATGGTTGTGAACTTCCTGTTTGTCTTCATCTTCATCTTTGTGACGCCTGTGTCCGAGCACTACGGCGAATTCTACAAGGCGGAGAAGGGAAAGAAGACTCAGAGCTGGTGCCAGACTCCGCTGGCATCTTTTTGTCAAGGGCTTCAAGGCATTGACACAGTCACAACTGGCATCAATCAAGACCCGGCTGCAGAAGCACCATTTGCGAGATCCCACGTGGATACGCAGAATTACGGCAGCAATGTGGAAGCAACCGAAAGATCCGTGGCGCTGCCTCAATTGCAGCAAACTCAACAGATACAATATCAACTGTTGCGGAGATTGTGGTGGTCACTGGGAGGACTTCATGGACCATTCTTTTGTGCCCCCCAGCCAACAACCACAGCAAAGACAAGCACAGATGTCTTCAGCTCATTCGCAGCAGTGGGAATCGTCCGGAAGATCTTATTCGAACTGGACGCAGCCGGAAACATGGCAGGAGCAGGACTGGGGCGATTGGGAGAGCGCCTCAGAGTCATCAAGAAGCTCTTCTACCAGAAGATTTCCGCATTATCAGAAACCTCGTCAAGGCCGTCGAGCACAGCATCATCAACAACGGCCTCAAGTCCCAGCACAGAGCAAAAAGGGCAAGAGCAAAGGGAGCAAAGGTTCGAAAGGCCACAAAGGCAAAGGAAAGCATCATATCGAGCCACCGCCATGGTCCTCAAGTGCAGCCCAACCTCCTGCGCCGACGTCAGCTACGCCAGCGCAGTCAAGAGCCGAGGCCAAACTGCACGAGATTGTGTCGGTGCTCAAAAAGAAAGACGATCCAGAATTGCAGACATTAGCAAAAGAAGCAGATGTTCTGCAGAACAAGACGGCCACCTCCAAGCTCCACAAGGCCGTCACTGTCCATGGGGATGCCAAGACGGCAGTTTTGGAAGCCCGCCAAGCCAGGGCGAACCTCCATGCGTCCTGGAAACAGTACCTGGAGACAGCAGTCACGACGTGGAGATCCTTCCTCGAAGACTTCGACAAGGAGGACAGACGTCTCGAAGAGCTCATTGGCAAGGCGGACATGAATCTGCAAGCTGCTCAGAACTCATTAGACGAGGCCAAGAAAGCAGCGACAGAGGAGGAACTCAAAGACCAAATCGAGACCATCGAGGACGAAGACGAGGGATTGGACAGGACTGCCAAGTCCAGCCAGGTCATGCGAGAAGGGCTCAAAGGCATGCTGGATGGCCTAGAGCAGTTGCATGCGAGAACGGAGGAGATTTGTGTAGAAACAGGAAACAAGCGCCAAAGGGTGGACGATGGCAACAAGTCATCTGCCATGCAGCCTTTTGGTGGGGCCGGTCGTTAGGCCAACAGGTTAACGATCAATGGCCCGAAGGCACAAGTTGTTCCCTTTTGAAATGGGGACACACTTGCATCTATGAGGACAACTTTTTGAGTCCGTGGCAAGCAGTGGATGACGCTTGGAAACTTTCTGCTCAACTTGGGAGTTGGCAAGAGCGAGGAGAGCGCACACAGGTTCCATTGCCACGAACTAGAAAGCGTTTGTCAACAATTGATCAGACATCACATCTGTCCTTTGATGAATGTGTGGAGATCGCATTTTTTCCAGAAAACGATGATCCTGATTTCTTGCAGCCCTTCACTACGACTATGACATTATCCTCTTTGGAAAGTTGGTCTCACAAAGAAGGCAAACCATGGAGCAAAAAGAGATGCAAGAATGGCAACAGAGAGCAGTCGCAATGCCTGTGGCCTTTCTCGCAATTCAGACTTTCTGATGCGTGGCACAACCCTCTTCCGGAGGGGTTCCAGGAGCAAGGTGATCCTGATCAGGAAGTTGACCCAGACATCATTCCGGATCCAGTTGGTGCCCCACAGTTTGTTCATGACCTTCTTGGAAGAGCAGAAGAACATGGAGCGTTTACTGATCTTGACAGTGATGGAGACTTGTACATACGGACATGGTATCTCCACCATGAAAGCTTCCGGTTTTGTGAACACCCCAAATTCCTGGAGTTTTCTGAAGACTGGAGAAGATGGGAGCGAGATATTGGCTTTGCATGGAGGCATTGGATTCGACCCAATGAGGAAATCCAGATCCACGTGGTCCAACCTGACCCTTACAGAGGATACCTACACCGGCCAGTTCATGCTGACGTTGTGATTTCCCAGGGCCACTGGATGAGAAGGTTTTCAGCACTCACGACCATCCATCATCACCATCATCAACATCGCCCTTTTTCCTATGCTGTCGCATGCTCACTTCCAAGGCACATTGGAGGAGTTACACTTGCGACAGCTGCGAACGTTGATTATTGGTGTCAGCAACCAAGTCTGAGCTGCCGTACGACCTTTGCATGGATTGACATTCCCTTCTCCATTGCCAATACACACATTGTTCAACATGGACAAGCCTTCACAATCACCATTTTGGATTCCATTTCAAGTGCCAACGCTGCGAGCGCATCTTCAACACATGCAGCGCAAGTTCAACAATGTGAACCTGAAGAGCTATCATTGATGCATCAAACTGGAGTTTCTGGCCCTGAAGGAGACGTCCAAGAATTTGACATGGAAGTTCATTCCCAGCAGCCTCCCACACCAGGGGCCTATGAGAGCAGCAGTCTTCACAGTGGTGACATTAGCGTGCTGATTTATCGGTTGGATGAACCAGACGCCCACTGCTTTGCTTCGGGTCGTACCTACATGTCAATTTTGGAAGAGGCCATCCATGTGACCCAGATGAGACGCAGAGATGTCAGATGCTTTCACTATGTGCCAGCGACACCTGCTGGGGTACATGACGCTGCTGAAGAGGCGATCATTTTGCAAACCATGCGCGATATCGCACCTGGCTCAACGGAGAAACTGATCTTGTTGGACTTGGAAATCCACTTCCATCCATTGAGGGGTGGTCTTCTGGTGCCGGCCGCAGTTAGCCGCAAAGTCCTCAAGGTCACCACAAGCCTCCATAGAGAACAAATTTTGATGCTTACTGGACTCTATGAATACTGCCAAGTGCAACAACAACGATGTGTTGTCAGCAAGGACAACGAGCTTTGGCCGGTGCATGACAATCGCGTGCATCAAATGAATCACGGCATGTACATCAGGATCCAAGTCCCACCACCGCTTGATCCAGACCTGGACACTGAGATTGCCATTGGAATTGCCAGAGACCTTGCAGCAGAGGAGGAGCCTGATAGAGATGCAGTTGCTGCTCGATGCCGAAGCAGAGCCTCGCATGTCTCGCTCAGACAAATTGGCACCAATATCCAAGAGATTGACTCCCGATGGGACCCTAGAGTTCCACTCCCTAACAACCTCCTTGGCCAAGTTCAACGACCAAGACTTCCAGCCCAGCCGCACCGATGTGAATTTGCACCCGGTCATGAAGGACGACTACGACGTCTCCTTGTAGAAGCAAATCTCATTGAGTGCGAAGAGGAAGGCAAAATCATGTACGTCACCATTTGGTACATCCACCACACCAGACGGCCCAGATGCTTGGAAGGTAGATCAGCGCGACTTCAAGATCTTTCTGACGACTGGTGTGCAGACATTCTGCAGGTTTGGCAAGATGAAATTGACATCGAAATTTCCAGCAGAATACAAGTTGTCTTTCCTCCGCCACCTTGCAGCAGATTTGAATGTGTCCAAACTCACATCATTGTTGAACAAGGAAGTCGAGATCAACATGTGACTGGACTTGTCAGCTTCAGGCATGAACCTTCGCCACAACCACATCGTGACGCTTGGGAGCACAGAGCATATTCTTGGGAGCAACTGCAGAGCACTTCGAGCTTACTTCAGTTGATTGGGCTCACGGCTGCATGCAGGCATAGCATTTGCAGAGTCACGCTCAAAGGCTTCCCATTTGCAATGGTTGATCGCTTGGAATACCTTGAGGCCGCAGACAACATCGTCATACACATCCACTCTGCTAGCTCCATTGAGCCTGATCGCGTGGATTTGATGCAGCGATCCTCCTCAACAGAACGGCGGCATGCAATTGACCTGCCTAGCAGAGCTACTGAATGTGACGGCTTCCAGACGCCTCATCTGAATCCAGATGCACCTGAGTTTGTTCCTGGAGTACCAAATTTTTGGACACAGCCGGCGGACATCAATGACCTTTTTGCAGCATGGCGAATTGGAGCAGTTGAACGACAGGTAGGAGAACCTGCCGTGCAATTTCAGGTTTGGTTTCTTTGCCCAGAAGGAGGCTACCGTCGATGTCTGCATCCACGTCAGGTCACGTTACGGGCGAATGTTGATGATTGGAGAGCACAACTTGCAAGTGTCTGGAGCGATCATATCCTTCCTGGGTTCCCTTTTGGCATTCACCTTGTCCGGCCCAATTCACCACATATGGAGCCAGATATCACGGCGCACATTGTTCTCACGCAGCTTTTTGTGAATCGTGCAGCCGGAGTTCTGGTCACTATACAGGATGATGCTGTGAACAACCGACTCCCATACAGGATTGCAATCACAGTTCCGAATCCATGCCAGCAACCCCATGTCAAGGAGGAAACGGGCTATGCACATGAAGCGGCTTCATTCAGGTTGGGCTCAGGAAATTTGAACTATGAGGAACACCAAGCGTTTCCCACCAGGCATGGCACTGGACTGCATTTGATTGTCACCCATTCATTTTTGAACCAACGAGGCGCTAGCTCCTCTCAGAGCCAGGCCATTGGTACCAGTGGTTTGAACCTCCTTCAGAGAGGATTCAGTTTGCAGAGTACTGGCTCCGAGCGCCTAACACATGGTGCGGTGGCTCAAGCCCATGGGCCGGAGACCAGCCAAATCCTGTCATTGGAGCATCTGATTGCAGCACCAGCATCTACCACGGCCGTTCGACTCAGAGCGGGGCATAGTGATCTGCAAGTCCCACAGTATGTCGAGACTCCAAAGCCTGCTAGCCCAGGAAATGTCACAGCTGAGCTCAGACACTGGGGACTTGATTGTGTGGCGCTGCAATTTGGATGCCATGATCAATTTTTATGCTTCCGCAAGGATTACAATGTGGACGGCACTGGCTTCCACTACATGTTCTGCAACAGTGATGTACATGATTCCGATGGCTGTATTCTTCATTCCCAATTGAGTGAGCTTGATCAGTGCGGCATGATGAAATTGTTGGACTCACTGGGATACGCACGGGCGGTCATTCTCAGTATTGAGATTCTTCCCTTTGAGATGCATAGAGTGATCTTTTGTGACAATGTTCCTATGTTTGCGAACAAGGAAGAGCCCAACAGAAAGAGATCGCAATGGCCACTCTGGCATACGCTTCCGAAGAAGCCTGGACCATTTTACCCTGCAGAACTGTTTGAGTCCAATGCGCCAAACAAAAGCGAACACACTATTTTCACGGGCTTTTGCCAAGATGACATCCAAGAACTGATTCAAGCCGGTGAACACTTTCTTTGTGATGACTTCACAGCCTTCCAGGGGCTGGATCTTCCGGGATTTGTTCAGCAGGCGATAGCCACGACCAGAACACAGGCGAGTTTTGATAGATGGCTCATCTACACAGACGGCACGTCACAATCTCGCCTGCGACGTCATGCACCGCAACATGCTGATGCTCTTGGATTTCCAGATGCATGGGCTATGATCGTACTGGGAGAAAAGATCATGCCAGATGGGATGACGATTGTCGAGCCAATCGGTTGGTTTGCACAACCAGTACACTATGACCCTCTGGGAGCCTGCTATACGCATGCCACAAGAATTGGGGCAGAAGTCGCAGAACGTGAGGCACTACTCTGGGCCGGCATATGGCGACTTTCTCAAGATAGCTCTACGCCGACAATCTTTTGTTGCGATTCCTTGTCATGCGGCAAACAGGCCTTTGGCTACATTGGAGTAGACTCCCCTGATGAGGCATACCGGCTCCTTCGCGGAGTCTTTCAATGTCTCGAGCACGGACTCCCACGTGAACATCTGGTTCTCCACCATACTCGCTCTCACGCAGGGGATCCATACAACGAATTTGTTGACCTTGCAGCCAAGCGTGAAGCACAAAGCAGTTTTCACCTCAAACAGGTTGGGATCAACATGCAGAAGTGGCACAAGATCTTTCCACACTTATGGCTGGTCTTTGGGCAGCGGGCTGGACTTCCCCAATGGCAAGATGGGAAGCTAGAGACAGAGGTCCCGGAGATTCCTAGCTTTGGCTCCCTGCAGACCAGTGATGGCAGTCCTACGACGGAAGCCACACTCAAGTGCGCCATCAGCTTTGCAACTGCGAATGTGTTGTCACTCTCCCGAGGACCGGATGGGCATAGCGGCAAACTGCATTACCTTTTTGACCAGATGCACTTTTTCAGACTCAATGTACTGGGATTACAAGAATGCAGATCAGATGCGGGGTTCACCACATCCCACAGCATCCTCCGTTTTATGTCCGGACATCGGCAGGGTCAGGGAGGGGTCGAACTGTGGATCAATTTGAAGCAGCCCATTGCGCACGATCCTCAAGGGCAACCAGTTCATTTCCACGAGCATCACTTCCAAGTTGTTTTCAAGGATCACAGAAGACTTCTTGTCAAGGTTGAGTCTGAAGTGTTGGATGGATGGTTTTTCGTTGCGCATGCACCGCATAGTGGACGCCCACGAGATGAAAGAGAAGAAAGGTGGCAGCAGACATCACAAATCCTTGCTGAACATGTCACCCATGAAGCATGTGTTTGGATGATTGACGCGAATGCTGAGCCAGGAAATGCTGATGATTGCACAGTATTTGGAAGAGGCTTGAGAACATCTGCAAACACGATTTTGTTTCGAGAATGCCTTCAGCAACAAGAACTTTGTCTGCCATCAACTTCATCCATACATCAAGGTAGCCGAGATACTTGGACCAAACCTGATGGAGGGGATACTTTTTGCATTGACTATGTCGCAGTCCCCACGTCATGGAAGGGTTTCTGCACATGGTCTCAAGTTCTTCATGACTTTGACCTTGCGACCACTCGAGAGGACCACAAAGCTGTTGGCTTAGAAGTCACATGGTGGCAACGCCAAGTGAGACTGCCACCTAGAACCAGACGTCCCAAGATTCCGAACCTGCTGCAGATGGACTTCCAGAAATTGCGTGATACAATTCAGGAATTTGAAGTTTCTCAGTGGAGCGTTGATGTGGAGAAACAAGAGCAAGTTTTCCGACAACAGCTCCACTCCTGTCTTCAACAGCAATGTGCGACATCCATCTCTCAGCCCAAAAAGAGCTACATCAACAACGAAATTTGGCAGTTGAGACAGAAACTGCTCAAATGGCAGAAAAAGCTCAAACAGGTCAGGAAAAGCATAAAGTTTGAGACCCTATGGACAGTCTGGAAAGCATGGAGGAAGGCAGATCCTGACATCCATGGAGTCGAACAGTTCAACTATGGCACCTCTTTGCGCTGCGATTCTATTCTTCTTATGGCTCATTTTCGTGCATGCAGGCTCACCATGAGACGACAGCTGAAACAAACGAAGGCGAAGGCCGTCGAGAATTGCCTCCAGCACATCACTGAGCACACGGCAGCCTCCAACATTTTGCGAATGCTGCGTCCATTTGTTGGTCCCACCAACCCGAAGAAGCAGAAGAGCAGAACTTTGCCACTGCTGGACAAGTTACAAGGGGACAGATGCCAAACCCCAGAAGAAGCAAGAGATCAATGGATACAATTTTTTGCCGAAATGGAAGGTGGCCAACGTCAGACGCTTGAGCAGCTGCGTGAAGATTGGATTGATACTCTGACAAAGGAAGATCAACCTGGATTTGCGTTACATGCAAGCACTCTTCCCACTTTGGTTGACTTCGAGCTTGCGTTCAGGAAAGTTGCTTGCGGAAAGGCAATTGGCCCTGACGAAGTTCCAGGAGAAGTCTGCCATTATGCACCGGCTGCGTGCGCAAGAGCAAATTTCTCAGCGCTCTGGAAGCTGGCCCTTTTCGGTCACGAAGCGCTTTGCTACAAAGGTGGACTTCTTGTTCAGGCCTACAAAGGAAAAGGAGCCACCACACAATGCAGCTCGTATCGATCATTACTGATTTCCAGCCATATTGGCAAATCGATCCACCGAGCTTTGAGGAGCACGCAGGCATCAATTTTTGAACACTTCATTCAAGCGCAACAACTTGGAGGCAGAAGAGCAATGCCGGTCACTTACGGAGTGCATTTGGTGCGTGCATTTCAACGGCAAGCCAAGCATGCAGGAACCTCCTGTGCTCTTATCATGCTTGACCTGAAGGAGGCATTCTACCGCATTTTTCGACCTCTTTGCATGGATGGCAGGGTGACTGATGAAGCAGTTGCCGCTCTCATGCTGAGACTTCAGATGCCACATGATGCGCTGGAAGCACTACGTAACCTTCTCAAGGAACCGTGTGCACTCCAACAAGCAGGCATGGACTGGAGACAGCAACGGAGTGTCAGAGCGGTGCACTCCCAGACCCACTTCTGGATGCACCAACAGCAGGATGTGGTCCACACGTCACATGGATCTCGTCCTGGAGACCCTTTTGCTGACATCATCTTAAGCTATGTATGGGCAATTGTCTTGCACAAGCTCCAGTCCTTCATGCAATGCCAAGAGATTCTCAGTGCCTTTCCGCATCGACCGTCATTGTCCCTGTTTGCTGTTGATGAACCAGAACAAGGACGCTTTGACCAATTTGTGGGGCCAACGTGGATGGATGATCTTTGTGTTTGTGTAGAGGGATCGTCACCGGCAACTTTGCTGCGCAATGCGGGCCTTGCCATCGGCAAACTGCTGGAACTCTGCACGGAGCATTGCATGACTCCGAATTTGCAACGCAACAAGACTGAAGTTCTGTTGTCCCTTCGAGGAACAAACTCCAGGCACTTCAAGAAAAAGCTCTTTGGACCAGATGCGACAGGACAGCTTTCGGTCATCAATGAGTACGGCGCCTATCATGTCCCAGTGACGCACCGTTACTGCCATTTGGGTGGACTCCTTCATCATGCAGCGGATCAAAAAGCAGAAATCAGAAGAAGAATCGCGATTGCACACTCCACAGTGTCGCAGCATCGCAAACTGGTTTTTCGCAATTGGCAACTCTCGCTGCAAAAGCGTACTCAGTTATTTGAATCATTAGTCCTGAGCAGGCTCCTTTACGGAGCGGAGACGTGGGTGGCAATGGATGACAAGACGGAACGCACTTTTCATGCGGCAATTATTCGCCTATATCGCAGACTCCTTCCGATTGCGGCGGATCAGCATCTTTCTGATGATGCCATTCTCTCACAAGTCTTGCTCCCAAGCCCGAGTGAGTTGCTGCGTAGAGCACGCCTTCGGTATGTTGCCACGCTCCTACATTGTGGAGAACGCCAAGAATGGGGACTTCTTGGAAAAGATCGACCCTGGACTCTTTTGGTTGAAGATGACATGCATTGGTTATGGTGCCAATTGCGCAACTGCTCATCACTTCAGGATCCACAAGAGCATTGGCCGCAATGGGTTGACATCATTGTCCATCATCGCTCTTATTGGCCCAAATTGGTGCGCAGAGCAATGGAGCATGCCATTGGCCAGAGACGAAATGCATGGCACGTCCAGGAGTTTCACAACAACATCCTGAACGAGCTGCGCTCTTTCTTGAACTATGTGCCTCACCCATCGCACAAGACAACAGACAGTGTGGGGTTCTTTGGATGCCTTCAGTGCAGGAAGATTTGCAAGAATGGTGCTGGAGAAGCCTCACATATGTTTAAAGTCCATGGACACGTTGCAATGCGTCGCACGTTGATTGACACTACGTGCTGCCCTGCATGTCTCAAGGAGCACCACACGATGGAAAAGGTTGTGGCGCACCTTTACTATTCCTCCAGGTGCCGGCAGATCCTACAGAGCAGGAATTATGCCAATGACCCTGCACCGGGCACCGGGTCTTGCACCGATAGAGCAAGAGTTCAACAGCATGACCGCTTGCTTCCACCAATACAAACGGAAGGACCGCTTCTGCCTATGCCCAGAATGCGACAAGATCCAGGGATTGACAATGACCTCCACCTAGCATGCGTGGAGTCGGTTCTTGACTCGGACACCATTGAGGAGACCATCACGAGCATCAAGAAGATTGGGGAGGAGCGGCCTATCTCTTGGACTATATGGACGAGAACTTTGCACTTCTTTGTGGAAGCCCTGGTTGAGCAGGACGTGACAAAGTTTGAGCAGCCTTTGGACGAGATCAAGAAGCAGTTCCAAGGGCTTTGTGATCCAAATGCATGGGATTTTGTGTTTCCTGAGTCTAGCAGACCCTCAGACTTGGAACACATGGAACAGGAGTGCCGTGACATTGCGGTAACGGAGTGGCAGCAGACACTGCATATCCCCAGACAATTTGGGCGACATCGAGTTCTGCTCCATCTGTTTGCAGGACGCAGAAGGAGAGGTGACATACAATTTTTCCTGGATGCAATGCCGGCACCAACCAATTTTGTCCTTCATGTAGTCAGTGTTGACATTGTGATTGACGCTACTTGGGGCAATGTCATGGACCAGCAGACGAGAAGCTACTGGCTCAATCTTGCCCATCAGCGGTTCATCATCGGCTTTGTTGCTGGTCCGCCTTGCGAAACCTGGTCTAGGGCCAGGGGACGCACTGTTGAACCTCTGAAACTCAAAGGTCGCTCTCAGCCACGTGTTGTTCGCACTGCAGAACACCTTTGGGGGCTACAGAGTCTTTCACTTAAGGAGCTTTCCAGGTCTTCACAGGTAATTGCCTTCTCACTTTCACGCTGCATATGACTTGCATCATGATCATTGTTGGGGGATTCGGCATTGTTGAACACCCTGCCGAACCGGACGAAGAAGATGCGGCATCGATATGGCGCCTGCCGATTGTGCAAGCGCTGTTGGTTGCGCCGGGAGTGCAGAAGAGAAGATTATCGCAAGGCCTTTTCGGCGCCATTTCGCCGAAGCCGACTGACCTCCTCACCGTCAACCTGCCCGACCTTCCCTGTGAATTGAGGCAATGGATGACCCGCACAGAACTGCCTCGCGCTAGGGCCATAGGTTTGGACAGCAAAGGCTGCTGGAAAACTGGGTACCTGAAGGAATACCCTCCTGCGATGTGCGGAGCACTCGCAAGCGCACTCCGCAAGGGCATTGACAGCCTGAGCGTAGTGCAAAGCGCAGAGCCACCAGAGGCTGATATTCAAAGATGGTGCGATCTCACAGCAACTGACTATGGGACGCATCTTGGCACAGATTTTGCCTTGTAAGCTCAGGCGCTGAATTCGCTTTTGAGACCCGGTCGCTGCGAACAGCAACAATAGACAGTTGGGAAAAAAAAATAAGCCGACGTAGATCCCCAACAGCGGTTGGTTTCAAACAGTGGTCCAACTTTGCAACCCAAGACGGATTAATGATGGCAGGAACAGGATTCCATAGCCTAAGTCTCTTCGGC
>Ga0126342_10018640_pt1 | contig 11875 bp, 13 predicted proteins | sample Cyp1metagenome_FD_92528 | JGI IMG/M metagenome (GOLD analysis project Ga0126342, IMG submission 92528) | Coral microbial communities from Lord Howe Island, Old Settlement Bay, Australia - Cyphastrea 1 metagenome | ecosystem: Host-associated > Invertebrates > Cnidaria > Coral ... | reverse complement strand
GAAGGTTCCGGTGAAGGTCTGGGAGGCTTTGGTGCAGAGCCAGGTCAGGTTCAACAAAATTCCGGAGAAGGTCCGGAGGTCTGGGAGGCTTTGGTGCAGAGCCAGGTCAGGTTCAACAGAGGTTTTGGAGAAGGTTCCGAAGAAGGTCTCGGAGGCTTTGGTGCAGAGCCAGGTCAGGTTCAACAGAGGTTCCGGAGAAGGTTCCGGAGAAGGTCTGGAAGGCTTTGGTGCAGAGCCAGGTCAGGTTCAACAGGGTTCCGGAGAAGGTTCCGGAAAAGGTGTGGGAGGCTTTGGTGCAGAAACCAGGTCAGGTTCAACAGGGTTCCGGAGAATGTTCCTGAGTTCAACAGAGGTTCCGGAGAAGGTCCGGAGGTCTGGGAGGCTTTGGTGCAGAGCCAGGTCAGGTTCAACAGGGTTCCGGAGAAGGTTCGGAGAAGGTCTGGGAGGCTTTGGTGCGGAGCCAGGTCAGGTTCAACAGAGGTTCCGGAGAAGGTTCCGAAGAAGGTCTGGGAGGCTTTGGTGCAGAGCCAGGTCAGGTTCAACAGAGGTTCTGGAGAAGGTTCCGAAGAAGGTTCCAGGAGGCCTTGGTCCAAAGCCAAGTCAGGTTCAACAGAGTTTTCGGAGAAGGTTCCGGTGAAGGTTCGGAGGTCTGGGAGGCTTTGGTGCAGAGCCAGGTCAGGTTCAACAGAGGTTTTGGAGAAAGTTCCGAAGAAGGTCTGGGAGGCTTTGGTGCAAAGCCAAGTCAGGTTAAACAGAGGTTCCGGAGAAGTTTCCGGAGAAGGTCGGGGAGGCTTCGGTGCAGAGCCAGGTCATGTTCAACAGGGTTCCGGAGAAGGTTCGATCCTGGAGGCTTTGGTGCAGAGCCAGGTCAGGTTCAACAGGGTTCCGGAAAAGGTTTCGGAGAAGGCCTGGGAGGCTTTAGCGCGAGCCAGGTCAAGTTCAACAGGATTCGGGTCCATTTAATTCAGGGAAACCCAGCTGAGGCGTTTCCAGCGCTTGGCTTCGCAGCATGCTTCAGAAAGATTTGTAAAAATAAAACGTTGCAGCAGTTGGGGATACCACCGAAGTTTTTTTTTTTGGATACAGGATTGTGCTGAATACTGCCCCAAGTCAGGTATGAGAACTCAATCATGACATGATCACTCATCGATTTACGTGGGCAAAGGACAGCAAGGAGCAATCCCAGAATGTACAGCGCAGCGGGCGCAGCGGACAGGTATTCCCAACAACTTCGGAGCGGCGTTGGGGACCCTTGCGCCCTCCATCCTCTCGAGATATGAAAATTCGCCGCCTAGCAGGATGGGCGGGTGGGACGGAGGTCATGCAATCAAGATTCAAGATATTCAAGTAATGACCCCAGATTCAAAGACCGCGACTGAATGGATTCTGATGCGTGGAGTGATTCTGTTTAGAGGGACGAGGTCCCCGAATCTCACTCTTGTCCAACTGGTTGTTGCAGGCTCTCCTTTGCAGCCAAAAATGGAACACCTTGCTGGAAGCCTAGTTTTCCAATTGAACCAGTCGGGCGCATGGTCATCGGTCCGAATCAACTCCTGAGCAAACCCACCGCTGTGGGTAGTTGGAGTAGCTGTTACAACCCCATCTTGGATATTTGATCATTCTTGTTGGTCGTGTGGTGTTCCGATTCTTCCCCTTGGTTCAATCCCCTTCTTTTTCCGGTGAAGGCCTATCACTGTACCTTTCCCAAGGTCGTCCTAGACTTTGAGTGGACCGCGGACAACCGGAGACCGGTCATGCCCATCAGCGAGATCACACAGTTTCCTTCGGTGCTGGTGCGCTTGGACGGTCACAAGAGTTGCATTGTGGACGAGTTTAATACGTATGTCAGGCCAACTCTGAACAAAACCTTGCCGCAGTTTTCGATCCAACTCACTGGAATCACACAGGAGATGGTTGATAGATCGCCATCATTGGAGGAGGCTCTCCCTCAATATTTACGGTGGTTGAAGTCTCATGGACTACTTGGGAATGAAGGTCAACGAATGGGATCTTGGGCTTTCTGCACCTGGTCTGATGCAGACATTGCTGCGCAGCTGGTGCGCGAATTTCACTTCAAGAAGATAGACATTCCTTCCTGCTTTGATCAGCACCTGGGCCCAACTTTCTCTTTATGACTTGTCCAGGTGTCACGTGTTCAAACAGTTTGGAGGATGTTTGATTCATGCACATCCTGGATTTTTCCAATGAACATTTTCAGTCAGCAAGATGGGTGCATTTGAACGTGGGGCACTCCAAAATCCAGTGGTTCATCATAATTTTCTCATACCTTGCCTGTTTTTTCCTTATGGCCATAAATTGGAGATATTCGGACAGACCCAGGTGGGTGGATCTGAAAATTTTATACAAGCGTCACTATCGGAAGGAACCCAAAGGAGGCCTGCAGGCCTGCGTGGAACGTCTGGGCTTGACATTTGAGGGCAGAGCACACGACGGCCTCATCGATTCCAGAAACACCGCAGCCATTGCGACTCGGTATCGGTGTCCTCGACGCGGCTAAGACTGGCGATGGGTAATCCCTAATTTCGATATTTAGGAGGTTTCCATAGGTTTCCTATGAATTGGAATTGGAATGGGAGTACCCCAAATCCAAACTTAGACCATTTCAAGAAACCGCTAGATATTCTCGGAAGATTTCCCCGACTTCTATGGATGATTTTCCTGCGAAAAATTGGTTTATCGATCTTGCCATGTTTGATTGCCAGAAGGTTCATCCTCTGGATTGATGAGAAGAGCTGAGGTCCTTAAAACAGGATGTTTGTCATGAAATGCAGCCCCTAATGACACTTCCAATAGGAGGGCCAAGAGGGCATGGTTTAGGCACGGTTTGGATTACCCACTCAAGCTCCTGGGTTTTAAACTTTGACCATCTTTGACTCTTCGCCATCTGAGGTTCTGCACATGGCAAGAGGATCGATGCTCTTTGGATCCTTCACATTCCGCCGTCCAACTCGTGGCCTTGACAAGAACGGATATGCCTTTGGCAGCAAGCAGAGTCGGGCCATGAAGCGAAAATCACCGGAATCTCTGGGAAAGGAACAAGATGAATCCAAGGAATCTAAGCGCAGCTGAACCACTCCGACGTGTTAAGATGATTTAAGATGAACATCTCTTGGATTTAACTTCTCAAGGCAGATATCGTGGAAGAGACTTCCCGAGTTGCCGTGGCTGGCCTTTCATCAACGCAGACCTATCAATCCCTGAGCTCACGACGAAGGCTTGAGACGCGGGAAGTGAGTGGACCTTTTGATAGAATGCTGAAAGCAAACTCATGTGCCTGTGGCAACAACCTGGTCAGTTCGGATAGCTATCGGCCCAAGACTTGTAGCCAATGAGACATACAGACTGCTGATCCTAGCATTGAAAGCAGTTGCAAGCAGTGCTCCAAGCAGTTGGATTTGATTGTTCCATTGCGTTTGGATATCTTTGGAATCTGAAACTGTCTCTTGACCTTGGTTCGTTGACTTGGATGGTTCCTGGAAATCCTGTTGTGTTCATGAGCGCAAGAGCTCACTTCAGGAGCCCTAAACATTCAAAACACAACTATATTTGGACAACAAAACTGCTCAGTGCTAATGCTGAGACCGCGGGCATGTCGGGCATTTGGAACGATCAAGCCTCATGACCTGACTGCGCTACCACGTTTACGATCTGTTCCATGCCTGCTGATGCGCGGGGGCACATCGCGCGGACCTTATTTCCTGGCGTCAGATTTGCCAACGGAACGCTGGACGCCCTTCCTGCTAGATGTGATGGGCTCCCCTCATGCCCTGCAAATCACTGGGCTGGGCGGTGGAAATTCGCTGACCAGCAAAGTTGGGATCATGGCACCATCCCAACATGGGGAGGATGTGGATTACACCTTTGCCCAGGTTCGAGTAGATGAGGCTGTTGTGAAATGGAAGGCAAACTGTGGAAATATCCTTGCAGGAGCTTCTTGGCCTGTGACCGAGCATGAAATATATTGCACAGGACGCCACATGCGATTTCAGGTCAGAATCCAACATGTTCTTTTACTTTAAACTGTTAAGTTGAGCCTTTGAGAGCAACTGCCTTGCAGGCAACGACGTCATACTGAAATAATGTACACTGAAAGCTGGTTCACTTGTTGACTTTTCGTTTAGATTACACAACTTGTTCTTTGCAGTGCACTCACCAAGTTCAAGACCCAAATCATCGAGGTGGGCCCTGCTGCGATCATGCGGGGCCTGGTAAAGGCTGAGGACCCAGAGACGAAGATCCGGATCTTCAATACGAACACGAAAACACGAGCGCTGGTGACACTGTGACGTGACCAAATTGAGTTGTTTGAGCTTTGAATGGCTGATGAGCTCGAAGAAATGACCCAAGCCAACTGGTGGAAGTTTCTTACAATGCAATCTGGACACAAGACAATCTTCATGTTTGGTGGGTACAGGTTGAGCATTGCATTCAAGTTCATGCGTAGGATCGCGCAAGAAAGCGTGGTAGCCGGTAGCACGTGTAGCCCGATGAACACCATAGCGACGAGGCAAACCCCTGGTGGACAACTGACCTTCGATGGCCCTACAGCAATTGATGGTGTTCCAGGAACATCAGCACCATGGCTGGTGTCTTCCCCCCATTAACTGTGCATGGGGTAGCTTTGGGTATTTGCCAATATCTATTCGTTTGCAGGGTTTACTTTGTTTACTTGAAAGCTTTCTGAGCCCTGAGTTGGAACCTGACTTGCAATCTCTCAACATCTGTTGTTTCTCGAGGTTGTACACCAATTATTTGCTTGAAATTTGGTGGTACAGATGCTTTCCTTGTGTTGTTCTTGAAGTAAGCACAAGGCCGCCAGCCCTGCTTCGATCTGAGGCTCCCATCAAGGTCACCTTCCTGGATGTGCTGGGGGCACGCACGGGCAAGATTTTTCCCACGGGCCATCGTTCAGAGCTCATTGATGGCGTGCGAGTCACCTGCATTGATAGTGCCAACCCAGTGGTGCTGATGCACTTTGAACAACTGGGCCTGGAAACCGGCCATGAGGCTGTCGAGGAACGGAGTTTGGGAAATGACAGTTGCACGGAAGCTTCTGTCTATCCACTTCAACAATCCCAGGTTGTGTGATGTGTGCTTCCTTTGTCAAACGAACCGGCACTTGACCAGCACTTGATGAAGTGCGGGTGCGATAGATCTTCTCCTCCCACTTGCGGTTCGCTGAACGGAGTGGTACTGTACCCCCCCTTTGTCCATTTGTCACAAACATGGTAACCATGGCAGACGGTACGGGTACCCAATCCTCTCCCACGGGTAGCCGAACCCTTCAGGAGCTGAACCACGACCTTCCAATGCTCCAACGCTTGGAACACATCAGACAGGAAGCATCCCTTCGCATGGCTTTGGGACCTGCTCAGGGCAAGAATCTCCCCAAGGTTGGTTGAAAGCGCACCAAGGGGTGAAAGGAATTATGAATGTTGAGTAGCCATGTATCAGTTCTGTTTTTTCCCAAAAGCATCTCCGATGCTGGAGATGCTTGGCCGGACGAGCAAGAAAGGAAGGAAGGAAGGGCCGGACGAGCGTGGATGGACTGTGAATCGTGGAAATAGCTTGGGGGGAGCGAAACGGGAGCGTCGTGGATGGACTGCGAAGCATGGAAATAGCTTGGGGGAGCTTCGATGAGTGCGGATGGACTGTGAAGCGTGGACATAGCTCCGCTGGAGGGAGCGAGGCGGGAACGCCGGATTGTGAAGCGTGGAAATAATAATAGCTTGGGGGGAGCTCCGCTGGGAGGGAGCGATGCAAAAATGCAAAGTTGGTGGCACAGGTTTTTTCGGGACAATTTCCATCAATGCGATTGTCCTCAAAAACTGTGGGTCCAAGATGTGGAAATAGCTTGGGGAGAGCTGCGCAGGGAGGGGGCAACACTAAAAATGCACAGCTGTTGGCATGGGTTTTTCAGGACAAATTTCATCAATACAATTGTTCCGAAAAACTGTGCGCCCAAGACCTGCCAAAGTTTCCAAACCCTGGGCCATGGGACATGCATAGGTTCGTTGGCAGGGAGCGAGACTAAAAGAGCAGGGCACGGGTTTTACACAGAGCAGCTTTTACACAGAGGAGCTTTACACAGAGGAGCTTTACACGGAGGATCTTTTACACAGAGAAGCGTTTACACAGAGAAGTCTTTACACAGAGGAGCTTTTACGCACAGACGCGTTTACACAGGGAAGTCTTTACACAGAGGAGATTTTGCACACAGAATCTTGTGCACACAGACGCGCTCAGACACTGAAGGTTTTACAAAAAGACAATACGGCGCGCGGAACTTTTACAGAGAGCAGCTTTTACGCAGCGAAACTTGTACACACAGGGGAGCTTTTATACACAGAAGCTTTTACGCAAAGATTTTTTTTATACACAGAAGCTTTTACACGCAGAAACTTTAGATACAGAAGCTTTTACACAAAAAAAACTTTACACAGAGGAGCTTTTACACACAGACGGGTTTACACAGAGGAGTCTTTACACACGGAGGCGTTCACACACAGGGAAGCTTTTACACACAGAAGCTTTTACACAGAGTAGTTTTACAAAGAGAAATCTTTACTCAAATAAGTCTTGACGCAGAGAAGCTTGCACACACACACACAGAGGCTTTGACACAGACAAGTCTTTTACACGGAGAAGCTTTTACACCAAAAAAACCTTGACACAGAGGAACTTTTACACACAGAAGCTGGTACGCAAAGAAACTTTCACAAACAGAAACTTTTACACACAGTGGCGTGGCGTTTTACACAGAAGCTTTTACACAAAAAACCTTTACACAGAGGAACTTTTACACAAAGAAACTTGTACGCACAGACGCGTTTACACACAGTAGCCTTTAAGCATAGAAGCTTTTGTACAGAGAAGTCTTTACCCATCTTTCATCATGTCTCATCTTTAATGATCATTCACCATCTGTCATCTTCACATCTTCGTTTTCATGCTCTTCTGGTCAACTCCCTCCGTCGTTTAGTTTTCATTTCGCACGGTGTTCTGTCCGTCCACGCTTCGTCCTTGCTCCCTCTGCTCCGAAGCAAGCTAAACGAGAACCCACGAATAAATAGCGACTAGAAAGATGGGATAGAGTTAATTACATTAGCAGAAAACAGCGACTAGAAGAATGTAGACGTAGCTGACACTGCATGCTGTGGTGAATTGTGGCCCCTGATGCCATCAGTGCGCACGATGTTTCAGTAAAGATCTTACATCGATTTCGTGCAGAGCACAGCTGCCCACACCACAAGATTCTTTAAAAAAGGCGTGCTGTGTGCCGTCTTGCTTTTGGGTTCTCTGGCCCACCTTGTTGTCACATTTGGTTTCTGGGAGAATTCGCCTTCCTTAGACTTTTCCAATTGATGCATGTTTTTCAACTTCTATCGATAGGTTGCTGTTTTATCTCCACCTTCAGATGGTGGCAGCATCTGCTCGCGCTACTTTGTCCCTGACTGTTGCCATGCCGCACACGCCGTGACTGGTGCCATTGCCATTGCTGTTGCCACCACCTTCGATGGCACCGTGGCCGAAGAAGTGGCTGTACAGCAGGAAGGACCCCTGCGAAGGGTGGAGGTGGAGCATCCCTCAGGCCGGATCCAGCTGGATTTGGTGTTGGATCTCAGTGGTTCGAAGGTGGGCCGTTCCACCGGTGCTAAGGTGAATGGAAGGGTAAAGGAGGCCAGCCTCATCAGAACTGCAAAACCAATTATGGATGGGCAGGTTTTTGTGTGCTCAAGACATTTTGAAGGATAAGTTGCCGATCTTTTTGGAAAATGGGCAGATTCAAATGTCTTCTTTTGGATGTACAGACATGTACAGACTACAGACATGTAGAAACATGTGAATAAATGTACAGGCGACGGATGCGCTGAAGTTTCTTGTTGTCGACTATGACTGACTATGTCAGAGTTGTATAGAGTTGTTTCTTGTGCAGTACTTGCAAATGTCCATGGTTCAAAGTGATTGATGGCCAAACTTGTCCGTTTCAGTATTATTGCATAAATGCATAAAGTCATAAAGATTGAACTCTTGAGCCATGCGCGAATGCCATTGATGCAGCACAAACAGCTGGACAAAGTAGAGGGAAAATAGGAAGGCTGCGGGGATACCATAGAAATTACAGTGGGAATTGCTGTGACTGGAGTCACTCCAGTCTATCAGATCTTTTAAGGCGTGACCATTCTGTTGACAGCGAAATCCGTCACCAGGTTGGATCAAATTTGATTGGATAACCATTCGATTGCCTCCTAGCCTTCTGAAGGTTTTGGCGATGCAAGTACTAGTATGATGCAAAATGATGCAAAGTATTTTCCAAACGCCACGCGATTTCTTGCATGGACAGGACTTTTCCAAGCTTCTGTTGTCTCAGTGCCTCTGCGCGAATCAGATTCATCAACTTTCAGAATGTGTCAATAACATCCGATGAGGCTGAATTGCAGAGTTTCATGTTGAGTTTCATGTTGAGTTTCATGTTCGAAGATGTTCGAAGATGTTTTGATTTTCATAAAATGTTTAGTACACGATGTGCAGAGAGCTTCCGCCATGAAGTGGTTCGCTGAGATCCCCCTGACTTACAAAATCTCACAGATTGCATTTTTTCCTATGGTGCAAGCGCTAAAAAAATAGTGTAGCCGAGGGCCGCTCGAGAATGATGGTGCAGTTTTGATTGTCGCCCATTCAACACTTCTCTTTGCACTGAGTTTGCATCATTTTCCTTTGGTATATTTTGGGGTTCATCTCAGACAGACTCAGTAATTCCATGCTTCAAATCCCAGCGCACGAGACCTGGGAGGTATTCTCCTTGGCACCCCGGGCAAGGTGATGCTGGTGCAGCGATTTTCGGAGACTCGGAGACCAGTGGCCTGCTTGACCAAAAACACGTGCCATGCGCGTGGGGTTTGGGGGGTTTCGCCACTGATGACCTCTGGTTTCACTGCAACTCCAGAATTTTTTCAGTGATTGACTCGAATTGCTGTGCAGTGGATTGTCAATGGGACGTCATGGCGCCAAAAAACCATCACCCATTGACATTGCCACTTCCCTATGTCAGGCCATCCACCAATCTTGTTGGCTGCTTGCATCTGCACAAAGGCGACTGGGGGGGAAGAGAGCTTGGCTTTGCATGGCGACAATCTCTGATGCTCCACTGAGTTCTGGAAAGATGGGTAAATCTAGGACACGTAGTAGCCACACCTCTGTTCACTTCCATCTACACAGGTTTTGGTATGATCAGATCTTGGCTCACGAGCTTGCAAATAGAGCCCTCTTACTGTAATGTGCTGTATCCTGCCACCATGGCACCAGTTGTGGCGACAGGTCTCTTGTGACAAACTTGCAGTCTGACTCAGTCTGGCAGAGTTGGCAAGAGGGCCTGTGGGGACTGGGGTGAAATAAATGGCTTTGCAGCTAGCAAGCCCTCTATCTGATGGATTTTCATGCAGTATTATTTGACACTCTGTTGTGCGCGATGAGCATTTTTTTAAGATGGCCTGCTGTGGATATAGAGAGATAGAGATTCTGGGTAGTCACAAATGGATACACATGGATTCCCAAAGTTGCCAACGCCATTGAGGTCTGTCGTTTGAAACCGACCCACCCTGATGACATGTTGGAAAGTTCTGCCCGATTTAGGACTTGGCCTTTGGCCTTTGGCCTTGATGCATCAGGGTAAGTCAACTTTGATGCATTCCCCGACGCATGCGGAACATGTTCAGTTGCAAGAGGGCGGTTGAGTGAGTTGAGTGCATCAGATGGATGTTACATGATGTTACTTCCGTGCTCCAGCCACTGACGGCTCAAATTGCAAAAAACGAAGGCCAGGTTCACATGTTTCTCTCAATGTTGAAGTCAACGCAGTGATTCATCGCGCATTTCCCCCACATTTCCCCCACACCCGATCGATTTACAAGAATAAGATCCATCTCAACAGAGGTGCTGACTTTCATGGACAGATCCGCGCAGGAGCTGCCCCCTGTAGGCAGGGCCCGAAGGTGGTTTAAAAACCATCGTTCTGATCACCATTTTACCACCATCTATATCCATCTATCATCTATCATGTGGTGTAATTATATACATGTGTATTTGATATGCTTTGGGAAATGCTATACCCTTTGGATCCCTTTGGATTTTTTGTTCTGTTTGGTTGTGAGGGGGATTGTGGGATATATTTTTTCAAGATTCTTGTCCTGGTCTTGGCCATGCAGCCCACCTCCAACAGGCGAGAAGGCCCACAGCCGGGGTGCTCTGGGTACGTGGCATGTTGCTGGCACCAAATCCGGGACGACCGGGACTGGCTCGGCTCGTCACTGCGTGTGGTTGAAGGAGATGCGGCCATGACCGGCCATGTCAGTTATCAGTGTTTGTCGGTTTGAAGGTGCCAGATTCACCAATAAATTCATGGAAAGTTGCTGATCCCTCATGGTAGACCTTCTTGCACTGGTTCTTTGAAGCCATGTTGGCAGTGCTGCCTTGCAAATTGTGGACTGAGGAGCTCAAGAAGCTGGGTGTGAGTCAAAGCGATGTATTGCTCCTCCGAGCGTCGAATGGCAAACAGACCGTGGCAGCTTGCGAGGAGTGGCATGCAAATCGACAAGTTCAAGACAGAGGACTGCTGTTGAGCAGATCTTGTCGCCAGTCTTTGGCAGCTGAGGATGGAGACGAGCTTGAGTTGATTGGCCAGTTCGAGGCAGAGAGCGCCACAGAAGTTCTTCTGGAGACATCCAATGTCTTTGTTGCAGCCTGGTCTTCTTTGGGAACAGGTTTTGAACTCAACAGCTATTTGAAAGCTGTCTTGGACGGCAGCCTCCTGTTCAAAGGGGACGTTCGCCATTTATCCCTAAATGGAGAAATGTCGGAACTTAAGATTTCTGATGTCCAAGGGTCCAAAGCAGTTTCAAGTTCAGCACCCTGGCCGGGTCCATGGTTGGTGGACTCGAACACAACCGTACAAGTGAAAGCCACATCCAAAAAAACCGATGGCGGCGGCCAGGGTGGCCAGGGCGGCCAGGGTGGCCAGGGCGGCCAGGGTGGCCAGGGCGGCCAGGGCGAGGCAGCTGGTTTTGCCCGGGTGGGCGGCCTTGCTGCTGTGATCGAAGAACTGAAGGAAGCGGTTCAGCTTCCTCTCCAAAATCCCGCTCTGTACCGCAAGATTGGCGTCACACCACCACGGGGAGTACTTCTGTATGGCCCACCTGGCACGGGGAAGACCTTGTTGGCCAAGAGTTTGGCTGAAGAGCTGGAGTGTCCCTGCGAGCTGCTGGCTGCCACTGATTTAGTGGGCACAGGTTTTGGTGAATCTGAGGAGAGGATCAAGAATGTTTTTCAGAGCTGTAGGCAGCAAGCCTCTGATCGCGGCACTGGGGCGCTGCTGTTCATCGATGAAGTGGATGCAGTTTGCCCCAAACGGGATGATGCCAGCGAGGTGGAGCGGCGGATGGTTGCCGCATTTCTGACAGCCCTGGATGGCGTCCACAGCGGCGACAGTGTGGTGGTTCTGGGAGCCACCAATCGGCCAGAGGCCATTGATCCTGCACTGAGAAGGGCTGGCCGATTGGAGCGGGAAATTGAAGTTGGGGTGCCCAACGCTGAGGAGATGTCGGTGCAAACTCCTGCGAAAATCATTGAAACTTCAACTTTAAATCGTGATGTTTATATTCACCCCGCTTCGCGTGGGGTGGCCGCCCACACCGCAGGTTTATTTCGGTCCGTGAGAGGGGCTAAGGGTGGTTTCCCCCCGTGGGGGCTCCCCAAGCTAAGAATTTTCACTTCCCCCCCCCGTGGGGGCTCCCCAAGCTAGGGAATTTTCACTTTTCCCCCCCGTGGGGGCTCCCCAAGCTAGGGAATTTTCACTTTT
>Ga0126342_10018639_pt1 | contig 11875 bp, 11 predicted proteins | sample Cyp1metagenome_FD_92528 | JGI IMG/M metagenome (GOLD analysis project Ga0126342, IMG submission 92528) | Coral microbial communities from Lord Howe Island, Old Settlement Bay, Australia - Cyphastrea 1 metagenome | ecosystem: Host-associated > Invertebrates > Cnidaria > Coral ... | reverse complement strand
GACTAAAGATGTGTGGAACATGCTAACCAAGCAACATCTTCCAGGATTCAACATCATCCAACGCACTTCACATGACGTTATTACACCCCCCCCGCCCCCCCCATCTGTATACAAGAACGATCTTTCTGGTATAGCATCAAGACTGAGGGTTCCTCGAAGCTCCGGGGAACCCCCAGCCTTGAGCCTATATATATATATTATTATATATTACTGGTGACAACTCTTCAGTGGGGATAGAATGCGCATATATTGAGGATAATCTATTGGGGATGCTGGCTTTAATCACTATGTTTGGCATACGTGGGGATACAATCAACAACAATAAAGATATGATTGATATGATGGGTATCTAATAGGAATATGATGGTTATCCGCTCCAGCAAACTAACAGATTGATATGGAAAACCACCATGCTTTTCCAAGCAAAATGATCTGCAATAGGTAGATATGTGAATTCTATGCCAATTAAGTGGAAGGTGAATCTTGCTGTGAACAGGAGGGTGCTGGGGTGTTGACTGGAGCAAATTGTGGCAATGTCCAATTCTGAAATAGTGAGACGTTCCCCGTCCTAACCATCCTCTGCCGCGAAGTCGTCATGACCACATGATGTTGGTCTGTGTTGTTGATATATCAAGGTTTGCTTGCATAGGGTATATGTGATTGCATTTCTATTCTCATAGCTTATTATGTAGTCGACATGAGTTAGACTTGGGGACCAAAAAAGAGCTGATTTCCTTCCTATTTTTGGCAGGTGAAAGTCCACCCAGAAAGTTTGAAAAAGGAAAGCGCCTTATCCCCGCGAGTTGGGCATCTATTCTGAATTCTCATCCCTTTCCCCGATACCATTTGGAGCCAAAACTGCTACTTATTGTACGGAATACTGTAGAAATACCAGGGTCAATAAAGATATTTCTGGGCATCACAGTTGGGAATATCAAGACTATCCTTGTGATCCATTGTGATCCCCTCATAACATAAACATGGAGATCCCAAAGGAGATTACATATATGTTTAAACATGTTTATAATTGTTTATATATGTTTATTGGGTTTATCCAAATACAATTATCAAACATCAGAGATCCCCCATCCACTTCGCCCGTCTCGTCCAGACCTCCCCCAGCTCTTTCAGGGAGCAGCGAGGGGCATTCACCCTTCCCAAGGCCTCGCGAAATCCCGTTATGATTATGGTGAGGTTATGGTGAGGTTCATGGATTTGTTTGGATGTTTTTCCATTGAACTTCCTTTTAAAGTTATTTTTTTGGGCTATTAATATGTCGGAAATAGTGCAATTTGTTCAGTTTGTTCGGTGACTGAGCCTACCGCTTTCTCTGATTCTTAAAAAAAGATGAACAAACCACATCCACTTACCAAAGTGGGACTGCGATCCTAAATTCCAAACCACATTCACTCACCAAAACCACCAAGAGAGAAGTACAACAGCCAGAGGGCTGGCTCCCGGTGATCATCTGCCTCTTTAGCCTCTTTATTTTGCGCCAACTCCAGGATTTTCAACCTTGGCTGCGCCCCTGTGGGATGCTGAGATATTGTCCACATACGTAATGTATGTGTATATATATATACATATTATATACATACGTATTATATACATATTATATACATATTATATTATATATATACATACTATATATATTATATTATTATATATATATTATACATATTAAATATATATATATATATTATACATATTATAATATATATATATATATATTATACATATTATATATATTATACATATAATATAATATAATATATATATATTATACATATTATATAATATATATATCATACATATTATATATATTATACATATTATATATATTATTATATATAAATTATATAGAGATTATATATATATATATATTATATTATATATATTATATTATATATATATATATTATATAATATATATAATATATAATATAATATATATATATATAATCTCTATATTATATATATATATGTATATTATTATATATATATTATATATATTATATTATATATTATATGTTATATAAAATATAATAATATATATATATTTATGTATGAGTGGCGGACAAAATTACTTACTACTTGCAAAGGACATGGCCAAAGTGGGTGGTCCCCTTTCGGTTGTGAAGGTTTTTCCTTTCATGCTATGTGCAAACATACGGTACCGGCAAGTGGGTGGTCTTCTATTGGATGAAGGTTTTCACACAAATTCAAACATCCCAAGTCCATTCCCTGCTACTTTTGTCTTCCGCTAAATTTACTCATATGTTTACATATTTATACAGAATCTATTGGGTTTTATACAATAGAATTAGTTCAAACTTTGACACTCAACATACAGTAGCTTTGAGTCTTGGATAGTCATTGGGTGCCTCGCAGTCAAAGGTCTCCGTTTCAAACGAACAGCCCATGCACTTGCTATTTGAGGCAAAATGATGATGAACTTCATCAGCTATTCATGGAGAACATATGGGAAAATGATGATTGACATTGATTAACATCTGTTCAACATCAAATTTGGATATATACATTTTCTTAGGGTTTATGCCATTTTCAGACAAACAGAGCTTTGGTGCAACAAAACACTGCCAAGTCACGCCATCTCCTTGGTGAGGAGATCTGGAATTTTCACCTCAAAGGCGATCAGAATGAAGAATGACTCTGGGCTGCCGCGAAAATTCCAAAATCAATAGAAATCCTGAACAATTCTTCAAACATCACTGATGTATACTCGTGTAGTATCTAGCTTATCCAATAGCTAAACAACGACAAAGAAACAAAGCCATGCGGCACATGTCTGACTGGACCCATGTTCGGCCCTAAACCTTGGAATTTGAATCTTTATGTCACAGTTGTGTACAGTAATATGTTTATATACATGAACAATCGTGAATATGTATGTGTATACATGTATATATTCAGTTTCTACGTATATTCAGTTTCTAGATATGATTATACATGTAGATATTCAGTTTCTACGTTTGGTATTTACCAAAGATTTGAGACTTTCCCAACATCCAGCTGAGGATTCCCAGCATTCGGAAGTACCGGAGACTTCCCTTGCATGGCTTCATCCATCATGGACCGAAAGCCTGCTGCTTGGCGTCATCTTGCAATGACTTATGTAGGGGAAATTTCATACAAAATCGCACCCATACCAACCAAATATGCTGCTTTTCACAGATGTTTCACAGATGTTTCCTATAACTGTCACTTTCACCTTCAAACAAAGCCGGGAATAAAGCAACCGGCAATAAACATTGGGCTCTCACTGAGTCCAAAGCCTGATTTGAGGCTCTTCTTGATGCTCTTTCTCCAATATCACATTTCTTACTGTTTTAAACTGAGTTATCTGGCAACGTCTCTGAGGTTTCCAATATCATGTTCAAATGCTGTGTATATTCCACAACCAGCTGGTCAACGCAGCAAAACCGAAACCCTCTTGTGTTGAATGTTAACAAAAAATCACATATAAATCATATTATAATAGTATACATACATATATGGTAACAAATAATGATTTTATAATTTTACATGTATAATTACCATACCAATATATATATATTATATAATTACATAATACATACCAACACTATTTATTGGTACACTTACAATAGTATGAACAAATATGACCAGTCCATGGTGTCTCCGGCTCGCCTGTAGTGTAGGCTTGCACCTCCGCATCCTGACGTCTATTTTATGGAGGTTTCCCAATGGGGGTACCCCTAAATCATTCATTTATAGGTGAATTTTCGATTATGAACCAACCATTTTACCCCTATTTTAGTAAACCACCTTCTACATATATATATATATGTCTATAACCCGGAAAAATAGAAAAATAAGTTAGTAAATCCAAAGATAAAACAGTAAATGTATAAATCTATTCTTCAGTAGGATGTTATAAAACTCTATCTTTGGGGGGGATTACTATATACCAAATTACACCGATATAGATTTCGCTGTGGCCCAAGAGATTGTCTGGATATGGGTCAAATTTAAGAACCCCTAAAACGGATTCTTGTTCATATGATTTAATACTATGAATTGCCAATAACATGTGGATCCATCGTTTTACGGAGTCTTGACCCATACCGGCTCCGTACCCAAGATACGATCATACAAAAAATAACAAATGGCAAACATAGGGGAAACATATGGCTTTAAACCATGCAACCCAACAAACAGGTTGTTGTATATTCATTAGTCCACCTGATCAGTGAAGAAAACCTGGATGAGGCAAGTCATATTTCTTTGCCTCTCACGTAGACTGCTCCGGTTCTTGTACTGGACCTTAAGATCAGTTGGTGTCGGCTGCTGTTGAGATTGTTCTGGCCATGCGCTTTGTTGTGTGCTCTTGGTCATAAGTCATGCATTGATTGTGAACAGTCCACTTCACCACACCTACCATTACATACCATTACTAATATTACTACCATTAATATTACTACCATTGTTGCTGCCCAACTGTCTCTTTTCTGCCTGCACGCGATACTCCTAAAATCCACAAGCAAGTACCAGAGAAACAGAGTGAGAAGGAGTCAGGAGGCATCATTCAAACACATCACATGATTTATCCAAACCCTCAAACCTGCCCACAAAGAACTCCGGATTCCATTTTAGCAACCCATTCCACCGATTCTTGGAATATCATTTTCTTCACTTGAACACATTACACAGCAACATAAGTATCCCAAGCATTCTGGGAGGGGTCCATCAATCTCATATCATATATATATAACCGATTTGAAAAAAAAAACTAACCATTCCTATCCTTCAAACCAGTAAGGTTGGTGAACTAACCATCATATATAACCGAACTAAACTTCTGGATAAATCCTGGTAATTCACCAACCTGAGAAGTTCGGTGCCATTTTTTTTCAGTGACGCCTCGAGGTGAGGTCGAGGCATCATTCATCCAGATATATATCTCCATTGTATCCCATTGTGTATATATATATATTATGTATGTACGTATGTATATATATATATCCCAATCATACCACCATTTTTGGTTGTTTAAGTGACCATTGTTGTTGGTTAAATCCCTATCCCCGCAGCGGATTACTGTCCTGATGGCTCTCCTGCATGCGCTGAATCTCCTCAACACTCAAATTGTACTGTGCTGCCACCTGCCGAGCGCATCCGGTTGAAGTCTATGGCTATACCTGGAGAACTCACTGCAATAACACGCCATAGGATCCCACAGGAATCCAGGAATCGATTATCCTGTGGGTAAGCAGTAGAAGTCATTGAGAGTGTGATACCTGGCACTGTCTGGATGTTCCTGAAGGGTCTGAGAGGGACAAAACAATAGCCAATGCTGTGAGACGGGTAGTAAAATTGTAAAATGTCATTCTTGCTTAAGATTACAGTCTTCAAACCACGCCGGAAAATCCACGCCTAATAATTGTTGTGTTTTCTATTGTGAAGCGCGTGAAAAATGTATAAATAACACACAGGTTTCCAGCCGGGTGGCAGCCGAATCAGTAACCAGGAATCAGGAACCAGGAATCGGGAATCAACACAGATGAATCCGGAACCAGAATCGGGAACCAAAGAACCCAAATCCGGAACCAAGGAACACTAATAGTTCCCCCCACCCACCCACCCACCAACTGGCGATGCTGGAAATCTGGCCGCTGATTCGTGGTGTCTGATTTGGCCCTTTGGTGTTTGATTCGAACTTTGCTCGTTTCGAGACAGGTTGACCAAAGAGCATTCAACTGCCAAACTATCGGAGGTAGATCGCCTTGTGGTCTCAACCCATCAAGTTCTTTCCAGCAACATTTGCTAATTGGAGGGAACATGAATATTGAGAAGAAGGTTTATATATTTTTATAATATATATGTGTAAGATTATATCGGATGATATTGATATACTCCCGCATACAATAAATATATGTATATATAAATTATATATGTAGGGTGTACATCACCCATGCTACCAACCATCACAGCTACCTGCCACCTGCCTCAGTCTGGATCTGCTGGAGCTTCTCAAAGACCTGCCCATAGATCAGATAGGTATACAGCGAGCTACATATCTGATATAGTTGATACCATCTGTATACATATATATATATTATAATCATGTGTATACATATGTATGTATCTTTATATTATATATAATTATAAATATACATGTACATACATGTATATGCATATGCATGTATGTATATATATACATACATGTATATGAGCATGTACATATACTGTGTTTTTACAGTTTGCTTAAATCCCCATTTTGCGTGGGTAGATCATCTATTTCTATGGGCTATCTAAACCAACGCTATGTTGAATTACCATCGGGTATCCATCGCCATCCCACCTGGCACTGTCTCAGCAGCTGTTCCCGCAAGGTCTCTTCCGGGATGAGGATTTGAGACACCTACATGTGGATACCAAAAACGCCAGTGAACGGGAAATCCCTGAAGAAAATTATGGAGAATCCCATAAAATCCCTATAACGTGTGAAAATCATCGAACTTTCCAGCCAGCACGTTTGGTTAGCAAAAGGTAAGAGATCATGAACAGTACCATGATCTTATAATTAAGTATGTTTGGCGACCCTTTTGTGTTTTTTGGCGATCAAACCTGACAGTGTAAAATCAAACTGATTGACAGATTAACCAAATCAAGTCCTTGCTTTGAAAACGTATGAAAACGTATAAGTATACTTACACGTTGAAGGCTTCGCAAAAGTCAATGGGATGGTCATCTTGGCTGATTTTGACTTTTAGGTTTGATTGCCTCTATGGGAAACTCCCATGTGAGTCAACCAGGTGGCTATTTGTCTGGGGGCCACATTGAGACATTCCCTATCTAAATGTGCTCACGGCTAGTCCAATGGAAAATTCAACTTCACAGTTTGGGGTAAAATCAAGTTCATAGTTTGGTGAAGCAGCGTCTAGTCCGGTGATGCAGTTTGGAAGAGGCAAAACCCTCTCGGCGAATGGAACCGGTCTCCAAATCAAACCTTTTGGCTCAGTTACTGTAATTCAATTCCAACAATGGAAGTGGTGAAGTCTATGGCTTTGACTGAAAATTGAGCGGCACCAAAATCCATGGGGCGATCATAATTTTCTCCATTCAAGTTGACCTTTGGGGTGAAAAAAAACATGTTCAGTCACACCCGTATTGCCTTTCAGTAAACATCAAATGCAATGCTGCAAGAGACACAACAGTGCCCTTCTCAGTTCCACTCTCTAACTGCACAAAAATCATTTGGTGAACTTCAGAGTCATACCAGGCTTATGGTCTGCAAAACAATAATTCACCAGGAATCAGCCCATATTTTCTTAATGGGTTTCTTAGCCTCACAAGAAATTGGCATATTTTTCTGGATACGTTGAGGGTCCCAAGTGGCTTCCACATCCGTTTTTCTCCACCTGCATCTTGGTGCGAACCGTCTTGGCGATGCCGGCCAGGTCTTGAAAGACAGGGAAAAACCTGCGCCATGTCATCCCAAGCCTCCTTTTCATCCAAATTCAGATTGAATCCCCATGAAATCCCATTAAAATCCGGTGAGCACGGCAGAAACTCCCGACCTTCTGGCCATTTCATTGAGAGCATCCAGTAGCACTTCATACTGCTCACTGGAAGCGCTGAACCTCGCCACCGGATCGATCGGCACCCAACAGGCGATCCAAGCATGTTGAAAGGGGTTTCCAAATACCCTCTGGTAATTCAACGTAGCTATTGGAAATAGCCATTTATAGTTGATTTACCCATTAAAAATGGTGATTTTCCATAGCTATGTTAGTTTACCAGAGGGTATGTTGGATCTGTTGGGGTACCAAAATTTCACAGTCCAATTCTTGGGGTATCCAGTCCAACATAGTCCAACCGTCCAACGAGCGGCTCGTGTCACTGCAACCAAAATACCAAACTAATATGGTTTGTGGCTTCTAAAATATATGTTGGTGATGCCTGTTTCCCAACTTCACAATACAACATGACATAATATGACAATGTGCATCCACGAGGATATGTTCATGTTCAAATATGTACCGACCCCACATATATTGACTAATTACATATAATTACATAAACTAATTGCATGTTATTGCATGTTCATGTTCAAACCGCTGGCCTTGAAAATCAGTGTATGATGATCCTTTTCTATGGGTATATCTTATCATATATATATATCATGGTCAAGCTACACGGGATTGTGGGATATGGATTAATATGGCTTATGGTCATCCAACTGAATTTGACATCCTAACGGGCCTAACGGGTAACCATGGGTAACCCGTAAAACCCCGTCTGACAAGTGCTTATCGTGAAGGTCAAGAAAAGACCGGGGCCAACAATCGGAGCGCCCCAAGATACCAAAAGAACATGCACATCCAACTTTTGACCATGGCACATCATGGCACATATGACTCCAGTTTTGGGGCAACTTTCCCGCCTTCGGCGAGCAAGCGCTAGGACCTGATGCGCAAGAGGTGGTATGCCCAACCGTGGTGAATAGCAAACTGTTTTTTTGAACATGTTTTGCTTGGTATGGTTGAATTTGTTGTGATGATTGTTTCCTATTGCATCCTATTGCATTACAGTAACATTATTGGCTGTGTGATGGACAAAAAAAGACACTAAGTCTCCATTTGGAACTGAAGCTGCGAAGTAAAGTGGCACAAACTATGCCTTGATCTGATCACGAACATAAACTCAACAAACGGACCCGCCAAACATAGACAAGCACAGTGGGGTGTTGAGGATCCTGTTTGGTTTGTGTTGACAGAAGTTGCTGGGTTTCACTGAGCTGTCTTGTCGTCAATTTAAAATCCCTACATATACTCATTCCTTCAATTGTGGAACACATGTGGAACGAGTATTGCATCCATCAGCCAAGTCAAGCTTGACCCAGTGTTCATGTAGACTGGTAGATAGTTCGCAAGGTATAAAACATAATGTCTAGCAAGTTTCTGCATAGCAAACGAAAAGTGCATGAAAATATCTACATCCCCCCACCAGTCTGTCCGGTGTTGTTTCCCCCAAATGGTGGAGGCTGCAGATAGGGTTCTCCAAAAATAGGCTACTCTTTTGGTGGACAAACCCTGATATCCCCATGTTTTCTGGCTGGTTCACACCCCATCATTGACGATTAATATCCCCAGTTTTTGATTTCTAAATCACCATTTTTGTCAAGCTTGAATCACACATCAATACAGAACTATTTTTTCGAATCACCATGTTCAGTATTGAAGTGGTAAAATCACCATGTTTAATTGGTAAATCACCATTTTACTTAATTTTACTTCAATGTTTCATCTCTCCCCTCAGTTTTTGGGACACGACATCAACGCCACAGATCTCCGACATCTCGGTCCCAAGCCGCCAATGAGGCCACTCCCAGTCCAGCCAGCACCACCCAGCGCTCCCGCTGCGAACTGCCGGATGACCATCAAAAATGGGGATTGAGTGGTCCATGGTGTCCATCACCCCTAAAAAAAGGGTGCCCAAAATGATTGTTGGTCGAACACTAGGCGCCAAGATTTCTGGGCAGATTGAACAGGAGTAAGGATTGGATTATACATGATTACACTCTATATTATATATTATACTATAATATACTATATGTGTATGCTGTAGTAAAGTCGCAAGCAACATGATGAGATGATGGGATGATTCATAGTCCATAGTGGATGTTCACAGTCACACATCTCAGGGGATGACTCCCACTTGTGGATCTCACTGGGATGCACAAGCGGTCGGATGTTGAGCGTCCTTGAAACCAAGTATCACAAGGGATATACAATTTATACTGAACCGTGGTTCTGTATGAAACAATAGTATATTGTATTATTTTAAAAAAAAAAGTAATCTAATCACACATAATCATGCATATATAATTCATACTTATATATACATATTGTGCATGGGTTGGAGCATGATCCACAGTTTCTTGATATCCTTCACCACACCAGCATGGTGATAAAAGCTGGCAAGGTTTGAAATTCTGCAAACGATGAATGTTGCTGATCTTGGATGATGTACAGTAGCAGTGGCAATTGGACCCCACAAAAGAAATGAAAATTGCAAGAATGTCTGAGGTCGATCTCACAAAGGCTTGAAAGTCTTCTCAACTTGACAGCAGCTTTTTCGTTTGCATCATTTCCTCATCTTCCCCCTCACCATCGAAATGCTCATCCACATATCCTCTTACTCTTCCTCTTATCCTCATCATGACTCCAACCCGTGCCTCATTGCAGCACAACACCGTTGCGTCGGCCTACCACTCTGGCGCCTCTTCTGGCATCAAAATCTGTAGTTTCTCCTATTGATGTCTTTAAATTGTGGTTGGTGTTGGCCGTATTGGATTGAACATTTGATGTCACAGGCTGATGTGATCCCCTGGCATACTGCTCTTAAAGGTTGACACAGCATCTACACATTGACGGTGAAATTTGCCATAGCATCATCTGGACAAGGGTCAAAAATTCCTTGCGAACATCCACAAATCCACAAACTGATGCTGTCATGTTCTTAAAGCAGGTACAACCGGTACAACCTGCCAAAGTCATCTGGGCCAGAGATTCGGGAGTCGGATAGTCTCTGTTTAAAACACCAGCCAGAGACAATGATGTTGTGTGGTTTTTCCATGTTTTTCCGATACCTTGATAATCTTGTTTTAAATGGAAACTTCCCATGGATGATGGGGAGTACTGTATCCCAGGACATAGATGCAAATAGACACGTGCAATTCCGTTAAGAACGCCTTATCATGACGAGTTGCCAGCTTCTAGCCCCAAACATCCCCTTCCAACCTATTCAAAAGCCGGGATTTTCTCCATGTCAGCATCCAACATCGCTCCAGTTGGATCACCGATCCGGGCCCGTTCTATTTTAATCCGGCAGATCCAACGAAGGTGGTGCACTGGGTGCGGCAGCCACTTTGGACTTCGATGCATCCTCGAAAACACCTGGCACCCACGGGGCGGCGTGGAAAGTTTCTTGAACGAGTCATCATCTGGGTATGGACTGGGTATGGCTTTTCAGATTCATCAACATGTACAACATGTGTGTATATATATAAGAAACAATTATATATCAACATAATTATGTAATCATACATATATATATACATCATACATAAACCCTTCTTTTGAGGATGTTTGCTCGGGTACCCCAAACTTGTTGACCCAGTCATCGGCCGCCACTGGGACGTCCAAACGCTTGTAGAGCCCTTCCCTGGTATCGCTCGGAAGATCTGCCGCGTCGGGACCTGGCAGGAACCATTGCATTACATATCATTGTTTAACATGCTTTAACTATGGGGGATTGAAGGGATTGTCTGTAACATTGTAACATATGTTTATACATAGATAGTTATTATATAACTATGTGTATATATATATATATCGTGTGAATAGACATTTATCACTAAACATAGGGGACTTAACGAGGTTTGCGGTTTAATATTGGTTTAATCATCAAACATGGGGATTTTACCAGTAAAGATGAGGCTCCAATCCACAAAATAACTATAGTTTTCAACCAAAAAACGGATGGATGTACCATGATATGCCTTTTGGCCATCAAACATGGCAATAGAGGATCCTCATTTATAATCATATATACTGTGAAAATCAATGGAAAGCAACCGTATTAGTGTTAAAATTTGGAGAATTTTTACATTGTCAGATCCCAGCAAAAAGCGGCCTCGCTTCCTCCAGCAAAGCAAGTCGTCTTCGTAGCCTCAGCGGTGAACGAATGTAACGCATGGGTGAATATATATATATATATGGTCACCGACAGAATTATGGAAAAAAAAAACGTTCAACTTAGACAGGCGGCGCCTGCGTCCGATTTTTCCATAATTAGGTTTTTCCCCATAAGGGTTCAAAATATCCCGG
>Ga0126342_10018638_pt1 | contig 11877 bp, 9 predicted proteins | sample Cyp1metagenome_FD_92528 | JGI IMG/M metagenome (GOLD analysis project Ga0126342, IMG submission 92528) | Coral microbial communities from Lord Howe Island, Old Settlement Bay, Australia - Cyphastrea 1 metagenome | ecosystem: Host-associated > Invertebrates > Cnidaria > Coral ... | reverse complement strand
GGGAGGGAAGCCAAAATAAGCGCCGCTGAAAATCGATATCGCAAGCTGGTGCTCCAGCAACCAAGCTCCCACCCCCCGAACTTGGCTCCAAACAACGATCCAATCTCCAATGCGCCACGGGCCCTCAAAGCGCCAAACGACCGAAACAATTTCAATACCAAACATCCATCGAGTGATATTTCAATGCACTCTGAGACACGCCCGGCCTGGACATCGGCATCAGTCACTTCTGGCCTTGTTATTGCGGCGGCGCCGTCACGGTGACGCCAAAGCACACGGCTTGGCAACGCCGCAAGAGCATAGACAGACGACGACGACTACTACTACTACTACTTCTACTACCACCAATACTACGACTACTACAAGTAGCACCAACAGCTACACTTACCCTCCATGTTTATCAGATGCAATGGAAATGTTTGGTTACCGAAGGTACCACGGTACCTTGAATTACCCATTTATGAAGGTTTCCTCCCGGAAAAGGCAGATAATGTACGAAGGAAAGGTATCGACGACAACAATTTTTCGGATTTCACCCACAGAAAGTGATCGTTCAAAGTTGTGTGACTGTTTGCAGTGACTTTTCCAGTGGTGCAAATGGGTCTAACTCGTTGGTAGATTACCCAAAATTCCATTTTATCACCATTTTTCCAATTATGCAAAAACAAATCAATCAATTGGGCCTCAAAAACTTTTCAATAATTCATCATCATATTTTCCATATTTTTCCCATTTCATGTCCTTTTTGAAAAATGTCCCAAGAAAAAGCCACAAAGGTTACCGGTGTCGAGGGGATGATCTCAAGTTAGTGATCGTGGGATCGTGGGATCGTGGTTTCAAATATCTAATAGGTTTAATGGTTTAACATTTAATCTGGTTGGTGGTTTCAACCCATCTGAAAAATATTAGTCAGTTGGGCTTATTATTCCCAATATATGGAAAAATAAAAAATGTTCCAAACCACCAATCAGTAATATTAATGGATGTTGATGGTCTCAATGTTGATGGTTGATGTTAGTGGATGATTATGGATGTTTAACATTTACCCTCTGGTAATGACTGCTACATAGCTATTGAAAATGGTGATTTATAGTGGATTTACCCATTGAAAATGGTGATTTACCCTCTGGTAAATTAACTTGTTGACCCTGAAAATAGCCTAGTTTTAACGGAAACTAACCTTCCAACGCCGATGACTGCCAGGGTCTATGTTAATTTACCAGAGGGTAATATTAATGGATGTTGATGGTTTATGGTACGCAAATAACGAACTAGTTACTGGGGCCTTCGTTAACCAACTAACATCACTGGGGGGCCTCACATTTACTATCTGGTTATGACTAACAGTTCGCCATGGAAAGATCCACCCATTTTCAAGAACGGTACACCCAGGTAAACCATCTATTTCGATTAGGGCCATCTATACCATGGCTATGTAACAAATAACAAGAGGGTAATATTAATGGATGTTGATGGTCTCAATGTTGATGGTTGATGTTAGTGGATGATTATGGATGTTTAATAGATATGTTTCATAGTTTCTAAATATCTAGTGGATGATTATGGATGTTGATGGTCTTACTCTTACTAATACTGATTAATTAGACATAAAATTTGAAACATTTTGAAACCACTCAAGGAGTTGTAGCCTCCAGTGGAAAATCATCGAACTAAATGGGGAAAACACATGTTGTCAATGTGACGTAATGGTTCACTAGTGGTAAAAGAAAAACTATCAGGACACCAATTGCTTTCCGATGTTTTTTGCTCTGGGGCAAGAATAGTTGAATTGAGTGAAAATCCGCAACCATGTTCTGAGCATGTGTGTATGTTCCGTCAAATTTCATCGACATCTGATGCAACCAAGCCACACCAAAGTCAATCAATGAAACAATAAACTGGACGCAGGATTACCCTAAATTAAGAAAACATAATGTCGACAACAACCAGGGTTGTCCAGCCGGATGATGATCGACATGTGTTCTGGCTGTGAAACATCTCTTAATCTAGACCGAGGGTAAACGAATGAAACCGGTAAATTTTCTTCATACGTGCCGTGGTCAAAATATTGTATATGTGGTCGGTCATCCATCGCATAATGGAAATCCTTATTCATTGTAACTGGTATATTGACTCATACTAATGTATTGATGTACATCCACTTTTACAGGAAGATCTACAATTGTCCCACTATTGATAGCTAGCTGTAAATCCCATAAACTATCCAAAAAGTTGTGTCCCAGTAAATCTCCATGATGTCGAAATATACAGTACCCGGTATCATATCCATTCATATCCCATGAAAATCTCCACTAATACATTGCCAATCTTAGATACCCTGCAAAAAATGACAAATTCTTTGCTGGTGAACGTAGATATTCCCATTAGTACCAAAAGACTAGTTAGGATTAGCTAGTATCCATGTAAGATTGACCTAGTATAGAATGTTTGAAGCACACTAATAGGGGTTTAACCAATGAATATCATGGTTTAACCAATGTTTTTATTGATGGGAGATCATGGTATTTCTGGGCTGTGGATTACCCAGACGGTTCCCACTTTTTCCCAGGTGCTGTCTGGACTACGATGCAGCTTCCATGTGCTGTTGGTGCCATGTCCACTCACCTCGATGGAAAAACACACCGGTTCCCAATGGAACATTTGGTGTTTTCCTATAAAACATGGTTATTGTCAAATTGTAACCTGTAAATAAAACATGGTTGTTTTCACCTATAAGACATGGATATTCACCTTAGTTCCAATGATTCACTAAACCAAAACATGGTTATTGTCCATAACTATGTTGAGTTATCAACCTGTAAGTACGTTGATAAGATTATGTTTATATATAATGTACAGTACGTATAATAGATTGAACCAATACATTCCACATGTTGAAAGAACACGGTATAGGTAGATATAGGTAGTATAATTTAGTATCGTAAGTAGAGTAGAGTAGAGATAGTAAAGTACAGTATAGTACAGTATAGTCATTAGTATTAAATTAGTACTAGTACTGTTTCTATAACTACAGCATTTAAATGAGTACTGGCATTGGTATTAGCATTGCATACATGTAGATGTATTATTAGGCCCGCAACATTGCTGTGAGAAATGTTGCACCCAACAAGAGCTGTGAGAGCGGAAGCACCGGAAATACCTCCTGGAAAGTAACTACGGTATGGATGGAAGTCCACCAAAGGAAAGGGACAAGCCAAACAGCGATTGGTGGTCTCACATTCACCATGGTTTTCGGTCATATCCCCATGATATCACCATTTTTTCAGATCATTTTAGACGGTTACCCTCTGGTAAAAAAACTATGGGAAATCACCATGTTCAATGGGAAAATCCACTATAAATGGCTATTTTCCATGGGAAATTCACTAATTAGGTAAATCCACTATTTCTATGGTCATTATCCATAGCTTTGTTAGTCATTACCAGAGGGTAAAATCCTTGGATCTATAGATTTCCTAGTCGTGGATTTTGGGTAAAAATGCCACGGCCATCGACAAACTGCAATTTCAACCAGATCTTTCGGTTCGCGAAAACCCATGAAATTTCACTTCATTGGTTGTATCATGTTGCCCTCTGGTAATGACTAACATAGCTATGGAAAATGACGATAGAAATAGTGAGTTTTCCCATGAAAAAATGGGTGGATCTTTCCAGTTCGTTATGTAAACGTTTACCAGAGGGTATATCCCCATGATACTACAATGTGAGGCCCCCAAGATAGCTAAGTTAGCTAAGTTGGTTTATAACTCCAATAACTATGGTTTATGGTACTTATAACTATAGTTACTGGGGCTTATAAACCAACTTATAACTGGGGGGCCACACATTGTACAATTTCACACGATTTCAGATGGTTCAATCAGCACCTGCCACGGCATCCACGGCAAGGTGCGCCGCCGCAGCAGTTGTGGATCATGCAGTTGAGCCGGAAGAACTGGGCGTCATTGTTATCCTTGAGGTGCCGGTGTCATGAAGTGGTGCCATAGCATACACAATTATTCCATTATATTCCATTATATTCCATTATATTCCATTGTAATCCATTAATATCATATTATATAACCGGCTAATGCATGAACTAGTAAACTGTTCCTAATTAGCATGAACAGTTATGGTTCACTAAACCTAATGTAAAATTATAACTATAACCGAAATTACTAATTCGCATAAACAGTTATTCTGGTTGGTGGTTGACCTACCCCTCTGAAAAATATGAGTTCGTCAGTTGGGATGATGACATTCCCAATATATGGAAAACAAAAGCCATGTTCCAAACCACCAACCAGTTATTACTAATTAAATTAGGTTTATACATGTTTATAAACTACCCTGGGATAAACGTTAACATATCTAACATAGAAGTGGAAAAGCCATGGTTTCATATGGTTTCCGTTGGAAAATTAACTACAAATGGTTTGCCAAATCTATGCAGGAGGGTAGTCCTAAATGTAAGCCGTTGTATCGCCCATTCCCATTTCAGGGTCGGTTTCTTGATAAATCTTCGAATCTTATCCATTTACCCTGGGGTAAACGAATGAAATGGATATGGAAACCAATAATTAATTAGTTGTCCTAGGACATGATGGTGGAAATTGTGGGTTTTCCGTATTTATCCTGCGCTAACTTAAGATACCAGAGGGAAAAAAAAAACTAATTTATATAGACTATTATAGACCATTTAGAACAATTGACCTATCAAAAATTCAATGGCCATTTCAGGAACCTAAATTGGAGGTACCTACCATATATAAGGCCTATGTAAGGCCTATATAAGGGAATATCCCCACAAAATATGGCCTTATATGGTACAGTACCTCTATTTTAAGATCCTGAAATTCCCATTGAAAAATGCTGATGTTCCACAGCAAACTGTTAAATTGCCAGAGGGATCCAGAGGGTATGTGCATTTCCTGTAAGGAAAACCTTTAAAGCAGCACCACTTTGGAGATCCTCTGCCCATCTGCCGAGCATCTAAATAATCGGCCCGGTCCTGCCCAAGTCTCTATGGTCAACTCCGTGCAGGGAACTGCGATGGATGAAAGGAGTATACCCTCTGGTAAACATACAAAAAAGCTATGGAAAATCACCATAGAAATCTAACATAGCTATTAAACATGACCATTTATAGTGAGTTTTCCCATGAAACATGGTGATTTTCCATAGTTTTGTGTATGCTTACCAGAGGGTAAATTCATGTAAATTCCATCACTCAGATGGTTCCAACCATCAAACCAACCATCAAAACTGGTCATTAAAAACGTCATGTTCCACCAAGGTGTGTCTGAAAAAGACGTGATTTTTGAAACCATGGTAGACCCATGGTTACTGGTTCTTATTCCGCAAAAACTATGATCAACCATGGGATGCATGTTAAATCTCCACTAACCCATTGAACAACTGCTTGGGACAACTTCAGACCAGTAAGCTGCCGACACATTCGCCTAACATGCTCCAGTTTCAACCAGCAACCGCCCAAAAAAAAGATCCTAGGCCCCTAGGGTAAACATTTATATACATAGATGTGGTATTTACCCCATGGGTTTCATATGGGAAATCCCATTCGGAAGATGATCGACACATGGCTTTTCCACATCTTTTCTCTGTTTTTTGGAGGTTTGGGGGCCGCCAACCCTTTGAGCCCTTTGAGCCCTGCGCCTGCACGTGTGGAAAATACTTGGGGCACTGGGCAAAGCCCACATTGGGATTGAGGTCTCCGTACGAGTCGAAGAAGTATGGCACCGTGGTGTGGAAAAAATCCTCGCGACCCAAGGGTGACAAGGTGCCACGGGTGCCACAAACCTTTCATCCTTTCATGATATGCTGTCAATATCGTTCAATATCATGTTTGGATTAATATCTTTAAATTTAGTATATTGACATTTCACATCATTTCACCATATTTGACCCATCAATTTTCCTAATTTTGGTGCGTAGAAAAACCAATCTATACGCTACTCTGCATGGATATAGGAACGGATGCGACTTCATCTCAGATCATCTCGTATCTGTTCATGCTGCTATAAAATGCTAGCAGGCTGCTTAAGATTGGGCCATATCCATTTTGTAAGCAGTGAAATCCTATTCTGTTGATTGAACATGATTGAATCTATGACTGAAACCCACATTTTGTTCCTGAAATCCTATCCTATCGTTTTGAGGATCGCTTCAGGCTCCATTCACAACCCGGAACGACAAATGTGCCGCTATGACACTGTCTGGAACTGATGTCGCGCATCACAAATGCTCAACAAGGCAGGTGAAGTATCCTGGTCCAAGGAGTAAACCCCGGCTTCGGTTTCCAAGGACTATAGGAAACCTCTGATACCCTCTGGTTCTATAAAAACATCCCATGACGGATCCATGGTGCTGCTACATATGGTGCTCCATGGATCCCATCAATATACCCCAGTCATGTTAGCATATATACCAGCACCATGGATCCGTCATGGGTATTGAGATGATGTTATCCTGGCTCAAGAGCACAAGGGAATTCTCGATGTCTTCGTTTCTTTTTTGGAGCCCATCCAGTGTGTCATTGTCTTCAGATGATGGATAAAGATGGATGATCTCCTGCTGGAAATAAGGAGCATCGGGGAGTTTGATTAAAAAAAGAGTTTACCAAAACCCAGGCATCAAAGGCACCAGAGCTCTTCCATGTTAGATTCAATTAATTCACATGTCCAAACATGTTTTTGTCTTATAAACATATGGACAAATGCCAAATTTGGATCATAATCATTTGATTTTTTTGCTTAAATGCTGAGATTGAATGAGTTTTTCCCCTTGTTTGGCAGTTAAGTCCCTAGCTTTTTCATGCTTACCCTCTGGAAGCCATGGCCCATCAATGATGATTCACTCACGATTTGAGTAATTACCAAAGGGATCCCTTTAGGGTAGATCTGGAAATCCCATCATTTCGACATGTCCCAGGAAAACTCATGAATTAATTGGTTTCCATATCCATGTTAATTAATAATTATTCGTTTACCCCAGGGTAAATGATGGTAAATGGATAGGATTCGAAGATTTATCAAGAAACCGAGATTGACATATTTTTCGGCTTGTTCCACATGTTAGTCACTGCCAGAGGCGGAAAAACATGAGTTGCTCAGAAGGGGCACCCGGGAATCGCCGTAGAGGTTCTCCAGTCGCCCCGAGTACCTGGGAAAAAGAAGGCAGGGAAGGTGGGGTTTACTGGCTATAACCATGGTCTAACCATGAAAAAAAAAACGCATCAATTGGGATCATAAGTAGGGAAACATGATATAACTTGCAAAATTTAAAACTATGTCAAAACAATATATATACATATAATATGTATATTATATTGCTAAACAGTCATATGATTTTGTACTTACATAAATTTGAAGGAACTACCCAAATCTGACATATATATATACATATAATGGATCACTATCGTATGGATTGATTCGGAAATTATTGTTCCATCTATTTAAGGGGGCTACCTTTCTATAGATATGAGTTCTAAAATGTTATCAGCAGTTTATAAATGGTATACTTCACAAGGGACTTACTGAGCAGGCTTATTTCTCATGCTATGAATCACTAAATCAAACCAGCCTTCTAGTATGGGTTTGTCAGAAAGATAGGGTACGTTTCGAGTTTCGATGCCAGTGGTTCAAGACCTAATTGCCACTGAAAGTACTTGTTCTTCTCGCCGAACAATATCTGAATTATTATAAATACAGGATATTCCCCTCAATATTTATCTGGTTGGTGGTTGACCTACCCCTCTGAAAAATATGAGTGGCGTCAGTTGGGATGATGACATTCCCAATATCTGGAAAAATCAACCAAATGTTCGAAACCACCAACCAGATATGGTTTAATATTTATGACCCATTCTACGTATCAACATCGCCAGAAATTCTGGGGTCCCATCTTTAGACACACCTCAAGACTTGGCCGCAGTCGGCAGGCAGGTGTCCGAGTTTCGATGGTCTTTCGATCTTTGGGATGGGATTTCATTGGGAAAAAATGGGAAATATTAATCCCATGGAATATTAATATGGAAATATATGGTATGATGGAAATATATCACTATTAATATCCCAATTCATTGGAAATATATGGTATGAATGGAATATTCATAGTGATTTGAATGGTGCTTCTTGGGACTAAGCAGTGAATGGAATTTTGATAGTGAATGGAAAAATAAAGGTGTACCCTCTGGTAAACAAACATAGCCATTGAAAATGGTCATAGAAATAGTTGATTTACCCAGCTATAAAATGGTGATTGTCCATAGTTTTTTGTATGTTTACCAGAGGCTAATCAGTGAATGCAATGGTCATCTGGGGATACCGGAGTCATCAAACACCGCCCCAGCCGATTCTTCATGAAGAGTTCATCGAGTTTCCCAACGCTACGTTGGAAAAACACAATCATTAGTTGAATAGTCATATCATAATATCCATTCATATCCAATTCTATGAAATTATACTATCCAACATTCGATTCATATCCCATTACATGTATATATAATATGATAATATATATATAATAATTATATATATAATATATAATATAATAATATATATATATAATATATAATATAATAATATATATATATACTATTATATATACTATTATATATATATATATATATACCTATTCATATTTGGTATTATGAGGACATCGAATGGTAACCTCAAGTCCGGATTGGTGCTGCCGCGCGGCTGAAAGAAATAGTTGGCCGCGAAGTTGAGACATCCTTTCCGGCGGCGTTTTTTTCGTCAAGAATCCCCCTACCCTCTGGTAAACATACAAAAAGCTATTGAAAATGGCCAAAGAAATAGTGGATTTACCTGTTCCAAATGGTGATTTTCCATAGTTTTTTGTATGTTTACCAGAGGGTAATGTGGGAAAAATCATGCCATAAACCACCCATTTGGGAATGGCTTAAACCACCTATGGTGAAATTGGAGATGGTTTATTATTGCCTCACCCACATTAATATGAATAAACCTCCTACGGGGTGATGCCCCAGTTCGCAATCTTTAAGTTGGTGAACATAAGTCCAAATTCACTATGGTTGATAGGTGATATATCTATAGTTTTCATGGGATTCTAATCTATTTATAACTGGGGTTTACACATACTTGTAATATGAATCACCCCCAGAAACCCTGGTTCAGTAGGGGATTTACACATCACCATAGTGCTTTGGGACCATGCAATGGGGATGTTTGTGGGGTGAGCGTAAACATTGAAAAATATGGTCGAACAGGTCATCCCATGCCATGGGAATCACAACATCTTGGCTATGTAAATCCTTATATATAGTGGTTGGTGGTTTTAACCATCTTGAAAAATATGAAAGTCAATGGGAAGGATGACATCCCATATATGAAATGGTTAAAATAAACAAAAAAACATGTTTGAAACCACCAACCAGTATATATAGTAAAACCAATATGGATTGATGACCATTCCCCAATATGGGAACACCGGCCATGTTTTGACGGAATGGCACATATGGATACATATGGCAATTGCTTTATGGTTAAAATAAGGCTTTAAACCTTGGGACGCATTGAGGGGTACCGCATATTCGGACACACATCCTTTTGGAATTTGAGCAGTCTCAACATTTATTGAACAATCTCCAAACTTTACAAATTTATGGTCTGGTTTGCATTCAGATTCCAATCATGCTGATAATCTCCAATATGTTATTAGGCATAGTATTCAACAACAACGGTATAATCATTCATCAACAGTGTCTGGAAAGAAGACAGACCCAGAACATCCCAGAACTGGCACTTTTGGGGAGCACCTTGAATCCGTGATGTCTTTGGAGGCTCATCGCCCAGAATCTGGTTTTGAGATGGGCTAAAGTTACCCGGCCTGGTAAACAGACATACAGTTAAAGCGACATGGAAGCCATGGCCCAGTCGAAAGTTCGTGGATTTACGCATGACAAAAATTTGGTGGATCTTTCCAATTCGATACGTAAACGTTTATCAGAGGGTAATACTATAGTTATTGATAAAAATGGCCACTTTTTTTTGCTCACTGGTCGAATGGGCACTCACAGGTCAGTCACTGGAACACCCAGTAACCAACCACAAAACTGGCTGGTGATTTCAAACAACATTGAATTCACGGGATCAATGACGAACCCTTTGCAGTGATTGAAACCACCAAGATATACGGCTGTGTCCTTACAAATCCCATGATTCATCATTCATCAAAGATAACAACCCCCAAAATCATCTTCTTGGTTGCTTGGATCAAGAGCTTAGATCTTCCACGGCAACTGAAAATCCTCCATTGACGATTTTCCCACGAAAACCTCCATTTCTAGTGGATTTCCAAATTCCAAAACCACGGCTGCTCCTGCAGTGCCGCGACTGGTGCGCAGCGGAATTTGGACCTTGAACTGGTCCGTCTCCTCAATACCTAAGGCACCGAGCTACAGCTGGAGGGCATCCATGGTTATATAAGTGATAGTCATATAACCCTATTATGACCAGAGTTTATGGATTTATAGGTTCTAACTAACCTTAATTTACAACTATAGTACTATAAGTTATATGTTCGAGTGATTTTTCGATGAGTGATATAGATTCTATAACTACAGTCATTTTCACGGTCTTACATCCCAACTTATAGGTCCAACAAAAATCCCGGGTGAGTTACACCCATCCAGAAACCCAAATACTCTACACATATCCTATATCAATTGATACAATGTGAGGCCCCCGTTCGATAGCAAAGTTGGTGAACATAACTCCAATTTCACTCTGGTTTATGGCACTTATAACTATAGTTACTGGGGCTTTTGTTAACCAACGTTCACATCACGTTTGGGGGCCTCACTAATTGTAGGTGATTTTTACCGATGCCACGATATATTTTATCCATTCATTGATAGGTGATTTTCTCAGAAAAGCTTATGGATCAGTACATTAATACAGTTTGTTCAATGGAGGTACCTACCATATGTAAGGCCTATTTCTTAGGCCTAAATCTCAGGGGATATACCCGAAAATATGGCCTGAAATATGGTACGTTTACGTACCTCCATTTTAGGATCCTGGAATTCCCATTGATTTGTTGGGGAGGAACATCCAGAAGTACAAACTATGTTGATGTTCACAGAAGGGGTACCCTCTGGTAAACGTTTACATAACGAACTGGAAAATCACCATTCTTAATGGGAAAACTCACTATAAATGGCCATTTTTAATAGCCATGCTAAATTACCAGAGGGTACAGTGTTTTGACCCATCCCTGCTGGTTGGTGGTGCAATAACCATCTTGAAAAATGATGGAGTTCGTCAATGGGAAGGATGACATCCCATATATGATGGAAAATAAAACATGTTTGAAACCACCAACCAGCATTTTCACCATTAACCAACATCATTAACCATCATTAACCATCATTAACCATCATTAACCATCATTAATCACCATTAATCATCATTAATGTTTGAAACCACCAACCAGCCTGTATGTTGTGAATTGATGTCGCCCAGTGGCCATGCAACATCTCCACGGCGCGTTGCCGTGCTGAAAGCCACAGCTCGTTGCCACTACCCTGGGGCACCTGGCCGTGCACGCTGCTATCGGTATACATATGTTTATTGATGTGTAAATTAAAAAATAAATGAATATAATATATATATAACATATATACATATATACATACATACATACATACATACATTCATACATACATACGTACGTACGTACGTACATACGTACATACATACATACATACATACATACATACCATACATACCATACATACCATACATACCATACATACCATACATACCATACATACCATACATACCATACATACCATACATACCATACATACAT
>Ga0126342_10018637_pt1 | contig 11877 bp, 8 predicted proteins | sample Cyp1metagenome_FD_92528 | JGI IMG/M metagenome (GOLD analysis project Ga0126342, IMG submission 92528) | Coral microbial communities from Lord Howe Island, Old Settlement Bay, Australia - Cyphastrea 1 metagenome | ecosystem: Host-associated > Invertebrates > Cnidaria > Coral ... | reverse complement strand
TGAAGGTGTGAAGATGTAGATCTGCAGATGTGAAGGTGTGAAGATGTAGATCTGCAGGTGTGAGGGTGTGAAGATGTAGATCTGCAGATGTGAAGGTGTGAAGATGTAGATCTGCAGGTGTGAAGGTGTGAAGATGTATATCTGCAGATGTGAAGGTGTGAAGATGTAGATCTGCAGGTGTGAGGGTGTGAAGATGTAGATCAGCAGATGTGAGGGTGTGAAGATCTAGATCAGCAGATGTGAGGGTGTGAAGATGTAGATCAGCAGATGTGAGGGTGTGAAGATGTAGATCTGCAGATGTGAGGGTGTGAAGACCTAGATCTGCAGGTGTGAGGGTGTGAAGATCTAGATCTGCAGGTGTGAGGGTGTGAAGATGTAGATCAGCAGATGTGAGGGTGTGAAGATGTAGATCAGCAGATGTGAGGGTGTGAAGATGTACATCAGCAGATGTGAGGGTGTGAAGATGTAGATCAGCAGGTGTGAGGGTGTGAAGATGTATTACAACGGCTGCTTTTTTACGAAGAACCCTTCGCAGGCGCTCTCGGGAAAAATTCAACAGGCCGAATATCTCCAGTAGTTATAATATAGTAACAATTCTTGCTTATTCCTAATTTATTCCCTTATTTTCTTTGGTGAACCAGCAATAACATCAATAACTCCCAACACTTCATCATAGAAATCAGGTGGTCTGTTTTTTGGTGCCGGCGCCTATCAGGTGCCGTGCATTCGTGTCCTTTATTCTCCATTGCTTATATACTTGTCTACCACGTCCTGGGGTGGGGTGGGTTGGGGCAATAAGGTCTTTGCACTTGTGTACTTAATGTACTTTTCCTGTGCCTATGTCATGCACTTGGGGTGGGGTTGATTGGCTTGGGGTGGGTTGGGGCAATAACGTTCTTGCACTTGCGTTGTATATCAGTTAGTTGATGCTACGTCACCGTGCAAGATACAACGTTCACTCGCCTTTCTAAGTCGCCATTAATCCAAAATGGCCATGAATGCACGGCACCTTACAGGCGCCGGCACCATGTTTTTCTCCACAAATTCGTATTGTGATTTTCCTGATCCTCATGAATTCTATGGCAAAAATATTCGATTTCCAGGGGTGGATCATCAAAATCGTGGCAACCTTCATGTCCACCTTGGATGGGATATCCGCCTTGCGACGTTCGGAACTGTTGGAGCTGAAGGAGTCTTGGCTTTCAGCTGATTTTCATGGCTTGCAGATTTTTTTTGGAGGGAAATCTAGGACATCTATGGTGTTCTGCGGAACGCATGGAGAAAATCTAAGTAACCAGTTTTTTTTAATGCGTCGACAACAGGATAGGACATCTATGTTATGGACAATGGGCATTTTACGCAAAAATCAAAAAATCTATGGAAATAGGAGTCGTGATGGAAAAATCTGGGAAATCTATGGAACATAGGTTTTTTCGGGAACAATATAGGAAAAATTGGACCAGGGGAGTAGTATTATGGATGATTGATAGGAATGGACATTGTACTTTGGATGGGCCGATTGAGAAATTGATGAGACTTACCATAAGATAGAATGGGGTACCCTGTTTTCAGACAAACAACCTAGATGAATTTTGTTTCTGGCAGTGCCCACCATAAATGGTACATTTGAATCTTCTAATAGATAGGGAATCAGGACCCCAAGTGATCCGCTCATATTTGGATGGGTTGAAACCAACAAGCAGTATGTTGATGGAAGATCCATTGGATTTTCCAATTTTCAATCTCTTCCTTGTTTTTTTCGAAGATGTTCCTTCCAGCGAATTCCAAGGATGTGCCAGTTCACATGGTCTACTGGTAGCTCGTGTTGAAGGACACTCCACCAAGTGGCATGACCAGTTGAATACCCTGCGTTTTGGTACCTAGAAATGACCCGAAAACCTTCACTTTTGTGTAGCTTTGATCTTTGGAGCGACCGCAAGTGTCTCTCAAACCTTTAGGTGGTACTCTGCTGGATGTTGGCCCAGCTTTGGGAACCACCGTTTGGAGCATGCGTTTGGGCCATGCATTTGTATAGTTGTACAGTTTAATTAAAGTTTAGTTGGGCCCACAAGACGCGTTTTCCATCTTGTCAGCTACGCCTGTCAAGATACAGAATTTGACCGCGAACGGGTCCTCATGGGGGAGTTATTTTTTCCATTAAACATGGCAAACATGCTGGTATTTACAGTGTTTTGTGACAAAGGGGGGGCTTAGAACCGGTGTTTTACAGCAGAGGCTGTCATATGCTGTCATAAACCACTGGCATCTACAGACTCTTGTGACAGAGTTCAGCTTTTCGTGTGAGGTTTGCAAAGAACTACAAGCAATCACTTGCAATGGGTAAAACACATAATCCAAACACATCTGCTGCACCACATGCCATAAGAATGGGTAGCTTGTGCATCTCGGAATAGAAATACACAGTATCAATAGATGGAAAACAAATGGCTAGCGTGAAAGAGGTAATGTATAACTTCGGTTGCTAGAAGCATTTGATATGATATATATATAGTGGTTTATTCATAAAACTTGGTATCGTTTCACCACACACACATTGTATATTGCAACAGGTCAACTAAGATAAACATGTAGGCGTTCATAGGGATATCTAACAATCAATCTAACAAGGATGGTGGGAATGTTGCAACTCAAGACGTAAGGTACATGTCCTGTTTGCATTTTTTCTTGCAGAGCTTTGTCAGTGAGAAAGAGGCAGGAAAAGAGAGAGAGAGAGAGAGAGAGAGAGAAAGAGAGAGAGAGAGAGAGAGAGAGGGGGGGTGCGTCATGCTGTTGGCTATTCAGGTCAGGTTACTTGTGCGATGACAGAGCTGTTCAAAGAGAATAATGGTGTGCTTGCTTCTTTCGCATACAAGTTTGGAATTATTGTCAAGATCCAAACATAGATGATCTAGCCTGCACTCAAGGGGAAGTTGCCGTTATCAAACATGCATATCAGTATATGAAGTAAGGGCTATATCAAGTATAATTTTTCAGACGTTGGACACACTTTTGGTTTGTCGTCCGATATCTTATTTTGCAGAGCCTTGTTGGCAGATTCTTTGCCTGCAGCCAAGCGGCAGTTGCAAATTGCCATTCCCCAAACAGATGCTGTCAATAGATAGAAGTACGGGTAATAGTAGGTCTGATGAAAGTTGAGCTTTGTTTCTTGCTTGTTTTGGTTGGTGCCTGTAAATGTCTTGCGAGGTCAGAGTCAGAAAACCTGCACAGATGAACCAAACCTGCACAGGCACCGCAAAAAACAAAAGCAAAATTATATATCTGAGTAGTTGCTAGAATTTTTGTTTTTGTTTTGGTGCTTGTGCAGGTTTGGTGCATCTAGTGGTGTTTTTTTTTTGAATGCCTGTGTCAATGTTTTGTATCTCTCATGACAATACGATGAGGAACAAAATGCGTTTTACCAGGGCTTCAGACCATCCAAGTGCATAAAAGATGGGTATTTTCAGTGTTTTATGATGTTTTTATGATCGATTTGTCATGAAAGATCACTCCGCCATGGGAACCCGCTCTCAAAGATCCGATTACAGCCTTTTCGATGAACGATGCCGGACTCTGGCCTGTGTTTCACATGTGCACACGCAGAAAAGCAGGTACCATTCATCGATGGAATGGTTGAGAGTTTGGACGTTGGAAAAAAGTGCAGCAGCATTCCTTGCCGCTTGCCGCTACACGTCTCACTGGAGCCGGTCCCTTTAGCAGCTGACCTCCGCAGCCACTTAGGATCAAACAACCGCTGTGACCGCAGCGCAGCCATGATGACACCTGAAGACAACAGGCCGCTGCTCGTTTCTTTTGAATCCCAGTGGCTTGCAATCCGAGCATCGGATCATCGACATACTAGATGTATATATAATTATATATAGATATAATGTATACACAATGCACATGATTACAGATATGCACATACATGTATTCAATCTAGCTCGATACAAAGTGTCTTATATCGTATATGTTCCTGTTTGGATTCATCTCCCAATATTCTTCCGTGGCTGCCTTTGCTTCAGGCATTCCGCGGCCGAGCGGGGTGAAGCCATGGGCGAAGCCTTGCCAGTGGTGCAGGGTACGCCCATAGGTGGAGCTGCAGTCAGATGGGTTTTGTGGTTAATTTGATGCTTATTCCGCATCATCATCATCATCATCATCATCATCATCATGATCATGATCATGATCATCATCATCATCATCGTCATCATCATCATCATCGTGATCATCATCATCATCATCATCATCGTGATCATCATCATCATCATCATCACCATGATCATCATCACCATCATCATCATCATCCTCGTCATCGTCATCGTCGTCATCATCATCGTCATCCTCGTCATCGTCATCGTCATCGTCATCATCATCACCATCATCATCATCATCGTCATCGTCGTCGTCATCATCGTCATCGTCATCATCATCACCATCATCATCATCATCAGCGTCATCGCCATCGCCACCATCATCATCATCATCGTCATCATCATCATCACGACCATGATCATCATCATCATCATGATCATCATCATCATCACCATCATCACCATCATCATCATCATCATCATCCTCGTCATCGTCATCGTCATCGCCATCATCATCACCATCATCGTCATCCTCGTCATCGTCATTGTCATCATCACCATCATCATCATCATCGTCATCGTCATTGCCATCGCATGCCATCGCCATCATCATCATCGTCATCATCATCATCATCGCTATCATTGTAACTATTTATTCCAATCACCTGCTGGTGTGATGGCAATAGTATGCAGTGATAGTAATAGAAATAGTAGGAATAGCATGTAATAGCAATAGCAATAGTAATAGCACTAGCACTAGCAAAAATAGTAGACATAGTAATGGTAGTGGCATAAACTAGTAGTGGTAATAGTCACAGCGATAGCAATACCAATATAATCACTGTTCATTTTCATTGACTGTACTAATAGTTTAAATATGTTCCAATGGTTATGGTAGTAGCTGTATAAGTGAAAGTAGGAATGCTCATGATCACCATTATGATATTGTGATGTACATTTGATATTGGTTTATTCTAACTATTTACTCTTGTCACTTTCTATTGTTACGGTCGCTATAACTATGATGTATAGTCACCATTGTCATCCATCATTCCTGTCGGCCACTATCATTACCATTATCACTATGGTGCTCCTTGCTAAAATTACAGTTGTTAGCATTCATACTAATTTGCGCTTTGATGAGCTCATCATGACAGCTATCATGTTTGTATAACTATGTGTTTTTATTCAGAGATCACATTCTGAAACCGAAAGCCATTGTCGTTTCTCCGTTATATGTCCTCATCATCCCCTGTTCAAATCTCAGCAATCCGATCACCCCGATGAAAAAAAACCTTTGGCCACGAATGGAGACACGCACACACGCACACATCATAATGAACGAGAAGCAAATGCAAGGGTATCCAAGGTTGGCATACCCTTTCCATTTGTTTTCCGTACCAAAGTAGTTCAAGGTAGCCTTACCTAGTAATAAATCGAGGCATGCAAAAATCAGGACGATGTTATCCGCTTTCCAAAGCTGGAAATTCATTATAGGATCATATTAACATCTATATAATTGACATCTGTAGAACTGATAGATGTATCCTGTTTTTTTTTTTTGTGCCATGGCTTCCCCCCGTTCCACTGCCCTGGGGCGGTCTGTTACGGCCAGGCGTTCCCGCCGCTCCTCAGAGACCCATGGGAGCGGTCTTGGTGGCCGTGACACCTCTGACCCTAGAGGTTTGGAGGGATGGTCCAAGGTGACGGGTTCAACCAATGGAATCTGGTGGTTTTAAAATTTAAAGCCTAAAATCATGCATAAATATATATATATATAATATATATATATCTCTCTCTCTCTCTCTATCTAATCTAATCTAATCTAATCTAATCCAATCCAATCCAATCCAATCCAATCCATCGATCTATCGATCGATCTATCTATCTATCTATCTATCTAAATATTACAACTGGGGATATTCTATTTATGTCCGGGTAGAAGATGATATAATGGACTTATTTATCAAAAGTGGTGAATCATTGGGACTAAACAAACCCGTTTTATGGGAATATCACGGGAATATAATAAGGGATTCATCCGGTACAATGTTAACATATGTTAATCCAAAATTTTGCTGAACCCCCCAATGCATCAACAGGGGCGGGGTAGTAATTTAGACACCTATTTTGGGGCCCGAGATTAATAGTTAGGGTTGACATAGATTCACAATTTACGGAGATATTCATAGTTGATGAACATATTTTTTTCTACAGAAACAATATGAAAAAAATTGGTTTGCCTGAGAACGAGAGAACTCACCCACCATTGATGACAGTTTCAATGGAGAAAAAGTGATTCAGTCATCAAACAACGTGTGGGGGTAGCCTTTTTTCAGTCGAACCCATATTATGGGTATAAAATTGTACTTCAGATACCAAGGGTCTCTGGCTTCACAACCCTGGTACCCTAAACAACATCATACTTGGCTACCCTCTGGTAATTTAACATAGCTATGGAAAATCATCATTTAAATGGGTAAATCACATAAATTATCAATTTCCCATAACTATGTGAAATTACCAGGGGGCAAATGGATGTTCATTCCCTCATTTTGATGTTTCTCAAAGGTATTGACACATCCCCATCTGACGATCTGTAAACGAACATCCACAAAAGGACCTGTTGGCTTGTAGGATCAGCGGGGTGGGCAGAAAACCTTCATGCTAACCCAAGATTGAACAGCCATGTTTTTTTCTTTTTAATAGGGGAATGCTAGTTTTAACAGCAACTTGGAAACCCTTTTAACAGCAATTGAACTACTGTGGGTAAAACAACAATAAACCACCCATGACTGGGAATGGTTTATACCACCTATTTATGGTAATGACTGGGGCATGGTTTATTATTGTTTTACCCACGTGACTGTGGTATAGCCCTACGACTGGGATGATTTCTTCCACCCAGTCCTGCTTGATGGGATGGTGACTGTGGCATTGCTTTACCACATTTCTATGGCACGAACTACTGTTTTACTCTATTATGGTTATACATATATATATATATATGCATAAACAGATGGATTGGTTAAGTTATAGTTAACATCATATGTTTACAAATTGGTATGGGAATACACTACTCTTATAGTTTAAATCATACTCCCCAGTACATAAACCCTATTGAATATAGATATATCTACCATAAACCCCATAGACAATGTATATATATATATATATGTATTATAGACCATTAATAATATGTTTTATTTATTGGGTGGATCCCACATTAACAAACAGGGGAACTGATTTCAGGAGCAGGTCGTGCTCAACTACCGAACCGCGGTGCTCTGCTTTTCGGTCCTGGACTTTGCCACGACCCTGCTGAACATCATCGCAGGACTGGCCAGCACGAGGTGCCGCCATGGATGGAAGCCATGGATGGAAGCCATGGATGGAAGCCATAGAAATCATCGAGCAATGGTGGTAAATACAATATGATGTGGCTTCTGATGACCACTTAGAAATCGCTTTTCAAAAGGCCGTATTTTTGAAACAGTGAGAGGGGCGTCTCAGAATGTAGGAACAATGAACTGTCATCGCCTCCAGTAAGGTTGACTTGATGCATCCTAAGTTCCCAAGTTCAAAGGGACCAGGGTCCCGGCATTGTTGTGAAAAATACTGGACACCCACATTTTGGATGGTAAAAAGCCACACTTTCCCCCTTTTTTGTCTCTGAAATCGATCTCAATTTTCGTTGCTTCCCTCCCAATTTTCGCGGCTTAGCAATTTTTGCGGGTGAGATCCATATTCTTCAATCCCCAATCAAAATCCACCGGCAAGGGACTTGGTTTGGTTCGCCCTGGCTATCTTCATCTTGGGGCCGCTGAGTGGCATATTGGGCGCTAAGCACTTGAACCGCAGCCTGGTCTCAGCCCCTTGGTGGTAAATTGATGGAACACCCCACCAAAAAAGTAGGTTTTCATGGACACACACTTGAACATCAAAAGAAAATCACGGGATGCAGATCCAAACTTCCCTATATATATATATAAAGATATATATATATAAAGATAGATATATATATATAAATAACTAACTATATATATATATATATGCATATATATATATATATAAATAAATAAAATAATATATATATAGTTTTTTGGTAAATGGGTGATTTTCCAGCAAGCCATGTGAAACATAACCAGAGCTCTTCCGCTTTGGCTTTCACAGCAACTCTGATTCTCGCCTGGTTGGAGGAAATTGAAGACCCTGTTGGTAGAAATTGGTTTCCAAACCACTTTGATTTTTGAGAAGTAGCCTTTCGTATTTGACACATAGATCCACGACTTACATACACTTGGCACCCGACGTGGACCCCACGGATTCTCAGGTTTACTTTGCCTTTTGTATTTTAAAAGCTGTCGTGGAGATTGCATTTGCGATCTACACCCTGTGGCTGTGGAACATCATTTTTGCGGTGGTGCAGGCGTGGTTCCTGGGGACCAAACAAGCAGGGTGGGTCCCGATTTTGTTGGTGAAATCACCAGTTACTGTTTGTGAAACCCCTCAGATTTATGACATTTACCCCTAGATTTGTTTGTTGTCCACATATTTCTTGCTGAAGAATACCCCACATGGCTTGGCTGGGTGTTTTTTCCATGCAAAACTGTATGAAGTGATCCAAATTTTGAGAACCCAAGTGTGTTTTTGCCAACAAAAATCAACAGGCCTATTGTGTCTCCAGGAATTAAATTAATTGATGGTTATTCCTGAGGTGAACCGCGATACTCCCAACAATTAATAATAGAATTCATGCTTTATTTCCTACAAAATCGGGCGGTTATAGATGATCACCATTTTCTATGGCAATATTTGCCTAAGGTGTGAATCGTCAAAATCATTGACTCGATAATAGTAACTCCTAAGAATCCAATGACATCCAAGAACTGATAGTAATCATTCCCGGTATTAACCAGTATTAACCATTATTAACCATTTATTAACCATTACTAACCACCATTACTAACCACCATTAACCATCATCATTAGCCATTGTTAACCAATGTTAAGCATCATTATTAACCAACCATCATTCACCATGACATTCCCAAAGAAATCCAGCTGTGGATCATCAAGATTGTGGCCACATTCCTCTATGCCCTGGGTCGAATACCCCTGCAACGACGTTCGGAACTGTTGGACCTGAAGGAGTCCTGGCATGGACACAGCGGACTTTCAAGGTGAAAGCTATAGGAAATCTAGGGAAATTGTGGTAATTTATGGTAATTTATTGGAAGCATATAGGACATATAGTTTTTTGATGTTTTTTGAACATGTTTCTTTTTTTCTTGAATGGACGATTTCTAGGAATGAACATTGTGCCAGTATGTTTTTTTTGTTTTCCGGAACATTATTGTGAATCGGATTCTGACGAGCCACCAAGATGGTCTGCCTATTGAGCCTATCTGGGATTTCCTGGGATATTGATGAGACTTAGCATAGGATGGAATGGTGTACTCTGTCTTCAGACAAACCCAGATTATAGTTTTGTTGCAATCTGGCTGTGCCTAAATGGTACACTTTAGTCTTCCAATAGATAGGGATGATTATGCACCAATAATAATTTTCCTGATGAGAAACCAACCAAAAGATGGCTTTAATAGCAAATGAATATAATGAATCGTAGGTTGCCCAGATCCGAAGAATCTAAAGTATTCACTACCTATTTCTGATTAGTGGTTTCCATTTTTTAGTTTCCATCCTGTCTGGGATAGGGATTTTTGTTGAAACCAACCAGCAGTATGTTGAACGTTTTCCTGATAGGAGATCCAGTAGAGAATCCAGCATTTGAAAAATATCTTCTTCCATTTTTTAAATGGAGGTTCCACAAATGGGGGGTCCCCAGAATGGGTGGTTTATAGTGGAACATCCCATTAAAATGGATGATTTCGGAGTACCCCTATTTTAGGAAACCTCCAAATGTTCCTTCCAAGGATGTGGCTGTTCGCATGGTCTACTGGTAGCTGGTAGCTCGACACTCCAGCGCAGGGCAGGTGGCGTGACGACAGTGACCACTCGAACACCCTGCGTTTCGGTACCTAGAAGTGACCAGAAAACGTCCACCATTGTGTAGCTTTGATCTTTGGAACAGACTGTAAGTGTCGTGTTTCACAAACCTCTGGGTGGTGCCTTAAATTGTTGACCTTAAACTAAAAACCATGGCCATGGCCTGACCAAATTGCTGAATGTTGGCCCAACTTTGGGAACCACCGTTTGGCGTTTGGGCCAAGCAAAAATGTACAGTTTCGGCCCACAGGACGCGTTTTGTGTTTTGTCAGCTACGCCTGTCAAGATACAGAATTTGACTGCGATCTAGCTGCTGTGGGGTTGCCAATGTAAAGAACCTCCAATCTGCAACGGAACTGTGTCAAAACATTCATAGAGTCCTCACAATTTGATGATCACCTTAGCATGAGACCGGAGTTTGACACAGTTCCCAGAAGCAAGCGACGACTTTTTGGTCGACAGTGCCTTTGATAATATAGGTTTCACAAGTGCACAGGCAGAAAACCAGGCACCATCGATGGAATGGTTGAGATAGTTTGGACGATGTTGGAAGAAAATGCACCGGCATTCCTTGCTGCTTACCGCCACACGTCTCGCTGGAGCTCTTTCTCAGCCCATGAAGCGACCACTCAAAGCGTGTTTTTTTTTTAAAATCAACTATTCATCCCGAATTCACCAAGATTCGCAGCCATTTGGGATCATTCAGAACCGCTGTGACCGCAGCCATGATGACACCTGAAGACACCAGGCCGAGAACATGAGTTCTGAGTTGGTTGCGTATTGCCGAGGTGTGTCGAACCCGAAAAGATGGATTTTAGAGATTTTGACAATACCCTGGTTGTCTCATAAATACTTTAGCTTTTAGCCCTGTTCTGTACACGGTTTGTTGAACCCAGCTGATTGAGGCCTCGTTGATCACTAATCCAGTAGCGTGCAACCTGAGAATGGAACTGGATCATCGACAGATTTGTTTATTGTATTGTATTGTAATGTATTGTGTTGTGTTGTATTGCATTGTATCATGTTGTATTGTATTGTGTTGTATTGTCTTGTATTGTATTGTATTGTGTTGTATTGTATCGTGTTGTATTGTATTGTATTGTGTTGTGTTGTATTGTATTGTATTGTGTTGTATTGTATCGTGTTGTATTGTATCTTGTTGTATTGTATTGTATTGTATTGTGTTGTGTTGTTTTGTGTTTTATTGTGATGTATTGTATTGTATTGTATCGTATCGTGTTGTATTGTATTGTATTGTATTGTATTGTATCGTGTTGTATTGTACTGTGTTGTATTGTATTGTATTGTGTTGTATTGTATTGTATTGTGTTGTATTGTATCGTGTTGTATTGTATCTTGTTGTATTGTATTGTATTGTATTGTGTTGTGTTGTTTTGTGTTTTATTGTGTTGTATTTTATTGTGTTGTATTTTATTGTATTGTATTGTTTTGTATTGTGTTGTATTGTATCGTGTTGTATTGTATTGTACTGTATCGTGTTGTATTGTATCTTGTTGTGTTGTGTTGTATTGTATTGTATTGTATTGTGTTGTATTGTATCGTGTTGTATTGTATTGTATTGTATTGTATTGTGTTGTATTGTATTGTATTGTGTTGTATTGTATTGTATAGTGTTGTATTGTATTGTGTTGTATTGTATTGTATTGTGTTGTATTGTATTGCATTTTATTGTGTTGAATTGTGATGCGTTGTATTTTATTGTGTTGTGTTGTGTTGTGTTGTATTGTGTTGTATTGTATTGTGTTGGGTTGTATTG
>Ga0126342_10018636_pt1 | contig 11877 bp, 13 predicted proteins | sample Cyp1metagenome_FD_92528 | JGI IMG/M metagenome (GOLD analysis project Ga0126342, IMG submission 92528) | Coral microbial communities from Lord Howe Island, Old Settlement Bay, Australia - Cyphastrea 1 metagenome | ecosystem: Host-associated > Invertebrates > Cnidaria > Coral ... | reverse complement strand
GTTGCCACGTTGCCACGTTGCCACGTTGCCACGTTGCCAAGGCAGTGTCCTACTTGGTCGAGTCCACAGAAGGCTATATTGCGTCTCTTTTTGCGCGGTTTCAGCAGGCGGGTGCATTCGCACGCTTTCGTACGTCGTGCATTTGGAGGAAGATCATATCAGATAGTGTAGCAGTTGTTGAATGAGTGTCCTGCGACGATCATTGCAAACAGGCGCGGCGCCACACTCAAGGCCTTGTTGAGCTTGGCTACGTCCTTCAGCTGCACTTAACTGAATGGTTTGAGAACTTTGAGAACTCAGGAGCGTAGTTGAAGGTGTTGAAGGTGTTGAAGGTGTTGAAGGTGTTCCGGGCCAGTTCCGGGTTCCGTCCTGAGGTGTTCCTGCAATGGTTCCGGCTTTCGTCTTCTGTTGGATTCCTCAAGATCCCCTGGAGGACGTGCGAGTGCTCAGGTTTTGTTCAACTTCTTGTCACATTGCACTTTTGGATCTCTTGGATCTTTTGGTTGCCTTGCGTGTCTTGCACACTTGGTATATCTTGAGATGATCTGAGGCATTTCTCAGTTGCTATGATCGCTGCAAAAATGCACACCATCCACGTGATTGCTGTGGCTCAGTGCTTCGCCCTGATACTACTCTCAATCACGCAACTGCTTCCAAGGCCGCAGCTTTCACATGCACCCAACTTGAATAGTTACACGAAATCGAGTATAGCATGTTATCGCAACCTTGGCAACAACAATTGACTTCCAGGGCAGGGAGATTTGCTTCCTGGATTTTGGAGGGAGGATTTAGAGAGATCTTCCAGGAGACTGGTAGCTTTGGCCTTGAAATGACTTGCTTCTCGCTGGGTATATCCGCCGCTCGCAGGAGCTGTCAAGCAGTTGGTCTGGAATGAACGGTGCCGAACAGGTGCCACCAGCAGATGCCTTCGTAAAGAGAAATCGAAACATATCGAAACGATCTATTCGGTATCACGGTATCACGGTATCACGGCCTATCATCATGCATCCAGCTGGTGTTGTTGCTCGGAAACATGAGCATCTTGGTTTTCATATTGGCACATGACTGAACTTGACTGAACTTGACTGCATTGGCATCAGAATTTGAGTTGCTTTTTTAATGTGGCCAAAGGCGCTGCTCACCGCAATTGGTCAAATCTCGGGAATCATGTTGCTGTACTCCTTGACGTGTGCCATGGCCCGCGTCTCATTGGAAGGTTTCGCCATGAAACAGAACCCAAATCAGTCACGAGTACGATGAGTACGCCCTGTTTTTGCAGGTTGGACACTTGAACAATCTTGGGTTCTCAAGGTCGTCGGCGATATGGTGGAAGGAACTTACTATGCCAATGCAGAATCAAAAGCTCCTATCTCAAGTCGGGAGCCCTTAGAATCCGTAGAGTTTCCGAGTCTTGAGTGGCCTTGACTGTCATACTCCCCGAAAGACATCGAAAGACTATCTATGGTATGGCTTACTTTGACATCTTTTGACATTTGCCATTGGGCATTAGGGTATTGAATGGTATTGAATTTAGATCGTGTCCATTTGATTCCATTTGTCATACTTTGTCATTGAGGTTCTATGGCCATTGATCCGGTCGCAGAAGGAGATGAGGCACGGCAGAAAGACCATCACTGTCCAAACAGCAACCGGGACACCACATTTGTCACACTGATTTCATATGATTTCATGATTTCATTGCAGGTGCAATCGCTTGACTCTCAGATTTTCTTCCCGCCAGTCCTTTGCAATTAGTTCTGACATGTTCTGACGATTAAAGCTCATTGCGACATTGCAATAAGGCACGAGAGAGCTGCAGAACCATCCAACCCTGCAGAGCGGTTGGAGATGCCTGGCATGCTGGAAGGTCCGCGGTTGTCAGAGTCAAGAGAGCTTCAATCGCTTTTTCAAGAAACATGAGAATGTCTTTGTGCAAACTGCAAACTTGACCTGTTTCTTCTATCTCTCGTTGTTTGTTTCTGCCATCATTTTGGGAAACTAGCGTTCATTGCGTGGGGCTACAACAAGCTAGAGGCGCTGCAGCCACATGATGCCAACTCTTTGGCACTGGGCACTGAGGTCGTCGATCCTGGCCCTGGCGTATTGGATTATTCTGCTACGTTTATGCTGACACGATGCTGTCAGGCTCCACATGGCTTTATATGCTTTATATGGCTTTATATGGCTTTATATGGCTTTATATGGCTTTATATGGATTTATATGGCTTTATATGGCTTTATATATGGCTTTATATATGGCTTTATATGGCTTTATACTGTATGGCTTTAACATGCTTTAACTATCATTACATAGATGTATATAATAGATGATATTCCTAGAGCTACAAAGACCCACGAAATTGTAGGCCCAGTCAAAAAAACACGTTTTTTTTTGGAGAAAAACAGGGTTTTTCATTTTCGGTGATTTTATATAATGCTTAGAAGGAACACGTATTTGCTTTTCTTCTTGATCTACTTATTGGGTTTCAGCAAGTAGTTGATCAATACCATCGTGCAAAGTAGAACTGGATCTGATTCGTTGTGCCAGCAACAGGTTACTCTCTCGCATATATGATGCCCCAACTTTGTTCAGAAATGTGCTGCGTCCAAGAGTGTCATATTCAATTATAGCTACAAGTGCCGCAAATCAAAACAAAATCACAGCATGATGTATCCAAACATGTTTGAATGCGGGGTATGGATCATGTTCGGCACTGACAATTGACGCTCATGTGCTGTCCTTTACACCGAGTCGAAAACAATCAGTGTCACAGCCACTCTTTTCTGCAGGGAAAATGAAAAAACACATAATTTTTGTACGGCTTAGTATGGGTTCATTATGGGTCCTTTACGGGTTAATTATGGGTTCTTAAAAACTTGTTCTTTTTTCTCGATTCCTAAAATATGGGTTTTGTGTGGGAAAAATATGTTTTTTTCATGGTGGACCCAAGAATCCATATAAAACCCATGGAAAATCTGATAAAATTGTGATATTTGAGGATTTCCCATCGAAAATTCGGACAAAGTCCGGCCGGGAGTTTAAAATTCCGGGTAGGAAATTCCAGAAATCGATAATTCCCGGCCGGACATTCCAGAAATAGAAAATTCCTGGCCGGGAATTTTGGTATTCTATTTGAAATAGGATAAATAGGTAAGAAACATGCTAACAAGACAACATATTCTCCTGTGGGATTTTAGGCACAAATTCTTTCTCAGGTTTTCAGAGATTTGGGATCATCATTCTACACCAAATCCCAAAAGGTTGCCATAAGCAATCTTTGAAATCATATATAATGCCCAATACTCCGAAAGACTTTTTTTTTGGCAACATGCATGGAAAAACCGGGTTTCTGAAAAAAGACCTACAAATTTGTGGGTCCATGTTGCTGATGGTACCTTGTACTACCTTGTCAATTTCTGTGCAATGCCAAATCCAGCTCCTTCCAGACTCGTTTCAGGAGCGTGAACGGCTTGAGTTGCATGGAAAGTGCATGAAACTCCTGGCTGCTTGTTGCCAGGCTATCCTGCGTGCTGTGCTTGGGGCATGGTGCCGGGCATGATGGCAGGCGGCAGCCCAAATCGACGCAAGAAAAGATGCTCATGACGCACCGCACCGCATGTCCATGTTTTTAACCGGCAGGTTGGTCCCTGTTAAGACGTGGAACCGACTTTGAGTATATCGTGCCGAACTCAACACAATCGGTGAATTGAAGGGTGGGAGAGAGGAGATTCGAAGATTTTTGAAGGATTTTGTTGTCGTTTCAGGTGGCTATGAAGCCTGAGTGAGCATTTGCAGCGGCACTTGCTTTTATCCTGACTCAATTGTCAAAGGATTTCTTGCGGCCCATCGCTGCAGATGTTCCGTCGTTCTTCAGATGTTTTGAAACATGTTGACACCTTTTCTAAAAATCTATATGACAATAAAAAATAGTAGTGATTAATAAATATATAGTGGTTCCTAATGACCTGCTAGCCTGCTAGCAACCATCTTAGAATTCCACTAAATGCCTTGTGTTTTAGCACGGGGAGCAGCAATTTCGCAGCGGCTCCCAATTCAAGTTCCCTGCACGCCGCACGTGTTTTGGCATGTGCTCATTTTGTGTGAAGGCACCAAAATTGTGTCCTCCAGCCGGATTTTGCTGAAAGCGTCCCTGTCCAAAGCGTACTAATGACAAAACCCAAAGTGAAATTGAAATTTGTCGGCAAGAATTCTGTGGCAGTGCGATATGGAGTGGCTACGAGCAGAGGATCAGGATGCGTGGCTGTGCATTGTGCCTGTCATCGATGAATGCAGGCGTTTACTGTGGACTACGTGATCCTTGCGAACATGTCCGGTAAGCCAGCCCACAGCTAGACTCGCCTGGGGTTCCAACATCGAAGACTCAAAGAGGACTTAAACTGGACTCAACTGGACTCAACTGGTTTGATCATGATCATTTTAGGATATGTTCCCAAACCCAGTACCTCCCAAAGTGGGTAGGTGATCAGAATTATGTTCCCAAGGGTAAAGTGGTTTGACGCAAAACCATGTTTCATCCAACGTGTTTTTGGCGAGTCAAGTGCCAGGGGAGAAGTGCACAGATTGCTGACAGCTGTTTGCGAAGCAAGCAAAGCCAGCTGCAAGGGACATGCACATCACATTGGGATTTGGGAAAGCCGGCAGTGTTTCACAGATCGACGAAAAAGTGTCGGAAGTTCTGATTGGCAGTGGTGCTTTTGGCTACTTATGGCTGTTGTTTTTGAGTGTTTGCTGGACTTTCCCAGAAGTTCAGTGGGCTCTTTGAACAAACTGTGAACCTTCACACATGACATACATGTGAACATGTGGTCCAAAGTTTGCTGATGAGGCCGTTTCTCAGCTCAGCCCGCTTTCCCCGTTGCATCCGTTGCGTTTCGTGGGTGACCCCGCAAGGTCAGGACTTCAACCGTACCTTTGCAACTGACCATTACGGCATGCGTGACAGCACACAGCAAGTCACAGTCCTGACAGGTAAAGAGCAAGATGGATATCCGCATAGAAGCGATGGAAGGGTTATCAACTCAGTATCCTGAAGTCCAGCCAAATTGTTGGCCCAAGCAAAAAGGATGCAAAAGGTTTTGTGTGCCATGTGTGCTCATGTCGGAGCATGTATGATCTCAATTGTTGCATTGACCACAAGGCCTGTTCCTGCTGGAGAGACTTTTGTGTCCATGCGCATTGGAGACTACCAGAAGCAGTCTCGTCAGCTGATTGCAATGGATTGCATGCTATCTTTGCATGTTATCTTTCATGGTTGGAGTGGTGCGAGGTTTCCTGTGGATCTTTGGTTTTGATGATTTTTGGATTGGTGGTTCTTTTTGCCTGGCCGTGTTTGCATTTCTCAGACACCTAGGATTGGGATGCACTAAAAGCTATCGCTTTCCACAAGATGATGGCAATGGATTTGCTCGCCTTGAGGAGGGATTTGACTTTACTCTTCGCACAATTTTGTCACATAGATTTATAATGATTTATAATGATTTATACATATAATTATATATATATAGCTTTATGACATTTATGACATTTATGCTACCAGTGTGTCAGACATTTTGAGTCCGAGATTCTCGACTCATTGGACCGAGCTTCGTAGGTCTTTCAGCGGATCGGACACGTCTCTCTCAGCCTGGACAAGCTGCGAGCAAGTGATCAAGACGTGCAGGCGGACGGCAAGGGATTGGATCTTCATGGTTTGCTGTGCAACTGAATCTATCTGAATCTATCTGAATCTTATGAGATCAAAGTGCTAGATGTGCTCAGGTTCCGTTGGATACTCCGGATGTGAATTTCTTGCCCATGCGGTCGGTCTCTTAGTCTTGGATCGGATTGGCAGAGGAATCGAAATGAGTCGACTTGAATCGACCATTCTTGCTGCTAGGATTGGCATGGAGAAGAAGTCGGACCAAAAGGGTCAGGGGAAGGTGGGGCGGGATCATCAAACGCCCGAAGAGCCTCTTCATTCTGACAGAAGCCGAGCAGATCCGTTTTCACAGACCTAGAAACAGCATGAAACAAGTAGAGACAGTAGCTGTGCCAGCATCCATAGTCCGTACAATTCCAAGCCTTCCTGTCATTCCATGCGTCCTGCATCTAGGTGAAGACCAGACTTGATTCAGCGCAAAGGCTGGGAACCACACGCAAAGAACATAGGACAACGCGCTTAGACAGGTTCTGATTGATTTGTTGCTTAGAATCTTAGATTTTTATAGATTTTTCTTTAGGCAAAGCAACCTTACATCTAGGGTCGTGCAGGGTATGGATGTGATTCGCATGATCGTGGGATAGTATTCAACCCGGGTGAAGTTAGTGGAGAGGCTTATACTGAGACCTCACATATACCAGATCTTACACGACAGCAAAACTGCACCGCAAAACGGTAAGTGATCCAATTGTTAGATGGTGAGTGACAGGTACTTGGCGCAACATCAATTGGAAGAGATCATTGCTGATGCCATGCGCGAGGTGTGTTTTTATTACAGTGATTACAGCGGATACAGCAGAGCTGTACCATGTTGCACGATGTTGCACCATGTTGCACGCTCGCAACACAGCACAAGCACTTCTACCCCCAATCCCTAACTTGGCCAGCTTCTGGTGAAAGCATTCCATTCTCGCAGGTGATCCATGAAAAGCCAGACGACCCGCACACATTCCTCTCCAATCAGATCATGAAGCACGCAAAGAAGCCTTCATTCTTGCCACCTCTGTCGATTTCTCAGAAATCTGCACTTGGGAATTGGCACTGCAAAGATGGCCTTGTCCAAAAATGGACACGCAAAATAGCAATTTTGATTTTGATTGGGTAAATCTGATCAACCATAAGATTTTGGCGTGTCCGCCACTTTCAGATGAACCCAAATGTTGCGACAGATTGGGCCGAATGAGTCGAATGGAAAACTCCTTTTGCAAGGCGCAATGACAAAGAGCTGCCACCAAAGCCTCCAAGTGGAAAGCCATGACCACTCAGTGACGGATTTGGAAGCAACGGCAATTTATCCAAATGCACTTCAAGGTGAAGGCATCAGGTCACGTCAGATAAACCCGATTGGATCCGATTGGGACATAGGCTTAGAGAATTCCAGTCACACTTGTCTCAGGAATCCGAAGCCCAATATGTCTGAGAAGCTTCCACCCATCAGCGGCCATCTCAGTCTCCAAGCTCCCGGACCAGCTCCAAATCTTTTTTTTTCTCACCGTGCCTGACGAATCCTGATATACCCGTCTCCCGATCCCGGTCTGACTGAGGTGGAGGAAATGCCCGGACCTAAGTTGACCTAAGTTGACCTAAGTTGACCTATGCAGTGATGCAGAGCCATCTCTACCACTGAAGCTGCCAGGAGCTGAGCAACCTGCGCATCGAGGCGTTCCGAGATTTGAGTCATGATGTGTTTGAAACATTTTGGCAAATTTTGGCAACAGTTTGGATTGGGTATCCTCAATAATATATAGTATATAATAGTCATGCATTTTTCAATTTTTTCCACGTATTTTGCCATCAGCGAATGGCGTTTAAGAAGTCGTGAGACTGAGAGGCTCGGGATGTCTTGCTGCAATCTGCCAAAGATGGAAGCTTGGCAAAGGCCTTGGCGAGTGCCCTGAGCTCAATGGCGCTGCGGAACTTTCAGAGCCAGGTATTGTACTCACTGCGGGGATAGGGCGTTACTCACTGCAGGCTTCGAGCGAAGAGGCATCCCGAGCTTTGTTGCCATCAAACAGCCCGTTGAACATGTTGAACAGGATCCAATATGATATGATTCATATGATCCTATCATATCCTATCCATTCCTATCCAATTTGAATATTTGAAGAGGGATGTGTATGGCCCGTATGGCTATGCTCCCTTAGTCCCATGCAATGCCATGACCCCGGGACTTTGGAGAGGTGGACATGACAGAATTGCGCAAGGAGGCAACACACACACACACAAATTGCAATTTTAACGCTGTGGATGGTGTGTTTCAATCAGTCTTGTCGCTGTGCTTAGTACACAAATCACACAACACTGCACAGGTTTCAAGACTTTGATTCCGTGAGGCGGCGACGGCATTGTTCAATGCAGCCAAAGACGGGAGCTTGAATGCAGCATTGCGAGACACGGCCATCCCCAAGGACCTGTTGTGAATGTGCTGCACCATGCTGCACCAAAAAACATCAATACTCGTATGGTGAAAACAGACAAGCCAAATGAAATCAGGACAGACCTCTTGTTTCAAAAGGAACACCTCGATCAAGCTGGGCCTACATGCTAGACTAGACGTCTGTTAAAGCTTCCATACTGTAGAGTGAAAACCCAGTGCGAGCGGAAGTGGTTTTGAGACCGAGAGGCACACTTACAATCCACATAATCCAGACATGAAACAAGTAATAGGCTGTGCAGGTGGCAGAAAACCGAAAACCCGATAATTTCCATAAGGCTTTCCCGGTGTTGCAAGGTGCCACTGGGTGCCGCTGGGTGCCACTGGGTGCCACTGGGTGCCACTGGGTGCCACTGGGTGCCACTGGGTGCCACTGGGTGCCACTGGCAGGACAGTGAATTGGAGCAACTCCGACAGCAGGTTCTGATCAGAGAAGTTGTTGAGCAGATTTTTCGATGTTTGTTGACAACGACAAGCAAAGTGGAAACACATCCGCAAGGCCAGGGCCACCTTGCTTCAGGGAGCACGTGATGGATCCTTGCAGGATGCGCTGAAGAGTACCAAAGCCGAGGCACCGCATTTGAATCTGGGTGAACACCGGGTGAACTGTTCATCTTGGGAGTGATTGTGACATCAACAGTAGACTCAGTAGGCTGCTACTTCAAATCCTGAGATCTGCCACACCCGGAGGTATCAGCAGAGAGCGTTCGCTTGGAGGTGGGCCGCTGGATACATCACCAGGACAATATGGAGCCGAGAAATATGAGAAATGCAAAACAACGGATTCTTGGAAGATCATTTCCGCACCAGTAGAAACTACAACCGGAACTATAGTATTTAGGTTGGGATGTATTTAGATGTATTTAGATGCATTTAGATGTATTTAGATGCATATGATTATATGATGATTATGATGTATTCAGTCATAATCGCCGCATCCTTGGATATCCTTGCAAATTTTGAACGTTAAAGGATGCAGGATCATCTCAGTTTAGATGATATCTCTTTCTCTATCTTGGTCCCGTTGACCGATCGACTCAAGAAAGGGGTTGCTTGAAGGCACGTGAAGCTCTGCTGCGATCAGCTCAAGATGGAACACTGGCAGCAGCTTTACAGGGTCAGGCCAGAACGACATGGGACACCCAAGGCATACCCAAGGCATCTCAAGGTCGAATCTTGTAAGTTCAGGCATGTTTGAGGCATGTCTGGGTTGGGATATCTGACGTGAATCGTCGCTGGACCAGGCAAACCGTGAGGATGCTCTGAAGGTGGAGGAGCTTCGTGCCCAGGCTTGTCACGACATGTCCTGAAGCAAATCCGGTCCAGATTTCTCATGTCAAAGTCGCCATAGTCGCCATAGTCGCCATAGTCGCCATAGTCGCCATAGTCGCCATAGCCACTCTTTTTTTTTGCAGGCCCGCGATGCACTGCTCAAGGCATCCATGAACGGGGCTTTGGAACAGGTACTCAGCAAGGGTCAGCAGCTCAAGGAGCCACCACATCTATTCGGCGTGGCCGCGTGGCACCTGAGTCACGTGAGCCAAGGTAAGTCAGATAAGAAGGCAATGCAGGTGCAGATGGTGCAGCATGGTGCAGCTGTTTGCACCTTTTGTATGTTGCGTGATGCCTTCATAGTTTGCAAAGTTTTTTTGCGCCCACTCTCAGACTGTTTACAACGCATTTTGGGTTGAGGGTCTAAAGAGTCTATAGAATCTATTTGATAGGAATCCTTCTCGCATTTTTTCCGTGCCTCCATTTTGCATCCTGTCCGACACCAAAGCAGGCTGCCGAATTGCCACAGTTCAAGTTCAAACCGTCAAATTCTTAGTGTTTCAATGAATTCCAAAAGTATGTCGAAACAGACGGAGGTCTGACTGGGTATGTTAAAGAGTGAGGACCTGGTCCCTGCTGCACATCCACCATGTTTAGCTTTTTTGTTGATGGCACTTGGAAACCATTCACCAATGTTTCCTCTCTCCTAGGAAGATTTGCCATGGAACCTTCTTATTTCTTGAGGTCAGTGGCATCGTGGCTCCAAAAGAAACCCCACCAGGTTCAGTCGCATCAAGCATTCAATCGTGTCTTATCAAATCTCTGGAATGAACCAGAGATAGTTTGAGAATGTTTGAGAATGTTTGAGACCTGTACTGTAGGTTCCAAAGCCCTGGTACTACCAGCGGGTTTCCGTTGTTGAAGCTGAGGACGAGAAGGCAGGGGCAAAATTTTCAGCTCAGCCGAAACAGAACCAGGATGAAATCTTTGACCAGGTCGTGAAGGGCTTGCAAGCCGTGATCGCAGAGAAGGATGGAGAAATCGCTGCACTGAAGGCTGGGTGCCTTTGAGAATCGAACGTGAGACGTGCTGAATGCTGTCACCCAACAGAAGAATGGGGGAGTTTGGAGGCCCAATTGCAGCAGACCGGTATGGAAGTTGCTGCATCAGCACCTCCATTGCCACCCAAGGTGCCCAAACAATCGAAAAATGCATTGGAGTTGGAAAAGCATGCACAATTTGCTTAAATTGCTTAAAACCAGCAAAACAAAAGAAATGTATTCAACATTATTTAACATATTTTAACATTATGTCGATTATGTATCATTATGTCAAATGAGTAAAGAAAGAAACCGGATATCGCACTTGTGCAGGCTGAAAAGGCAGCTCCCGAGCCTGCCAAGCCGAAGGCAACGCCGGCAACCCTGATGAACTTCAGGTGCGGGTCATGGCTTGAAAAGTGCAGCATCTCCCTGTCATGCTGACTGAGAAAATCTGAGAAATGATTTTGTTGTGGAGGCAGTACTACTCCGAGAATGTCCGCAGTCTTGGATCTGATGCAATGCAGGCCTCCATACTTTTTTTTTTGTGGTCGCAAGCTTTTGTTTGCCAAATTTAAAGAGAGAATTATTTTTGTTTGCCAAATAGCACAGTCCTTTTCAGATGACTCAGCCGTAAGCTGATTCCTTGCTCATTTCAACATGCGCCAGAAGCTGTACTCCAAGTTCCCCAGCCAGCCGAAGCCAGCTCCAAAAGCTGCGGCAAAGGCTCCGGTGCATTTGTGGCTACTCATTACATTCCTGAAATTTCCTGAAATCAATCTCCTGATATCTCCCGATTTTCGAGAGGAACCAGAGGTGAAGCCAAAGCAGGGCACTCAGGAGTTTGAAGCTATGACACGATGTCATGACAAACCGAAACACGATGGAATTATCCAACTGAGGTTTGCACTTCGACCATCCGTGGGCACATGGCTGACACCCAAACTGGTCAAGCCTGCTGCCACGCCTGCGGCGGATGCTTCATCTGCCCCTGAAGCAGGGGCCTCAGAGAAACATGTTGATGTATATTGATTATAAAATAAGACATATTATATTACAATAAATTATATATATACATAGATTTCGATGCATAGAATATCTATCTATCTATCTATCTATTCTATTCTGTTCTGTTCTGTTCTCTTCTCTTCTCTTCTATTCTATTCTATTCTATATTCTATATTCTATTCTATTCTATTCTATCTATTCTATCTATTCTATCTATTCTATCTATTCTATCTATTCTGTCTATTCTATCTATTCTATCTTATCTATCTTATCTATCTATTCTATCTTATCTATCTTATCTATCTTATCTATCTTATCTATCTTATCTATCTTATCTATCTTATCTATCGTATCTATCTTATCTATCTTATCTATCTTATCTATCTTATCTATCTTATCTATC
>Ga0126342_10018635_pt1 | contig 11878 bp, 9 predicted proteins | sample Cyp1metagenome_FD_92528 | JGI IMG/M metagenome (GOLD analysis project Ga0126342, IMG submission 92528) | Coral microbial communities from Lord Howe Island, Old Settlement Bay, Australia - Cyphastrea 1 metagenome | ecosystem: Host-associated > Invertebrates > Cnidaria > Coral ... | reverse complement strand
TGCATTACATGCATTACATACATTACATACATTACATACATTACATACATTACATACATTACATACATTACATACATTACATACATTACATACATTACATACATTACATGCATTACATGCATTGCATGCATTGCATGCATTACATGCATTACATGCATTACATGCATTACATGCATTACATGCATTACATGCATTACATGCACTACATACACTACATACACTACATACATACATACATACATACATACATACATTAGATACATACCTACATACATACCTATCTACCTACGTACCTACGTACCTACCTACATACCTACATACCTACATACCTACATACCTACATACCTACGTACCTACGTACCTACGTACACACGTACATCCCTACATACCTACATACCTATTACCTACGTACCTACGTACACACGTACATACATACATACATGCATGCATGCATGCATGCATGGATGCATACATACATACATACCTACCTACATACATACCAACACACATACCAACATACATACCAACATACATACCAACATACATACCAACATACATACCAACACACATACCAACATACATACCAACACACATACCAACATACATACCAACATACATACCAACATACATACCAACATACATACCAACACACATACCAACATACATACCAACATACATACCAACATACATACCAACATACATACCAACATACATACCAACATACATACCAACATACCAACATACCAACATACCACCACCACAGGCCACAGGGAGAGGGGACCAGAAGAACCATACCACCACCACTGGCCACAGGGGGGGGGGCTTGGGCGTCCTGGGTCATATATATATATATATAAATATATATAAATATATATATAAATATATATAAATATATATAAATATATATAAATATATATATATATATAAATATATATATATAAATATATAAATATATATATACAAGGTTCCTTGGAGTTTAGGATTTAAAAAAAAACAGAGGTTGCATCAGGTTGCTATGTCCTACACTAGAGTAGCCTGAATGGAGCAAGGCGTTAGCAGGCACGAGCTGCCTACAGAAAATTGTAGCATTGCAATTGTGAAACATCAGGCAAGTAGAACAAGTTTGAACCCGTGCGTTTTACTTTGACACAATTGAACTACATAAGATACAACTGCGCGGTCTCACATCGATTGCAATGCTGCGGTATGCGCCCGAATGGCAGTCCCCCCCGCGCATTTGTGTACACTTGGTTGCAGAAGCTTCAAATATCCTCCCATCCCCGGGTAGTGTGAGCAATGTTCAAAAATGTTCAAGACATGTCAAGCCTCTACAACCCAGGGTGATTGCGTACAAACGCAAAAGATATCGGCCCCAAGCTGCGAGGCAGATTGCGGCTAGGTTTCCCCGGCTTCAGAGGCACGCGAAGTTTCCGAACAAACAACCTGAAACAGGGTGCCATGGCAAAATTGACTCCTCCATGTGCCTCCTGTCACAAATTCCAATATGTCCCACTCCCTCTGAGGTACTTCATCATCCGGAGCTTTTCAGCTTCTACTGCTACCATCTGCTACTGCCACGTTTCTTAGAATCTTGACTGTCCCATTGGTGAAGAGCAGTAGTTCAGCAACAGAGACCTTCAAAGACTCTGAGTGATGGAACACCGCTGCTGGTGAAGCCGCACCAAGCGGCCTTCAAATTCACAAGATACGCAGATTGTGAGTCGACTCATGTGCAAACTGCAAACTTGTGTTAGCAAACTTGTCTTAGCAAACTTGTGTTAGCTTGCAAAGATATGACAAAAAAAACTGCAATTTCGAGCACGACCCTGAGGTCTCGGAGGACAGTTGCACAATTGGATCAGCCAACAACAAGGCTCAAAAGGCTCAAAAGAAAAAGCTAACAGCCGAGTCAGGCAACAGCAGTGGTGAGCACGCGATGCCGTCCCCATTTCCCCCCACCTCCACTTTGACCCCTTTTGGGAGCCGAAGCCGAGCAGCAGGGCACACTGCCCCATTTGTATTGCCACCGGCCTAGAGCCATGGTGCTTGAGGAAAAGTACACGCTGACAACAACTGAGGCGTTCACTTGACCACACGCGTTACTTCCCCAGCACCAGAGTTCCTGCAAGTAACATCGTTCGTAAATATCAAGCAACAGAAACAAGCAACAAGTGTTCTGAACACTTTGAACACTTCCAAGTTCCAGCTCCATCTAAGGAAGGAGAAAGGCACCTGCTTTTTCGCACCAACTCTTCGCAGTACAGCCAGGCAGTGGTCGGAACCGCATGAGAATCCTAACAGGATAATTTTGACAGTCACAAACTGAAACTAAGGTCTCTTCGGAGTACCGGTACTGGTATGATCTAGTATGTACTAGGATGTACTCATGAGGTCACCTTGGTTTCTTGCATTAGCAACTTGCGTTTGGTTAAATGTAGGTACATTCAATCTTGTGACGGATTTGGGCCTTGGATCTTGCTATTCTTTGGCAGCCGGCACGCTGCAAAGGTCTGCCTCGGGCGTCTGAAATGATAGCATTAAACCGTTTCATTGCCCAGTGTCAAGTCCAGCCAACAATTTGGTTCACCAGTTCTTACTCTGTCTCACTGGGCCGACCACCTCTACCACACTGGGGGCAAAAGACATCCATTGGAATACACAAAATGCATCAAAATATATCAAGTTATTGCCAGATAACGACGCCTCAAATGTCCTGGGGCAAGGATGAGGGCTTCTTCTATCAGCTGCAGGCTACAAAAAAAATGCTTTACGGACGCAAAACCTTGGAGGTTTGGAGGTGGGCCAAATCATTTCTCGTTTTGAACGGGATTGCATTTCTGGTTTTTTTCAAGGTGCTGCTGTTGCTGCATTGAACGACCACACTGCCCTTTGCCATTCTCTCCACAGCAAAAAAGCCTTTCGGACCTCAAAATCATGCAGGCTCCAGAAGGCATCAATCGCTCAGCAGCTCATGGATCTGTTGCAGCTGAGAATTGAGCTCTTCTTCTGGTGGATACCAATCAGGACTATCTCTGACCTACAAAGAAGCTTGTGAGACAGCACAAAGTATATCTTCCTATGTCTGGGAGCAGTTTCTACCACCTTTCAGTGTACTTGAAAAGCGTGCTGCCCTGCCAGCATCAGGGTGAAATCGTCACCACATTTCAGGTCACTTGGAGGTGGATATGGAATACCTCCGCTGAGTCGACCCCAGGGAAACTTTGAACAAATCCTGGAAAAAAAGAAACGAACAAGTGGGAGTGCTGGGAGCCCTGGGAGCCCTGGGAGCCCTGGGAGCACCATGAACTTGTCTATCAGACTCCAGAGGGATGTCCATCATGAAGACCTTAAACATGTCACACTTCCAAGAGCTTTCAACGTTGACACATAACCATGAAATGTGCTGAAAAGTTGCGAAAAATCCGAAATCTAGACCTTCCGGCCAAGCCCTAGGAAACGGAATTCGAATATAAACGGTATATATACATCGAAACGCATGATCAATCTAACTTCCTTACATCTCCCTCATGGCGTTGAGAAATATGCAATCCAGCATGCAAACCCAACAGCCCCTTGAGCTCGTTGCTGGCTTGCTTTGCTGGTGAGACTCAAAGTCTTTGTAGTTTCTCTGCGAAGTGGATGCTGCCTATCAAAGGAGAGTGGTTTCAGGAACAGCTGACTTGTCTGCAAACAAGACTGGGCAAAACTATCAAATACTGATAAACAGTGTCCCGTGTTGCAAGTCTTGGCTTGTTGTGAATGGGCTCAACAACAAATTTGTCTGTGATTTGATAGTTTCAACATGTTTCAACACATGAACCGCATTTTACGCTTCACCATGGCACATCCAAGGCCGCAGGCCAACTACTGGATCTGGTACAAGTTCACATCAAAGACGAGAGTACCGGCAGGCTTCCCACCGCTAGGATTGTCGCCATAAGCTAGCGCACCAGGTATCCAGAAGCGCCGTTTCTCTCCCACAACCATCAATTGAACACCTTCGGTCCAACCCTGAATGACTTGGTCGAGTCGAAACGTCGCCGGTCTTCCACGAAGAACTGAGGAATCAAAAAGTCGCCCATCCGTCGTCCAGCCACTGTAATCAACCGTCACTGTGGAGCTGCTCTGCGGTTTCTCCTTGCCAACACCAACTTTTAAAACCTTTGAAGCAATTCCTGAAGCAGTCACCTCAGCATCAGATGGAGGACCACTGACATCATCCGGCGTTGGCACTCTTGGTCCTCGGTCAACTGAGTAAAGTTCAACATCAAAGACCAAAGAACCACCAGGACGTCCTCCTCCGGGATTGTCCCCATAGGCCAGGTCAGATGGAATCCAAAATCTTCTTTTTTCACCAGGAGCCATAAGTTGCAATCCTTCAGTCCAGCCCTTAATCACTTGACTCACACCGAAAGTGGCTCTTTGACCGCGTTTGATGCTAGAATCAAACATACGCCCATTTTTCTGCCAACCAGTGTAGTCCACTGTCACCTTGTCAAACTTTAAGGGTCGTGCAGCCTTACATTCTGCTTCAGACTCACATGGAGGAAGCTGCAAGACCTTGGACGCAAGGCCGCTTGGAGTGATTTCAGCATCGTCGGGGATGGCTCCAACATCTGGAGGAGCAGGAATGTCAGAGAAAGGAAATTGCGCCACAGCAGGCTGCAATTTGGCGGTGCCACTTGCAACAGCTCCAGCCGCACCAACTACCAAAGTTCTACGAAGTGGCCCACTTGGTACAAACGTGTCCAACGTTGGCCAGAAAAATGCTCGGCAGACTGTGCAGAGCAGAAGCACCGAGAGCATACGCTGCATCCGGCACCAAACGCGGTTCATGATATCTACTGTCTAAACTTCTACTTTTAGAGCTTCACAACCAAGAGCATATCAGTTCCCTGGTGGACTCAAGAGTCACCTAGTGACCTGTGCACTCAGACTGATCCAACCAATGCTGCGAAAATGACACCATTGGACTTGTGAACGATGTTTCATGCATGGTCATGCTGGGACCCTTTGGCAGTATGAGATGAGCCAAGCAGCTCCACAGCCATGTCAATTCAGTGTTCAATACGGTGATCCATCAGCCGTGGGCATCTGAGATTATGTTGGCGCACCCTGGAACCAGTTCCATCAGGCCCACGGAAAGCGCTTCCAGGGGCCATGGCCTGAGAGAATCGACAGCTTAGAGTTCAATACAATTCAATCTTGGAAATTACTGAATCCAAATCCAAATGCCATTGCCAGCGGATCGCTTTTCGATCTTTATATTCATCCATGTGCCTCTCCAGATTGCCGCATGTTCAGGAAGCCTGGAAAATGGCTAGAAAGCAAGCTGAGTTGAAAAGGTGTCCCGAGTACCGATCCTAATCTTGACCTACAAAGTATCTGTCTATGTTGTCAAGATGAGGGAAATGTGTGGCACTCCTGGGAAGGCCAAAATCCAAAATGCCAGTAAAATAAGATGTGAATTTGCAGAACTTGAAGTGAGGGCGGAGGTGCTTCCTTGCTGAGCTTCGCATTCTTGGTTAGCAGTTGGAGGACTTGGGTGCATCAGTTTGCCCAAACAAATCCAACAACGAAATCACAGGTTTCCTTGAAGGAGCGTTCTTTATTGGTGCATGTACGTGCACCAACACATTCCACTGATACATCACAACCAGGTGCATATGATATTATTAATTTATTAATTTATAATTAATATATATATATATATGTAAAAGTTGCTAATAGTTATTATATGTATATATGTATATGCATAGTTTTAAATCCGGTGTATATATATAGTCTTATCTCATATATCTATATACCTATTCTTACATTATGTATGTTATGATATTGTGTATATATGTGGTCATACATATATATACATATATATATATACATATCATATATATATATATATATATCATAACATCATTTAACATCTGCTGAGCTGCGAGATCTTCCCCTTGCCTCTGGAGCCACTCCAAGGTCGTTCCTCGCCAACGGCGGAGCGAGTGTCGCCCAAGCCCAGCTGAATCTGGCGCCGCATTGGAGGAAAACGGGGAAAAATTCTTCGGGATCAATAGATCATCCAACTAAGAAAATGGAGTATGGATATCTGTTTAGGATATATTATGTTGGTATATATGTTAGGTGCTTTGAGGTTACAGATAGTTATAGACTTACAGGCCTATTACTTATAAGTAGCTGTGAAATTAGATAATGAATTTGAATAACATCAAGGCAGACTTTCTGTGTATGCATACTGGCGTTGATCAGCAATTCAAATGACTTTCCACAGAGCGCCTTAGAATCGTCTCCCCAAGACAAGCATTGCCCTTCAGCGCCAACAGCCACCTGCCACAAATTCATTGCGCAGCACAGGTTTTGGTCGAACATTTGCAGCAAGAGCTTTGGAAACTGTTTCACTGGGGATGCTGCAGTGTGGGATTTTCCACATTCGACTCCTGGGAAAGTGATGTCTATTGCACAGATTCAACAAAGTGAGAAAGGTCAGTAGTGTCACGCGAGATCGACCAGAAGATATGTGCATCCAAGTATCTCAGCAAAGGATGGCAGTGCTTTGGGAAGCTGACCTGCGAAAGGGTTTGCGCATGTTGATACTTTTAACATTTGTTTTAATTAAGTAGATTTTCAAAGTCAGCCCGTGATGCTCTGACAGCTTGCAAATTGGGTGAAGAAACATTGTTTCCATGTCTTCACAATTTCAGACCGTTGCTGCCACACGTTTTGAGACAAGCCAGTCCATCTTGCATCGCAACAGATCGGAGCGGACCCGGAGATTTACCAGGATCTCATCCGTGACCTCGCAATGACTGCAAGTATGGCTTGGACTAGCAGAGATTTAAACCCATGACCTTTATTTTTCTTGGGAAAGTGCCTTGACTTTATATTATATATCCTGGACAAAAGTATCACCAAAGCAAGCTAGATTTAAGGAAGGCATGGAAGGCCATCAAATTGCAGCTGTAGCAGCCGAGCAACGTGAGTACGGTTTAATGTCGGAAAGTTTCTTTGCGTGCAACCTCTCTGCCCTTGCTGAGGCAACAGTGCGGCGAACTTCTGCCATCTCCGTTGCTGTGAGCGATCCCCTCAGGGTTGAAAGCACGGTCAGAAAGTCGAACCGTCTCAATATTTGGCACAGGCTAGCATCAATTTCTACACTGCGACTTGTATCAAGACTTGACACCAATGGATGAAAAATCAGGATCATTTCTGAGCCATCTTGAGCCCCATCTATTCGTGCCCTGCCTTCCACCAGAAATGCCAACCCAAACGATTTTCGGATCATTCTGTTTTGGAAGGTTGTGCTCATAATGCCTCTGGTCCAGTGCAAACTGCTTCTCCGGCACTGCGGCAGTAGAGCCCACAACTTTGGCCGTGCCGCAAGAATCTCGATATTCATAGACCGCTCCAAAGGACATCTCCTGCCGCAAATGTTCAGATGGCTTTGCCAGAACCAAATCCTCTGACCGCGGCACGGCATTCCTGCGTTTGAAAGTCTTCAGCTCTGCTAAATCCACTGCTGGCCCCGAAACCCCTCCATGGTCAAGTTTCTGCCTTCGAGTTTCAATGTCTGCTACGGCTTTTGATGCAACTTGGTGATCTACCACTTCCCCTGCAGCTCTCAAAGCTGTTCCCCTGGGGCCCTGCAAAATCAAAGCTTCCAGGTTGCCTTGCTGCAATCCCACAGCAAATTCAGCCACTGCTGGTGATTTCCAAGGTTCAAATCCAACCAATTCATGTCGTGCAGAAAACGCCCCGCTGTCGCTGCGTCCACTTTCTGGGATGGGTTTCAAAGAGCTGGCACCCTGTGCAGACAACCCAGGTCGACCGTGTCGAGAAGGGGGAGCTGATCGCGTGTGTGCTGGAAGATCAAACAAGTTGGCGCCGGGTTTCACCACTTGCAGCTGCCGAGGGTCGAATACTGTATGCTTGACTTCAGTCCGTGGCATGGCCAAGACAGTGAGACTACATGGTCTACGGTGAAAGTGAACAGTGGTCGTCTAGTTGGCTGAAATACAGAATGCGCAGCTTTCAAGCTGCTTTAGAGAGAGAGAGAGAGAGAGAGAGGCGGTAAGATGCAGGATACACTACAATACTCTTCAACACGCCTTACACTTACTCATGTGTGTGTGGTGCACATTTCTGTAAACTTACTACCTGATATACCTTGCGGCGAGCATGCTCGAGCAAAATGGCACAAGCAAATGATGGGCAAAGAGTGCGCAATGCAGACGCAAGTCTTGATCTGAGGTGACTCTGCAGTCTCGTGACATGCAGCAAACAAGCGAAGCGAAGGAAAGGTGCACACCCGTCTGCAAGACGATGCCATGTTTTGCACAGAAGGATCCACGCCACACCTGAGATCCACTTAAGGACTGTACTGCAAACCGGGATGTCCTATCTTTTGCTTTGAACGGATTGAAAGATCAATGAATACCATCATCATAATCAGCAACTTGCCACATGTGGGACATAAGCGGACGATACAGCAAAGAGCCAACAAAGCAAATGGCAATGATATGAAAAGAAGATCTGGGTCATCGCACTCTCCATAGGAATTTCGTCCAAGACAATAGACTTGTCCATCCTGCAGGGACCGTGTCGCTTGGCTAAGCTCACCTGTGGAATGTGGTTTCGTGTAGACACCGGCCTCTGTGAGGAATGCAGCATGCATGACCCCAACAGACCTAGGCGAACTGAACATCAGCCAACATCACCAAATTTGAGGTAATGGATGGCGATATTCCCCCAAATGCCCCAATACAATATAACCGAAGGAAATTTAGAAGTCAAGCTTCCGACAATATGGATAGATGGAAAAGCAGAGGTAAAAAGAGTCAGAGAAGAGAAGAGAAGAGAAGAGAAGAGAAGAGAAGAGAAGAGGAGAGGAGAGGAGAGGAGAGGAGAGGAGAGGAGAGGAGAGAAGAAGAGAGAAGAAGAGGGAAGAAGAGGGAAGAAGAGAGAAGATCAGAGAAGAGAAAGAATCAGAAGAAAGAATCAGAAGAAAGAAGATGCAGGCGCGGGAAAAGGTAGAAAAGTCGCGACACATTGTGTTTTTTCCAGTGATTTGTTTCTCCGGAGGGTCGAAAAGTAGGCTCGCTAAAGCGGCGGGTGCGGAGCCATCTGGCTAGATGAGAGATGAAAAATTGCACGCCGTTGTGGCGCGAAGCACATGTGGAAATCAAAATGTACAAAACACGTCAGCTTCGGACCAATTTTAGGACGTGCAATGTCGAAAAAGTGCACGCCATTGTGGCAAGAAGCACATTTCGAAGTCAAAATGTGCAAAACACACCAGGTTCGGAACACTTTTGGAAGTTGAGATGCCGCAAAACCTCATGGTCAGACCATTTTTGGAAGTTGAGATTTCGAAAAAGTGTAAGCCGTTCTGGCGCGAAGCACATTTCCAAGTCAAAATGTTAAAAACACCACATGTTCGGAGAGTTCGCCATTAGGCGGTCGGATTGATTTCAAGGTCCTCGGGGGGGTGGGTACCCCCCCCCCTTGACGTTTCAAGGTCCCCGGGGGGAGGGGGCCCCCCCCGTCCTTGACGTAATGAGGTACCATTCCTGTTCCTTGTTTATTTCTATCTGTTCTTCTCTTCTAAATCTTCTAACCCTCCTTTCGTCCCGCTCCTTGTTACACAGCCAATGAATTTCATCAGCAAAGGCTTTAGCACCCAAAACTATTCTGGGAGCACAAGTTTTTCGTGTTTGGCATCAGCAGCGTCACTAGTTGCCATTTTCTGGTTTCAGCTAAAAAAAAGCGCTGGCGAGGTGAGGCGCCCAAAATTGCAGATTCTGTGACGGAACTGATGGTCAAAAGACAACAACTCACGTTCATCAAGCAAAAACCAACTCACTTTCATATATTTTTACCTTCCTGCCAAAGCGTGCACAAGCGCTCTTGGAATGAAGAGACGGGCACGCCCTCAAACCTTTCGCTGTCAAGCAAACGCTGCGCAGCACCTGGTAAGTCTTGTATATAATCTATCCGCCAAATAAACGCTAAGCGTCCATAGCACGGGGGGCCCCCCCCCTTGGATTCGAGCACATATCTTCTCCTGGTGAGGAGGAGGGGGGGGTACCCCCCTCCCCCGCCCCTCGGATTGATCCGACCAAAAACGAGCAAACTATCCACTTTTGGACGTTCAGATGTCAGTTCGCATGGCCGGCGCAAGGGATTGTGCACCTTGCCAAAAGTGAGCAAAACTTGAGGCATTTCCAAAAACGATGGCAGGCGTGGGAGATTTGCAGAGGATCTGCAAAGATGCATGTCACGTGGCAGGCGCAATACAAGAGACATGTTCATTAGAGATGCTAGGAGTTTAGGCCGCTGATTTCCTGAGAGGGGTTGCATTTTTGAGCATCAGCTCTGCAGGTTTGCTAAGATGATTTTGCGTGACAGGTGCAGCACTTCGTATGACCTGGCATCATTTTTTCGTGGCAGGCGCAATACTTTAAACAGGTGGAGTGGAAAAATCGCAAAAAGCATTGGTACGAGGCCGTCAGCTCTGCACTCAACTTTCCATTTTTGAAGGAAGTCTCCGAGAGTGACCCTTGAGACAGGCCGTAAATATCTTTGTCGGATTTGCCGGGGGCAATATACCTCAGGTCGCAAGTTGAGTTTGAAACTGTAACGGCCTTGCAAGGTCATAGGTGGGTGACCCTGCCGCTGCATTTTGTTTGTCCAAAAAAGTCTCCGAGAATTGCTTCGTTTTTGGTGCTGTCAACTTTGATAATGTAGGAAGTCTCGCAGAATTGCTTCGTTTTTGACGTTGTCAAGTTGGAAATTTGTGGAAGTCTAGCAGAATTTCTTCGTTTTTGACGCTGTCAACTTCAAACATTGAGGGGGTCTCGCAGAATTGCTTCGTTTTCAAGATGGCAAGATAGATAGCAAGATAGATAGATAGATAGATAGATAGACAGATAGATAGATAGATTAATTAATTAGGTAGATAGATAGATAGAAAGATAGATAGATGGATGGATGGATGGATAGATAGATCGATATAGATATAGATATAGATATAGATATAGATATAGATATAGATATAGATATAGATAGGTAGATAGGTAGATAGGTAGATAGGTAGATAGGTAGATAGGTAGATAGGTAGATAGATAGGTAGATAGATAGATAGATAGGTAGATAGATAGATAAACAGATAGATAAACAGATAGATACACAGATAGAGAGAGAAACGGATAGACAGATAGATAGACAACTACAACTACACTAGGCTACACTACAACTACAACTACCACTACACTACAACTTCAACTTCAACTCAAACCGCCACTTCAATTACACTACAGCTACAACTACCACTACCACCACAGCTACAACTACAACTTCAACTTCAACTACGCTACAACTACAACTACAACTACCACAACACTACACTACAACTACCATTACCACCACGGCTACAACCACAACTCCAACTACAACTTCAACTACACTACAACTACACTACAACCACAACTACAACTACAACTACAAACTACAAACTACACCACACCACACCACACTACATTCAGCAGTTGTGGGTGAGGTGACCACTGCAACCACTCCAAAAAGCACTATATAATCCAACCACGTTTCGGTCCATCAGTGGATTCGCTCTGCCATCCATGCATCACAACAACTCATCTCTCCTATAGTTTCCTATCTTTGAAACTTCCGCCACCGCCTTGTTCGGTACTACTGGTATGATATCAGAATATGTTTTATATGTTATACGTATATAGCGACGGACTGGAACTTAGAATGTCAGCCCAGTTTTCCAAAATTTAGTGGTTTGAACTTAGAATGCCATCCAAATGGGGTATCTTAGAATGCCGCCACATGTGACATTCTAAGTTCC
>Ga0126342_10018634_pt1 | contig 11879 bp, 11 predicted proteins | sample Cyp1metagenome_FD_92528 | JGI IMG/M metagenome (GOLD analysis project Ga0126342, IMG submission 92528) | Coral microbial communities from Lord Howe Island, Old Settlement Bay, Australia - Cyphastrea 1 metagenome | ecosystem: Host-associated > Invertebrates > Cnidaria > Coral ... | reverse complement strand
CATAGGGATTCGCATGCCACCAAGAGCTTCAAGGGATTGCGCAGCATTATATATAATGCTGCGCAATCCCTTGAAGCTCTTGGTGGCATGCGAATCCCTATGAAAGACATATATAAGTGATAGCGGCAGCTTGCATTGCACAACCCGAATGTCAGTTTGGACATTTGAGCATTTCGTTCTTCAACACACGAGCGATGCCGAAAGACAAAAACACGACACTTCATCAAGCAGAGATGGATTGTGCAAAGCACAGCATGCTTTTGAAGCAGATTCTGCTGAGTTTTTCTGCTGAGTTTCTGGGTATTTCTGGGTCACACACTTTGTATCGTGGGCTGTCGCCCTGCTGCAGGTCAGCGAATCAGATTGAACTATCTCCTGAGGAGGAGGAGGCAGGTCTGATGTACCTTGCTTAATGAGTTTAATGCCACAAAATTGATAACGTGCTGGTGCTCAATACATCTCAATACTTATTTACGCACAGGTCACCTAAAATGCATGGATTGAAGAACTTCTGCTCTCATACGAGATCCTGTGGTCAATTCACGACATGTTTTGAAAGGCTGGAGAGCAAGCAGTCCTCCGAGCCACTGAAAATATTTCTGCGCAGGTCATGGAGGAACCTTCTATCTTCAACAGTCCAGTTTTTCGTGCAGTGACTGTTTTGGACACTGAATTTCAAGTAGCCAAATCATCCATGTTGTTCTTGTCGTCAGTGTCTGGAAATCAACATCCTTGATCGACTTACTGGGCCAATGAAACAGACATGCTTCACTCAAGCATACTTCTATGGTCTGAAACCAAGAATCAGGAGCTTGAGCAGTTCGCGATGCAGCCAACATCTTCTTGGCCGCGCCTCAACTTAATTGCATGTATTATAGATTCTATTTCGTTGTCCTTTCATTGTCATATTTCTCATCTCATTTCTGGCTTTTTCCATCCAATTACTTTATGAAAGAAGTGGACAGTTGAGTGGGCAGTGCAGAACTAAAAGGAGGAAACTGTGGGAACGCACGCTTTGGAATTCTTTGGAATCTGCAGGAAGGGAGTAGGACTATGGAGGACCCCAGTGTACAAAAATAACATAACACATAATCTATGTACTCGTACTATGTCACAAAGTAACAATATGTAACAATAAGAACTACTGTACAGTTTCATCACATATCATAATATATCATAATATATCATAATTAATAATCATAACATATCATAGCGTAAAATATCATAAACTATCATAAAGTGTTTAGTCACACACACACACAAAGTGTCATAAAGTACTGGCTGGCCTGTGACAGAACAAGTGAGTCCCACAAAGGCCACCCTTGCTGCCTCCTCGTCCAGTGCTTCCTGGCGATAGTGGATGGGATGAACGTGTGAGACACGTTGCAGAGCCACGACGACGCTTGGCTCCATGCTGACAGCTTTCCTGCAAAAGATCACCCATGCCGCTGCATGTTTGACGCGCCAAATATGATATACTATCCGTAAAGCATAGTAAAGCTTGTTGCCCACACACGCACGCATGCATGCACACAGAACATGACACAACATGACAGGACTTTTTGCTGGCTCTGCGAGCTCTCAACCTTTTTCTCTTGATTCGAAATCTCTGTCACCAAGGCAGGTTATTTGGAACAGAGGAAGAAACCGTTGAGGAGTTGAAGATGTTGAAGTGATTCAAGCATCGCTTGCACCATCTTTCACCTTTGGAAGCAGAACACTGTGGTTGACATGACTTGCCTGGATGGCCATTGCTCGGAGGAGGTTCTGGTTGTTCAAAGTGATGGCTATTTGACGAGCTTTCACGCCTTGCCCAGTGCTGATGCAGGCAGAGTTGTACTTTGAAAGATTGACGCGATCTGTCAAGAAAATCAAGAGTGAACACGTGAAACTGTTCATCCGTCACGGGCAACAGGATGTTAATTGACCTGGTTTCCGAAACAATACAATATGAAACCAAGCCAAGTGGCAGGAGATTCTTTCTTGAGAGACTTGAATGATCTTGAATGTTGGAACTCCAGCGTTGATTTGCCTTGGTTCCAAGCAGGCTTTGTTTGGGTTTGGATCTTTTTAATTACAGTAAAGCATCAGCTACTCTCATGCGAGCTTGCCCAGTGGAGTTTATCTTTCATTGGTCCCCAAACATATTCCACCAACTCAGCAGCCAGGGCAATCTACAAGCGAACCTCTAGAAGCTGAGAGCCTTGTCTGCAATCTTTCAGTGCAGTTCTTGAATGCTACAATTATGTTGACACCTTGATAAAGGGTCGCCATACATATCATATCTAGCATTTTCCACCACTCTCCCACCATTTTTGCCTACCAAATTTGCGTTGATTCCATCCCCAACCTTCACGTTTTTTTTTCCCGTCTCTGAAAGCCAACCATGAGTTTCTTTGAACAGACCAAACTACAGGGAAATGGCCTGTTTGTCACAGTGTTACCCAATGGTGGCCCGGTGGCCATGCAGTGTTGGTGCCGGCTAAACCGGGGTAATTAGCAAGAGCCAGGGTCATTCAGAAAGTTTTTGTCTATCCATACTGTGGTCAACCTATTCAATGGGCAAGACGGCAAGACCTCTGTTTCTGCTGCAGGAATGGTTGAGAAACTTCTCGTGGCCAAACTTATAGCTGAATGGATGCTCCAAGCTGGTGGATTTCAAGCTGTCATTAATTGGCTTGACGGCCAATGTTGATACATGTTGATACGGTTTAGGATGACCCAAACGGGTTCATTTGTACATAGAATGGTGTTCAATAGGTACAAGGCAAAGCCTTTGATCGGGGATTGAGAATGCAGAAGTCTTTTCGCAAGGGTCTACACTTCGAATTGAAAGGAAAACCATGGAAGATCATGGAAGTACTTTTGGTGGCAAGATTGACCAGAGAGCCCATGATCATGGCAACCCTCGCACTGGCCTTCCTTGTCTCTGCCGATCTTGTCATTAGTTTGGATGGCAAGCTCAAGGTCTCACGCGTGACCGTAAGACATCGGAAAAAGCTGGGAAAAGAAGTCCCCAAAGAATTCCTTGAGCTCAGTTGACTTGGGGCGCCCATTGCTATTTGCAGAGAAAATGTGGCCATGTCTTTGAAACCCCGAAACTTCAAGGCCAAAACTCTCACTCTTTTGTCCATATATGCCCCACAAAGGTGATTCGAGTTCTTGGGTCTCACGACATGTGTTTTTGAAACCTTGAATTTTCAATGACAAAACATGACAAGACTCAATGCAGGGTACTGGTGATAGTACAATTATTTTTGTTTTCAACTGCTTTCAATATGTTATGTTTTTTGTTTGAACGTGTTTGACTGGTTCGTGTAGCAAAGAGTTTAAATTGGTGAAACTGACCTTGAATACAATGCAACCGCGGCCACAAGCTCTCAGAGTAGCAAACTTCATGAGTCATGTTAGCCATTCAGAATTATTCAACACCACAAACACTCCAGTTTTCAGATCCAAGCGATGCTGTGTCAGCTAGTGAAATTTCACTCAGTGCTTCAGATCACAAGCCGCAAACCAACTTGGTTGAAGGATGTTGAAGGTCAACAGTTACCAGTTACCAAATGTTACCAAACAATGCAAACAGCGGTGAGAACCGAGCCTAGCTTCGTCAGTCTCTTCGAATTCGAGCGAACATGGAGGCCATTTTGTGGAAATGGAATCCATTGGATTCCTACTGAATCCTTCGTGAGAGCGAACCCAGTTGACATGTTTGACTCCAGGCGCAGTCCGCAAGTGCGACCGCGACTTCCGTTCGGTCGGGTTCCCATGTCGGTGCATGCCGTGGTTGCAACGCGGATTATTCCAAACAGCAGAAATGAGTGCTGCATCAACACCGAAGAGAACACACGACTAGATGAAGAAAAGACAAAATAAAGAAGTAAAGAACACGATGAACACGTTCAAACCAAAACACTTCACCAACTTCGAATTTTCTAAGGCGTTTGCGTCGAGAGCTGCAACTGATCCAACAGTCGCCCAACTCGCAGGCCGTGTAATTTTGCAGCGGCTGAGACCATTAGACCATATTGGACCATATTGGACCATTGTTTTATTGTGTTTTGTTCAGGTGGCTGTCAAACCTTCAAGTTCTTCCTTGCTAGAGCTGCAGCCCCAGACACGCTGGATGGCGCTGGCCTGTTAGGCACTTTTTGTTAGTAGCTTTGGTAGCAAACAAGTGGCGCAAACTGTGGAGGTGGCATTTTGCACTGCATTCCCTTCCCGCAGACACGTGGGAAACTCAAAAAGTAAAGGTTTAGAGTTTGGCCTGATTTGAATCGGATAGAATCAAACATTCGCAGCTATGAGATTCTGTGCCAAGTCCATACAGCAGCGGTTGCTACCATGGCAGGCAGGGAACTTTGCAAACCTTTGCTTAAACACTGATGAAGAAGTCAAGTTTGAGGCAGCAGAGGACAGCACAGATGATCACAGATTTCACAACATTTGCTAAGGCTGCTGTTTCCTGCCAACTACCCACATGCACCACCAACAGTGGTCATGGTCACTCCAAGCGGACGTTTGGAAGTTGGCTGCCGCCTTTGTGAAAGCCCCAGCCCTGCAGAAAACTGGGTCAAGTGTGACGTTGCGCAATCTTGATGAGAATATTTTGGCAAAACGTAGAACACACACATCCAAAGAATTGGAAGATCTTGAGAGACCGTTTGATGCTATTGATTCCTACTGATTCCTGTTTTTGATTCCTTTTGATCAGCTCTTCAAGTTCCCTAGCATGGTCAAGCTCAAGTAAGTGGAGGTCTCAGCATGACGGACTTCCATCCGGAGGCCTGACAACGTACGCAATGGAGTCTAGACATGTCTCCACTGAACATCATTTGATCACCCGTACAGACCCATGTTGCATACTGTTTGCATACCCCTTTGGCTTTGGCTGGACCTAGATTCATGATGCTTCATGATGCTTCATGCACGTTCATCTCATTTCATCTCCATCAGAGCAACCAACTTCGCTCTTCGCTGTGCCAGAGCTGGAACCCTGCGTGGTCTGTCGACACAATTCTGACTGGCCTCTTGTCGTTCTTCCTCTCTGATTCGGAGTCCGGCCTGCAACTCAGAAGTGTGGCAAGGGAGGGCTAATGCAGCTAATATTCAATTTATAGGTTTGATATGGTTTGATATGGTTTGATATGGTTTGATATGGTTTGATTCTGCACAGTGACAGTTTCATCAGGCTATGGTTCTGTCCAATCGTCAGATGAGCAGCGAAGACAGCTGGCGCGGTCGTCATGGGTGCCTTGGCCCATGGTGCAGCTGACCACCGGAAAACTTGATGAAAGCAAAGTGCTCATGATTAATCTACCAAAAAATCAGTCCCACAAAACGATCGGCATTTGACAAAGCCGGGATGTTGAGAGTTGGCAGCTGTAGCGCCTTCAGTATTCTCTGCGTGGCCTTGTCGCACAACGAGGCTCACAATGCAACAGACCCAGACTTTGTACAGCTTTTTCCGGAGCTTATGGAGCCACCTGAGAGGTGCCAAGTGGATCCGAATGTGTTTTTGCTGGCCAAGAGACAAGCGGCAAGATGGAGATTTCTTGGGTACCCAATTGAGTGACATCTCTCATTCAATGTCTTCAACATTCAAGCATTGAAGTAGCACTGGTTGATTTGGCTAGGCGGGCCTCAACTGCACAGGGAAGCAGTCAGATTCCAAGTAATCTGCAGTGCAACGAGCACTACTTCTATGTTGCACTATGCAATCTTGATCGGTTGTGAAAGACTGCGACTGACACACCATGTCACCAGGTATCGTTTCCATAACTGGATATTGCTGATCTCGTATTCCATGCTGAGGTCAAGAGCGGGCAGCACACATGCAGGTTTGGGAATCATTTGGAATCAGACTCCGCTTTGACTTCAACAGACAACAGATTATTCTATATGTATCCTCTAACCGATTCAGCAGGCTGAAGGCAAATTAGATGCATTTTGCAAGTTGCAACAGTCTGCCTATTGCCAACGCTTGATTCGGATCGACACAGAAAATACCGGTGAATCAGGTGAATGTAGGATATGTATATTATATTATATTATATACAATATATTATATATTGTTTGTTATATATTAAATATTGTATATTGTATATTATATATTATACATTATATATTATATATTATATATTATATATTATATATATTATATATATATATATTACATATGATATATTATATATTCGATATTATATATTGGATGTGACGGCAACTATAGGCAACGTATTTCTATATCTTGTTTCTCAGGCTCGGGAATGCTGGATCTGCCGGGACGTTGGCTCCGAGCCATTGATCCATCCCTGTGCTTGTCGAGGGTCGGCCCAGCCTGTTGGTAGCATTGCCTTGCACAGGATTTTCCATCAAGTGGGGATGGGTCAAAACCCTGGTACCTAGTGAACCCCAAAATAGCTGGTAAATGGATGTTCATCCCACATCATCCCACTAAAATGTATCTATAGGTATTGACCCATACCCAAGTCTTGTGGATCTTCGGGGCTTTGAGGTGTAAGTGAGACTTCAAATACTTCAATCATCTAGTTCAAGATACTTCAACAGCGAGTTCGCGCTGGATATTGCAGATGATGTGAAGATACGTGAAGATTGAATATATCCAGCATGACTCTATTCTTGTTTCTTCGGAATTGTTGGGGGCTGCTCTTTGACGGCTAGTGAAACTGTGGAGCTGCGGGAGCTGCGGAAATCTACCGAAGCCATATTGGTTCAAGAGAGCAGTGGCGGTGCACGCCCAAAAAGGCGCTGCAGCATTTCATCAAAATTTCATCCATGTTCTCAGTTCTTTGAACCTGCAAAGAGAAAAACTCAAGAGTTCAGATTCTTTCGTCCCTGCGTCCCAGATGTTCAATTGCTTTCCCATGCTACTATTTGCGTATATAATATATATATATAATAAATATAATAAATATAATAAATATAATATATATATAATATATATATATATATGATATATATATATAATATAATATAATATATATATATATATATACATATATTATACCACCAGACAAATCGAGGTCATGTTGCGTCGCCGTGCTTTGGTGCTGGCTGAAACTTGGCCCGATTTTTTGGTTCTGTCCAAATCTGTGAGAAGAGAATCCAAACCCGTGACATTTCAATATATTCAATATGAAAAGGACAGTTTACAGTTTACACCACAAATTGTAAGTTCGATACCAATTTCTTTCATCACAATTTCATTTAAAGTTGTGGATCTTGTCGGGTGATTTCCGAATTTTTCAATGTTACTGTAGTGCTGTTAGTGATGTTTTTTCTGGGCTTCTCAGAGGCCTTGCCAGCGATATTATTGCTTTCACCTGGCGTGTCCTTTGTGAACACCTATGTCGTGCAAAGAGTGCTACAAAGAAATGACCAGGCCGCTTGATGTTTCAGCGGCGTTCTACCCTTGGAGTCATGTTGAGTCCAGCTGTGGCTGTGTGCCAGGCCTTGGTTGGCAGAAATGCCAAATCAGATTGCGAAGCCTCTTGTCATGCTGTTGATGCTGTTGTGATGGACTGGAATGATCTGGCACATAGCACAGCGGACGCTCAAGAAGGACTTGAACCATTGTGAAGCAGAATCCAAGGACTTCTCCCATGGTAGCTTTTCAACAGCATCGCTAGTAGGCGGGGAAGAACTGGCTGCACCGGATGCCATGATCCAAGAGCTTTTCAGAAGGCATTCCACTCTTCATGAAAGGCACAACTCGACAATCAGACAATCATCATACAAACGAGGGATGTTGAGATGGTACTATGTCCCATGCATGAGCCACACACTGCTTTTGGGAAAGAAATCTCTCTGCTCTGGTCGAGCTTGGCAGAGTCTACAAGATTTTGCAGAGTGGTAGCCAACTAATAAGATGCCTGTGCAAGCCTGCCTTCAAAACTCCAAAGATCTAAAAGCCAGTGGCAAGAATGCCTAACCCGAGGCGGCCTTGCTGGATTTTTCCTGTCCTTCATGGTAGCAGCGGCACAGATGACTCCTGCCGCTGCTGATGCAGATGGGTCTCCTACAGGTATGGGTCTTGGTTGGTGCCGCATTAGAGGAGGATTTGCCAGAGAACACGAACTTTGCTGGAGCAATATGGATCAATATGGAGTAATCTTGTCTCAGCGCTAAAAACAAGGCTTTGCAGAATTTGCAAGAAAAGGCGGCAAAATGGATGCAGCGGCTCGGCTCAAACATGTGAAGCGCCTGAAGCCAGCCTTAGCTCATAGAGACAGATCGATCATGATCGATCTATACCTACAGAAGTGCTTGATTCTCCTGATCCAAAAAAATCCGAGCTTTTGCGAGGACGTTGGCTGTTTCTTCGTCCAATGTGGAAAGCAGACCAAGGACGGACATGAACTTGTTTCCATGATTTAAAATTTAGAAGTACGTACACTGCTGGTATACCACCCCACCCACCACCCATGCAACGAAGGAATGCTTTGCAGAAGATGGACGCTGCTTGCGACTTGTTTGCAATTGCAAAGCCTGTAGCTTCTAGGGTTTCCTGGTGAGTTCTCTATAGAAGGGTGAAGTATTTTCTTCTCATTTCTTCTCCAATTTTACATTGAGGAAGGGTGCCATGTGCTTGGCTCGCTGTCGCGGAGACTCCGATTGTGCCACCCAATGCTTTGCAGAATATGGGTGCCCAAGGCCAGTTTCGACAAATGTTATAGCAACATATAGCAACCAAGGCCACTTAATTCTGGAAATTAGTTCGACATAGTTCCACCATACTGGTTCCGTGCGGCTGCTTCTCTGTATCGACTTGGCAGGCTGGATGCGTGGCTGAACTGCACAGTCGAAAAGGAGCAATGTGTGAGTGTGCCAGCAGGCACATACGACGTTTGGATGAAAAATTTCAGACGCGCACAAGGGCTGACAATGGCTGACATGAATTGCCGGGACCATAAGGGAGATGTCCTGCAATATCTGCTGTGCAGACATATTGTATACTGCATGTATACACAATTTCACTCGCAGAACTCATCACTGTTCACTGCCTTTCGAGCGCCCAATCATATCCCTTGCTTGGCTGCTGGGTAGGATGTCAATTATGATGCATTCGGCTTCTGCACTTCACTAGTTGCAAGATCTGACTGTCATATGAAGCGTCATGGGGCCATATATGGAGCCTGTATCCGCCGTATCCGCCTGTCCTTTCTTTAAGGATGTCAAAAAGTTCTATTCGGAGAATATCCCTACGAAGCTGAAGGATTTCGACGTGCGAAAACTGGAAGGGAAGTGGTACAAAGTGCGAGGCTACAACCCGAAGTATGACTGCTATCCTTGCCAGACAAACACGTTCAAATACAATGCAGAAACGGGCAAGATGGAGACGGAAGTGAAGCTTCGAGTCGCGAATCTGGGAACGAAATTGGTTTTGTCGGATGTTTTTGATGCACTGTGATGCACTATCATTGTCATGCGTCGTCTTGAACAACTTACTGTAGCTAAGGAGGAAGAAATCTGGCGGATTCTGGGAGAATGTGTTGACAGAAAAGATGGACGTGCAAAGTCCATCTGATCGAAGCACTCTGTACCTTGAAAGGACAAAGTTTTTGCAATCATCCAGATATATTACCTTTGGATACCTTCGCGTTTCAGGGTGTTTTCTTGACAACCGCACTCATGCAGCATACCATGTGCTCAGGTTTGCAAAGGGAGAGATCTTTGGCCTATCATTCCAAGAAGAATGGTATGTGCTCGGCGCAGATGATGATTTTGTGCTGACTGCATATGTGGGCAACAACCTGCAGGACACTTTGTCACGGGGGCAATAAAGTTTACTGCAAAAGACTCAAAGTCTCAGCCGAGTAGCTCTTAGTGACGTTTGAGCTTGAGGGCTCCTAACCGGAGACTTTGCTGGGAAATTCAAGCAGAGACAGCCTTGATGTTTTCTCTTGCACATGTGCAGGACGCCTACAAAGGCCAGAGAATCCATCCACATTTATCCACATTTTTTAATGCTTTGACTTCATGCGAATTCAGTTCTTACTGTGTGAAGAGTGATTTCAGAGACAGATTTCGCGATTACTGACTGATCCATCGGAACTATTTTCTTCGCAGCTATTGATGGGCTGCCGGACAGGCAGTTTTGTGTACTCGCGAAAACCCGTGCTATCTGCCGAATCAGAAGCCAAAGCCAGGGCAATCGCAGAGAAGAACGGCACCCTGGAAATGAAATGATTTTGGTTTGATATTTGGTTTGTTTCTAGAGGGAAACTTTTGGAGGGAACAAAAATCTGATTCCAAGCAACAGAAATTGTTCGCCCTTCTTCGATTTTTACGACGTGAGAAGACTCAGGACTGGATTGGTCGTGGCTTGGAACCCATTTACTTGACACCACAGCCTGGTTTGCATTTTGCGATATTTTGCGGTTGCAAACAACCCGGCAAATGCACGGGTTGCTTGGTGACGTGTTGTTACGTGTGAAAACGAGGAAGTACTGCGTGATAGACAATGCTTGTCCTGATCAGCCACCAGTGGACTATTCATCTCCGGTGTCTATGAACCTGGATGCAGCTTGTCAAACTCGATTTTCTATGATTTTCATTTGATTTTCTTGAATTCAGTGCGGTATGTTTGCATAAATGTATTATAATATATTATAATGATTTATTATGTATTGAAGGTATTGGAATTGGAAGGCATTCTGCATGCCACAACTGCTCTCTTGGAATCCTTGGAACTGTTGCAGCTACAGCAAGTCTGTGAATGCCTGTGATACTCAGGACATGCAGGACCTCGTCGAATGGTTCGCACCAGGCTCTACGAGAGGGGGAACCGTGGCTCGGCAATATTAAGAACAGGCTTCCCCAAATTCTGTGGCTCCGCTTTTCCACCTTTTCCATGACACTATGTTTCTTCATGTCTTGATCATGTTTTGGTTCCAAGTGCGTGGCCCATGCATTTGCGGATATTTTATTTGCGGAGGTCAAGGATGAGAGCTTTAACGGAGACTACTAGACCCAATGAGAGCGGCATGTGAGGACGTGTGAAACGTCATGTCCTCATGTTGGATGAAAGCTGCGGTTTGTGTGGCCTTCGCCTGGAAAGAATCAGTCATGGACTGCAACTATCTGTGTACCAGAGAAGATATGATAGATATCAATTATATGTTTTTAAATTGTTTTTGAATTGCAATCAAAATTATTGTTTGTTTGATATTATTTGAGATTGTTTGCATTACATTTTGGGACAGATCGTTTTTAGTCTTTACAATGTCTTTACAAGTGAGAGGGGAGAGTGGGCAGTTCCACGCGAAGTTTCAATTTCAATTAAGTTTTGCAATTGGAGAATATATAACAAGAATTAAACAGATGTGTGAAATGTCTTCATACCTGGTCGCAACTAGCAGGAGCTGCAGTAGAGCAACCATTATAAACGGTATCTGTACGTATTACATACATTGTAAAAAAAATAAATGGGCGCCGTCCATGACCGAATTTTTGAATGTGTCAGGGTACGTACGTGCCTGACATTTGTTGACATCTGATACACATCCATTACATTTCAGTTTAATATTCTGTGGCTTGGGGGCATTTGAAGCCCTGCAAGTTGACAATGTGCGGCCGCGTGCGCTGAAGTACTTTCGAAGAGGCCCTGCTCAGTTACCTAGATGTAGAGATATGTAGAGTAAGTGTTTACGCAGAGGCACATTGGTCAGCAAGGCATGCGAGAACGCTGACACACGGCCAGAAGTCAATGCAAAAGAGTTTCACTGCAGCTTGCTGGTCACGAAAGGTAGCGTCAGCTACCTGAGTTCTCCGTGCTTCAGCACAAGCTTAGGGGGTATTGGGGGGCCAGCCCGTGCAATTCATGGAATTCTCGCCGTTATGTATTGGATATCAATTAT
>Ga0126342_10018633_pt1 | contig 11879 bp, 11 predicted proteins | sample Cyp1metagenome_FD_92528 | JGI IMG/M metagenome (GOLD analysis project Ga0126342, IMG submission 92528) | Coral microbial communities from Lord Howe Island, Old Settlement Bay, Australia - Cyphastrea 1 metagenome | ecosystem: Host-associated > Invertebrates > Cnidaria > Coral ... | reverse complement strand
TGCCTGAAATAAAGTCATGAACTCAAAAGGGAGGTGATTGTGAACACAGGTGGCCCCAGATGCACGGGAGGATGTGCTTCCAAATCTATACGTCCTAGGCGTGCCTAGGCTATCTATATATATATATGTTGAATATTGCCAGCAGTAACTGACGGAACGAGCACGTAAAAACAATCAGACACCGGTGGCTGCACTTTAGGCTGCAGCATGTCAAAGAACTCAGACAATATATATACTGTACTGCACATCACATGACTGGGTGTTGACATGCGGAAAAGGATACTAAAGATTGCAGGCTTGACAAACCAACATATCTAGAGGGAAGGTGCCAAGCAACTGCTGAAGATTCCCATCTGGCTTTGCTACGTTTGACACCCCTTCCGTCTCCAGAATCCAGGTTCAATGCACCACTTCTCTTGTAAAATGTTTCCATTTCTCATGCGATCATCTGAGCACTGATCCTGCCTTCCTTTCTCGCTTCTCGCGGTCCATGTCAGCTTTGGACATGTGTCCATGCACAGCACCTCGGCATATCTTGGAATATTAGCCTATATACCCGAATATACCCCATTGTCTTTGCGCGTGTTTGTGCTTTGGGAGGCATGCGATGCTACAGTGAGTGGAGTCTCAAACGCCAGCACCAAAAAGGTTTCAAAAGCCAAGGCAAACCAATGAGCATACTATGATTTTGCCACGAGCTGCTTGCAAATGGCATCCAAGGAGGTCAGCATACTATGATTTTGCCACGAGCTGCTTGCAAATGGCATCCAAGGAGGTCACAAAATCAAGCTGTTTGTAAGAAATGTTGTGAAAACACCTGAGTTTCAAGATCCAAGCTCGATCGTTCCATCCAAGTAGCCCAGTGGCGCACTGGATCCTGACTTTAAAACGCGGCAGAACAACCCTGGTGTTTAGAAGTAGCATGAAATAGCAAACTATTGCTAGCTTCAGGCCACAGAAGAGGCACAAAATGATAGGAGGGCCAATCCAAATTGATGGGTTTACAACTGCAAACCAGTCTTGAAAAAATTGAAAGCACGCAGCAACTGCGTCCTGTCTTGTACTTTGGCTCCACCTCGCTATGGTCCAAAGGCTCACTCACCGGCTCAGTATGTGGCGGGTGATCGAACCTGGATCCGATAAAACAAGCATCAAAGATTCTCAAAGAAAATTATCTAAAGCAAGATTAAGCAACTCCCCCAGAGATCAAAGAGGAGATATCGTATGTACTGCAGCGGCCAACCGCCGAACATTGTGTACCGACTGCAACCACATTCTGCTTCCACTTGGAAAGCCACAAGTTGAAGCCTATCAAAACACTCTGCCAAAGGCACCTGCAACCATTGCGACGACAGCGACCAGTACGTTGCCATTCGAAGCAAATGTTCCGCTGTTCATCTGCAGTCAGCTGTTGCATCTGCTCCTCCTGTGCCTTTCTCGCCAGAGCCTCAATGTGCTGAGCAGCACCATGCAGCACGGTCAAACTCTCTGAACAAATGAAGAAGGACAGCTTAGGACCGCGGCTATAGGGCAGCTTAACCAATCTAACCGCTTAACCGCGATATACCGCGATCGAGCCACTGCTTGTTTTTCCTGCTCTGCAGCTTCCCTGCCACTGAGAGGACTTTCCTTTGCGGAACCTTTGGCCGCTGCCTTCGTCCTTAGTTTCGAGTCGAGTTGCAGCTTTCAGCAATGCAGCCTCAGCCTGAGGCCATGACCCCACGTGGCAAGACTTCAAGAAAGTGAAATCCCGAGAAATCCACCCTTGTTTGAACAATTTTGAACACACATCACACCACTCAGTCCTGGATCAGGAACCATCCACCCGAGGGTACATTTGTTCAAACAGGCAGAGGGGTTTGCTAAGAGACTTCTGCTCGAATTATGGTACCAACAGTGAGCCCTGGCTGTCATTTGCAGAGAGCACGAGCCTGTGATTAAAAGACTGGCCCTTTGACCAATGTTCACGAAGCGGGTCCATCGGAGTCCTCCAAGCTCACGAGCCCAATCTTTGACCTTGTCCTTGAAAGACTGCGAAATGCCCAGGTTGAGTGCTCTCTGCTCTGGCGTCATGGAAGCCCTGTTGTGCTGGGGCATCGGTTCTGTTCACCCGATCATAGTTATAACCACCGCTGAGGCCCATCTCGCTCTCACCTGGAGGCATACGAATCTGCTTGTAGATGGAGCATGCAAAATAGACTGCACATGCCTGAGAAATCTCCGATCCTGCAAGGAAAATCCCGTAGGGCATAATCGATAGGAATGCCATTCGCTGGATGAAATCCATCATGACATTGAGCAATGTCATGAGCATGAAGGGGATCAGGCATTGCATCCCACCCTGACCACTGTCTGCACATATCTGGCAAATGGTCTCAGCCAAGCACTTGTAGAAGCTCCGAAGGTGTTGATCATCTTTGAGAAGGAATGTGCCCATGACAATGCTAAGAAAAATATTGAGCAACGCAAAGAAGTCAAAGGAGACGGCCCCCAGTGCAATTGCGCATACGGCCCTGCCACAAGCAAAGAAGATCATCGCAATGATGGAATATTTGAGGCGGAGGACATTTGGCTGACATTCCTCTGGCAGTGGGCCATCTGGCATGGGCACACTCGGGAGGGGAATCACCATCTTCCCCTCTCTGCCTCTCAGCCCTCAAAATGCCTGCAAAGTGTATGTTCACACCGCACAGGGCGGCGCATCCACTCTGAGCCAAAGCAAAATGACATAAATCGGTCTTGCATCCAGATTCATCCTAAGCCGATGAGTCACATGACGCAGTCCATGTATCTCATCAAGCTCAACAACACTATGATCTGATGCAATCCAAGTGACTAAGTGTGTGTGGGTGGGGCAAAAGCTGAAAAATTGTTTTGTTTGGAAATTACTTGCGGCTGGCAGTCGCTTCAGTTCCCTAAGCAGAAACATGATTTGGTTCAGTTGTGTCCCTACTTCCATGCAAAAGCCAAGTCGACTACTTAGTTTCTCAGCCGTTGCTACCTTTCTCAAGCAAGAGTCTTCGGCTTTGCCTTTGCCTTCGCAGAAGCTGCTTCACCTCACAAGGGCTAAAGTAGCGTCGCTTCCCCGAAACACCCAGCATCGTACTTCTCTTTTCCAGAAAGCAAAACGGATCATCGGAGCGTTCTATTTGTCATCTCTTATATATATATATATATTAAAAAAAAATATATAAATATATATATATATATATACATATGTGTGAGTGTGTAATATGAATGAATATGTATATTTCGTGAACTCCATCACTTGAAAGTTGAAAGTGCAATGCATCCTCTGTAGCGTCGCCAGCTGTATCATCAAACGGCCGTTGGCCCATGTTAGCCCCAGCTGTTGCGAACAAGACTCGCCTTGAGACAAGTTACCGATAGCCTCCAGCCAAGTCTCCCGATACCCATCGGGCAGCTTCCTCTCCAATGGCATATCAGGGCAGAGCTTCAGGAGAGCCACTAAGGCAGCCTGACGTCAACCACCGCTTTACCCCGCACTGTGAGAACCGTTATCATCCATCAAAAAGCAGGGAACAGCTGTGCGTCTATTGCTGCATCGAGTAGCTGAGTAGCCATCTACATGTCTACAAATTAGTAGATGGGCTCGTAACTTTGAAATAGGTTTGCTGTATTTTGCTCAGCGGGCGTTTTGAGAACTTGAGTTTAGAATGGCAGCAGAACGTCCCAAATGTGTGCTTTCCATGTCCTTCATCTTCATCTTCTCGGACTTTCTGCTCGTTTCTGTCTTTCATTCTGCTGGAATTATCCGTGTCACTGTTTGTCAGACTTTGTCATGTTGCGTCCAGAATCTGTTCCCCACCTCCTCTCTGGCTGCAAAAGGCGTCTCTGCATCTCTGTTGGCTTCGAATTCCAAGCTTTTGGCAACGTCCTTCGAAGGGTGCTGCGTTTCATCCTAAACCAATCTCCACCACTGAGGCCACTGAGGCCACTGAGGCCGCTGACTCTGAAAGCCTGCAATCTGACGTGCCAAGAAAGCACTACAGTAAACAAGACTGAACAATACTAAAAGATATACTAAACATAGTAAACAGTTAAACTGATCTGATCTTTTACACCCATCTTTTCAAGTCCAGCGTAGCCAGTCCTTGGGATCTGGCAAAACAACCTGATCGGTGCGCGACCCTCAGAAATCATCCGAAATCATCCAGCGCTGATCAGACGATAGGACCTATCCACCTTCTTCCCTCGCATACGATCTATTGATCTATTGACCATCTAGAAATCACTGTGATATTCAGTGATCCCAGCATATCATATTATATCACAAAAATCACCAAAACTGCCTTAAAGCGTCTCGTACTTGCTGCGTGTGCAGGAGTTGTCATGTTTCCCCGGTTCCAAATTCAGCGGTTTCTGTTTTCCAATATCCTTTTGTGTACCGGTCAATGATTTCCCTTTCTGCTGATGGATTACCCAAACAAATACAGTAAATACATGTAAATACAAGACACAAATGTATACGATGCATCCCTTCTTTGTGTGTTCTTGTGCATTTCTGGCATTTTCTTGCTCTGTTTCGAGCCTTAAAGCGGCAAAGGCTTCGGTCATATGACCGCACTCCTCGGAACTCCGGCTTGGGTCGTTTCTGGCCTTGGCACCACCTGGGAAGCGCAAGAAAGAGGAAAGATTGGACCCGCAATGGCCAGTGATCGCCAGGCACCGAAATCAAACGGTTTCTAATGTCTAACTGTAAATAACTGCAATATATTCAAATTATGTTATTGTGATTTCACATCATGTCAAATCTATGCAGCTTCAAATGTGTCAAATGTGTTCAGACAACACCCTGGAATGCCCTCGAACACTTGGCAATTTACCAACAGAGCTCCAGAAGTTCATCTGCAACAGTTTATTTCAGAAGAACAGGACGAAACATGGCGAGACACTCGTTCAGGATTTGTGTGGGCATTCGCTGATAGGATTTCACCACCTTGGCCAGTGAACAATTGCGAAATCCATCAAAGAATATCTCACAGGTGAAATGCAAAGACAAGAAAATGACCTCTAGCCTTCCAGCCTCATTGCACTCGCTGCCGTTCAACTGAGACTAAATGTTTGGGTGCATGGGTGCATCTTGTCACATTACATTGGAGTATTTCGGTTGCTGTTTTAATAAGTAAAAATCGCCCATATGCACGGCAAGCATCTGTGCCATCTTTCTTTTGTTCCTCGGCATGGGACCAAGGACTCTGACGAGCCGGATCCATCCGGAATCAATCAAGGCTTGGCAGGGTCTGCTAACTATTGAGAAGCAAACAGGGAAGCATTGAGCGGCGATTCAGCCAACGGTTATCCGACGGTTTCGTACAGAGCTTACCATGCCTACCTGGGCCTCCTCGCACACCTATTGACCAGAAATGACCTGGCCCATGTGTGGCTTTTGTGGCCTTAAACTTCCTGCATGTTTCAGCTGCTTTGAATTTTTGGAAGTGGCTCAATGAAGCACAAGGATTTGTGTGTGTTTGTTTGCTGATATGTGATCATATCAGTATCAGGTATATCTTTAGCATATGCGTCCCCATTGCAGCTCATTGCAGCTCATTGAATGACTCATTGCAGCTAAAGCTTCAGGAGCCTTGTCTTTGTACTCCGTGCCAGCCCCACCCCGCTTCCCCATGAGCTGTGGACTCCAGCAAGGAGCTGCGGATAACAAGTATCGACAAATGTTCACAGTTCTTAGTGCCAACCAACTTTAAAGGAAACCAATGGAAAGCAAAACCAATCCAAAACCATGGACATCACCTGGAGATCGAAGTGGACTTGGCTGCCATTATCTGCCAGTGTGTAACTGCCCCTGCGGGATCTTAAATCAATGGACGACTATCATTGTAAATGCTGGCAGGTCTTCCGTTCCCAGCCGCGACTTCGATGAGATTGCTGCAGGATATTGCAAGGTGACGCAAGGTGCTTGTGTAAGTTGCTGTATATAAGTTTCTGAAAGCTGCAAATGGCTTCCACACAAATCTCAACACATCCACTACCATTTGTCTGCTCTTGCCCTTTCAACTGCCACAAAGAAGACGCCGAGCCTCATGCGTGAAACCACTGTCATATTTACCCCAAGCAAAGATAATAAAAGGATTGGATTAGACTGGATGGGATTAGCGTTGTTCATCGGTGTTCTTTGCTGCTTTCATTATTTTCATTTACTTGTTTCATCTTTTTTCATGTAAGTGTTCATGTTTGTTCAGTTTTGTTCTTTTTTCTCTCATTTTGCTGGCAACTCAAACGGCCACAGGACTTCGACGTACCTCATGGCTCTCTGGCCTGGCTGCTGAATAGTCAGGGCACTTCAGGACACAAAAGGAGAGCCTTCCATGTTGCGGATGCTTAATTAATGTGCTTCACGATCTTCATGCGAATTCATGCATATTGATGAGGCATCAGAATTCTACGTTGGTTGGGTACTATAACCGTTCAATGGATTCAAACGTGGGTTTTCAGGTGCCAAAAGAAACCCGAACACTACGCCATCAAATGCAGCAAAATCATCAGGTCGACTGAGAAGCCTCTGGATCAATGAGATCGTGATGAGATCCCTCGAAATCCAAGAGGTCGCTTTCGGCCTGCAGGACAGCTTTCAAGTTCAAACCAGCTCGGTGCAAAATTGTTTTGCTTTGCATAGGAGGTCGATCACCTATGTCCTATGACGCAAACGACGCAAAAGATCCAAACCCGCCTGGGCTTCTGGTGGGTGAAACGGAGCTGCCTGGGCATCTGAAACCTGCCAGTAGTTCAAGAGTCAAGAGTGTTCAAGAAGAGTGCAGAAAATCAGAAACAAGATAACAAGGAGCGCTCGGAGGCGCTGGGGAGTGGCAACTTCCAATGACTTGGCCAAATCTTCGTCTTCTTCATCTTCTCTAAACCCAGATTTGGATGACCTGACTGTATCTAACGAATGCGAGTCAGATTGGCTAATCAAGTCACAAAGAAGCGCGTCTGCGACAGTACTATCCAATGACCGATCATGCAAGGGACAATGGGCACTGAGGGAGGAATGTAGTCTCCCGTGGATGGTCGGTACTCATCTTCTTCTTCGTCCATCTGCATCTGCGCCTCCTCCTTTGTTGGCCAGGAGATCCAAGAAATAAGGTCATCCTTTCACATGTATAAATGCGGTGCTCAAGCTATATCTCCAGGCAGGGAAACCAAACAAATTCAATCTGATGGTCGTGTTGAAGTCAAGGTCATACAAGCAAGAGCCAGACTTGCAATCCAACATGATTTAAGTATATTTAAGTGCACTTCTGAATCCTTTGAAATGTCATGGAATGTCCAGACCCTCCGCTACCCCCGAGTTCCGCTACTATGGCCCAATTTATATAATGCCGTTTAAAAAGTTCAAATCAAAGAGGAAAGATGGGCCAAGGAATGCCAAGGATACAGTATATTAAGTATTGCCTGCCATCTCCTACTCAACTGGTCTCTCGATGTCTCTCGATGTGTCCCGGACCTCGTAGGGGTCCTCTGCCACCTCCGGCTCATCCATGCCCATGCCCTCCAGCTCCAAGCCAGAGACATGCCGCGAGTGAGTCTCAAACAGACCCTGCCGGCCAAAGCTGTGGACATCAAAATTATTCAAATGATAACAACTTTATACAACTTTCACATCACACATATCCACAATGGAGCGAGTTAACAGTTAGATTCGATAGTCCAAGAGGCAGATGAGATTTCAGTGGCATCTGGCTGCCCCCTCTTATCTGTTGGCTCAACAGTGCAATGCACCATCGACATCACAAAACATTCACAAGCTAGATTCAAACATGGCACGACATTATACGACGTTACTAGGTATGTATATGTATGTGTATATATATACATATATATATATATATATATCTCTCTCTCTCTTGATATTGTATGACAAAGTAGTACGTACAGAATTCGTACAGTAACATTCCTTCTCTGATCTTCCCTGCCCCTCTTGCCTTCACGCCCTGGATGATTGCCCCAGCGCCGTTGAGCACACCACCTACAGCTGTGCCCAATACATCGCCAAAGGTAACGTCCTTGGCAACGTTCACAGAACCGTCGGGCAGCTTTGTGTCCTGACGCGCCACAAATGACACAAAATAACACAAAATCAAAGGAAGGCGCTCTATTGAGACAAATAGATAGATCATGATTGCATCATATTGCGCCGATACCTTATCAATCGTTGCGCTACCATGTGCCCATGTTCTCGTGTCAAGAGCTTGCACAACTTGCACACTTGATTTAAGCAACTAACATCAATGGCATGTTCCACGTTCCTTTTTTTCCCCCTTGTTTCCCTGCGTGGACAATTTTGGAGTTTTTCCCAGTGCCCTATATAGTGCTGCCCTGCCTCAGGTGGCTCGTAATTTCCAAAGCCAACAATGCGACGAGAAAGCTCTTTGTACTCCTTGCAGTGGTTGTAGGTTGCACATGTTGGGAAAGCATGAAAATGCATGAGCATCACGACGACATCTTCAATCTGGCAGTGAAAAATGGAAATCTGATTTCTGCACATGTCACCCGGTCAGCAGTATCTTCTCTCTTCATCTCTCTTCTATCCTTTTTTGATCCCGCAGGCTGGCTAGTTGATCTAGTTGTAGAGATCACAACTGAGAACGGGCTCCTGGTGATAAAACTCGTTCGTCTCCAAGACCTCCCTTGCTCCTTCAGCAGCCTCTCGCACCAGGCGGTAAGGCTCCTTGGAATCAGGCCACAAGGCAGCGACGAATTCGAGATAAAATGATATAAAATCATTGAAAATGTAATGCAACAACCCAGTAACCCCAAGACTCTACGATCGGATCGAGTCTGCCCCCTCGGTCGAAACAAGGCACGTCGCCGAACATGGGCGATGGGGGGCCGGTGAAAACGCAAGCTTCTTGGATTGAACCCAGGCCATCAGGCTGACTCAGGAAGGCCTGCTGAAAGGGCGGAATCCTGGCAATAACTGAAGCTTTCGATATCGTTCAATGCATTTCAGTCAGCATGATTCATCTAGAATCTATGTTGCTTTCAGATACCATTGAGCTAGGACATCCTTTAATATCAAGAGCCTTGCAGTCTCACCGTTGAGTGTATTGAGTCATTTCAGTCAAAGAATGTAGAAGGAACGAAAGTAGAAAAAGTGAGGCAGGAGACAGTGTCGGACTGTCACGCAAGTTGATGAAAGTTGTCTCCTGTAGGCCAGCGTCTTGATCACAAAGAGTGCTTTGAGTTTGACGTGGGCATGGTCACCATTGACGCAATCGATCAAGTACTGAGCCAGCGCGGGAATCTCTGATGGACAGGCGTTCGACACATTCTGCACCTTATCGTGGCGTTGGGCAATGTCACGTTTTTGCAAAACGAACGTTGAAGATGTTGAAGAGCATTAGTGAATATTAGTGAATATTAGTGCATTAGCAATGCATTAGCATCATTAGTGCCCTCGTTGGGCTGGAGTCTGAGAGTCCAGTTGGATCCAGTTGGTCAGCAAGCTGCTCTCGTCGGTTTGTTTCTTTGATTTTCTTTGTTTCGTTATGTTTCGTTGTTTGGTGGCATTGTGATGCATTGTGTAAGACATGAGATCTTCGAGTTCAAGCCACCCCTGAAGCTTACCTCTGTGAGTCACGCCCAGTCAAAGCACCCACATCCAATCGCATATTCCATGAGCCGGGAAACAATGTCATTAAACAAATAGCCCGGCGTCGGCGTATTGTCCCTGTTCGTTGCTCTGTATATGTCGCTCCACTCAATGGCAGCCTGAAAGGAAACAAAGGCCAAACAACTGGATGGAAGCAAATGCGGAAGAATGGACGTGTACGTCTACGAGTATGTGTGCATGCTGCGTGTGCGCATGGAATCACAGTATACTCGCCAAATTTACTAATTAAGGCCCCTTGGCAGAAACGGGCTCTGTCACAATTAGGGCTCCGCACCATGCACTACGGCCTCAGAAACCAGTATCATCACGTGAAGTCAGGAGGGCCGTTCTCATCTGACTCACTTTTGAGTCCACATTGAACTTTGGTCTTTGCTGAAGCGTGGCGAAGGGCTGATAAGGAGTTGACAAAGCTAGGTTACAACAAGGCACTTTTCAAATATAGTGTCCAAATTCCTACCTACACTGACGAGTGCAACGTCTCTCGTCCCACACCTTGGCATCTGTCCACATGGCGCTTTCAGCTTGGCTGCGGTAAGGTTCAGCTCATGCACTAAGAACTTTCCACCATAACCCGCACCACACATTTGGATACATTTGGTCCATGAGTCCATGAGCCACAAACAGCGATTGCAAAACAGAGACACTCATCTGCGCACGGGAAAATTCCGGCCGCATTGCCCCATTAAACGCCACCCCCATTCTTGTCAGTTTTTAAGGTGACTCCTCGGTCATACTCCAACACCAGCAAATGGCAACCTAGTACTGTGGCTATATCTAGTTGTTAACAGCCATCACCGAGTGGGCCATGCAAACACAGTGGCCTGCAGTGCAGACTGCAAAAGACTCAGCAATGCTTTTGCGACGAGGAATCCCATGCATTGCCTACCGCTATCTATAGATACAGATACGGACAGATTATTTTGTCTGAACACTGGTCTTAGACTGATGAAATATATAACTATGGAACACTGCTAATATGTGTTTGCACTCTTCAGGCGACGGCTGGTGCCTTTTTTCCAGGTGAAAGCATGGTTCGAGGGTGACGAGAACCATGACAACCTCTCAAGAATAATGAGTACGGAAGGAAGCAAGTCCACAAACATGCACACATTGCCCAATATGTATGAAGGCAGTTGTCTTAATTCAATGTGGAACGATTGTGATCATACATAACAAGTGCTTTTCTTGCCGGGCCATCCAAGGGTTTGCCCTTCATTGACTTCCTTATGGATTGAAGAAACGAGGCGGAAAATGATGGAGTCTTCCACCCAAAAAAAAAAAAACATCACGTATGCCGCGTACGCCTTAGTTCATCTTCAGGTTGACCTCAACCCCTCTAAGCCGCAAGAATTGCAGCATCCGCGCATCGGCAGGTGATGGTGTGCAATGATACCTCACGCAAGACGGAACCTAACGAAGCAGGGACTCTTCAAGAGAACTGCCAGGAGAAGATTGGAATATCAGTGCCCTTCCGTAGTTTCTCTTCCTCCTTCCCGAGTCTTTTAAATTTCTTCCAGGGACAATACGATTCCATGCGCTATTATTTGATTATCATCATGCTATCCATACAGTCGTCATGGACTCTTCCACAGCGGCCCCAACGCCTTCGTACTACTCGCGCTTCCTTCGCTTTGGCACAGAGCAAATCTTTGTAGGCTTTCGGCGCCAAAACTGCGGGCACTGATAGTGGACGATGTGGGTCCTCACACGTCCAGCAACCCAAGCGAAGAACGGAATGGACCCGGACAATACAGAAGCTTGAACATCTTGAATCTTGAACTTGTATTCATCGAAACAAAGACAAGCAGGATTGCATGAGCAGTCGGTTTCTGAAGCCTTGCGGGAGTGCAAACATGTGTGGAATATTAGCATGTATTGCATTAGTTTAACTGCGCCCATAATAAATAAATATTATATATATATATACATATATATATATATTATGTATATATATATATATATATATATGTGTGTGTGTATGTGTATATATATGTGTGCGTGTGTGTGTGTGTTTAAAAAAATGTCTAGGAGACGGCGTACGTTCACGAATAGTTACAGTATATGTGCACATATGTGTATATATCTATATATATATTATATTATATACAAACTTTCGAACAACATGGAAGATCCACCAAGAACAAGAGTTCGCAGTTTGATCAAATCAGCTATTCAATTTCGACAACTACCACTACCGCCAAGTCCTAGACCACTGATACTGCCTCTA
>Ga0126342_10018632_pt1 | contig 11880 bp, 10 predicted proteins | sample Cyp1metagenome_FD_92528 | JGI IMG/M metagenome (GOLD analysis project Ga0126342, IMG submission 92528) | Coral microbial communities from Lord Howe Island, Old Settlement Bay, Australia - Cyphastrea 1 metagenome | ecosystem: Host-associated > Invertebrates > Cnidaria > Coral ... | reverse complement strand
GTTTTTTAAAGGGGATCAATTAAAAGTCAAATTGGCCAAACTGAAATTTTCGGAAATTGGAGATGGATGCCTGTTTTTAGTATTAGGGGGACGTTTAGTATTAGGAGGAAGGGATTATACATATATATATATATACATATATATATAATGAGATCAGCCTCACATTGCTGACCAACAACCCGTGGACCCGCTTTGGAGCCGAGGATTTTCATGCGACAAATCTACAGCTCCTTGGAAAAAAAGAATGGGTATTGGAGGGCGAGCCCCGCAAAAGTGGTTGAATAAAAAACTAAATTTAATGGCAACTATATTCAGCTGAGGTTCTTCCCGCACCACAGGTGTTTTTTCACCGGGAAAACCGAATCACTTTAGAGCCAGCATGCAATCAAAGCATGAACATATGTATGCTTTCGATATCAGTGGTGTTAACTTTCGCCATGTTTATGACATTTGCAGCTGTGCATCTTAATGTTTCTTTCACATTGCGCTTCGGTACATCCCTGTAAGGTAGACTTTTAGTCCAACAAATGATCAATTCCGCTATCACTAGAGCAGTCATCTGCATCTGAGAACTGCAGACCTTCATCGGGCTGAACAACCGCTTCGCCCTTCCTCGGTTGAGGCACGATCACAGAGCCAACTGGCGATTGCACTTGCACTTGCGACATCGACATGGCTGCAGGGCAACTGGATTGCATTTCGCAAACGTCTCACAATCTTAGTCATTACAGTTAACCAAAAATAAACACTTGCTGGGTTGGCAAATGAAAACCAAGAGGCAGGTACTCTTTCATCAACTTGCCAACAGTGAGCCCCAGGCCAACTGGATAGGCTGCAGTTTTGGTTAAATGCTTTCCACCCGCCTTGGGGGGTAGCGGGCGGTATCTTTGAGTTGCATATATGGGAATGTCTCAGAATAGGGGTGCCATAACTGAATGCCCCAAGCCCCTCTTTTCCAACTAAAACAAATGAGCTTGGGGCATTCCTATTTTGAGATGTTCCCATATATATATATATTTTTTTCATATATATATATTTATTTATTTATAAACCAAGAAAAAGAAACTCATCCACCGAACTATGGGATGAGGTAGGTATCAAGTAAACAACAATTTTGGAATTAGATTTGGGCAATTCATGACAGTTCTGGGTGGGTTGAAGCCGACACTCTGTCGATCCTTGAACTGGGTGCAGCCACATGTTGCTGCAATCCACTAAAAGAATTTCCCCTAAAGTATTGGCAGCAAAATGGATCAAAATTGGGATTGCGTTCTTCTACTTTGGTGCGTCAACCCCAAATCCCAAAGTTTTAAGAGGCCGACTATGTCTTTGTGGTGGAGATATATTTCTTGGAAATCACAACATACACCCGGCAGGGAGCTGGGGAAGCCTACATGCTTATCATAAAGCTAACTTAGAACCCATTGGGGAAATACGAGTTAGAAAGTTTGGGGCCATTGCTGGTTCGTCGTCTGGGAAACCCGAATACGGAAGCCAAGCCACTACTTTAGGAGCACCTGTTCTCTTGCACCTGTACTTGCGCACGATCTCAATGTTGAAGTGGCTCTTGAGCCGGGCCAGCCTTTCCCTGGCAGCTCAAGAATCTCCCACGTATATACAAAAATAAAAATAATTGTATATAATTGTATATAATTGTATATAGGGATCCCCTAACTATAGGTGCCCACTACATGTATGTATAGTTATTTATATGTAATATCTATTTTTTGGTGTTTGTATTTATTTTGGCTTTAGTGGTATAAGTTTCTAGGCTCTAGAGAAACTATCTTTACCAAAGAAAACGGGGGATGGGACAGATCGAACCAAGCGGTTTGTACACTAAAGGGGTGGACATCCATTTTCCAGCTATTTTGATCATGGACGTAATGGGAAAGAAAATGAAAGTTCTAATAGCAGGTTTCTTCCAACACCCCACCTTCGGGCCGGGTCAAGCGAAGTACCCAGCTGCAAGATCCATGGGCAGGTCGTATACAGTGTAACCCGTTTCCTGGATGTGGCTTTGGGACCATTGAGTCAAACTACGGCATTTTGTAGACTTACAACACTGCCAATCCCTGAAAGCCATCTATTTGTTTTATCCACAGAAATCAGGTTTCAGAGTGCTGAAACTGACACGATATAGACGAATCAAACTAGCTACCAATATGTGCATCTAAGATTCTCTGAATGCGCCCCGTAAGAGCCCAACGGGACTGAAACGGAAAGAGCCCCATGTCGGGCCAGCATTGCCTCCCAAAGTCACGAGCTTGAGAGGGTCCAATCTATTCAGGGTTTACTCAACAATCATTCTGTACCAGCGGGGAACTTGTTTAAATCAGATTCGATTAGCAAATCCACATGTATAAATACATTGGAAAAATCCCACCACAAGTTTCCACCTCTAGTATTGCAGGGCTTGGACATGTCTAAAAATTGGTTTCCGAAACAATCCCGAAACGGAAGCCTAAAATGTCTAAAGAACTGGTCCAAAGAAATCCATCCCTGGGTTATTGAATTTAATGGGACAGATTCAATACCGTAGACATATAGATACACAATGATATACAAGTATAAGTTGCAGGAACGTCCTCCATCATTATATCATTGGAGAGATAGATAAAGATAGAATCATGTATATATATATGCAACATGGATATAGGTATCAAATGCGTACAAATAAAAAAAATGTCTATTCCCAAAAGGTTAAAGCAGGTAACCTAGAGGCAGATACGCGCGCGCTCTTACAAATCTGCTTTACCGAAGCCGAATAGATGCACCCTGCGGTTGGGGCTCAAATGTTCAAAGGCATGAAAACCTTTTAAGGAACAAAGGGACTATCCTTTCCTCGTACCTCAGACGGAGGAGACCCAGATATGTGTATATATATATATATTTAATTTATATATATGTATATATATATATGTATGTATATATATATATATGTAAAGAGATAGATAGATATGAAGATATATATATATATACATATAGATATGAATATGTATAGATAAATTGATTTCTAGATTTCCAGAGATAGGATATTGAATATTGATATAGACAGAGAGATTTAAGATATAGATGAAGATAGCTAGTTAGAGAGTTAGATACATGGATAGATGGAAAGGTTGGTAGATGGACAGACAAATAGATGGATAGATGGACAGCTGGATAGATGGGTAGATGGATAGATGGACAGATGCATAGATAGATCGATCGAGAGACAGATGGTTAGACAGCTAAACACAAATAGATGGCAGTGCCAAATTTCCTTCTGGTGGGGCCTCCAAAACGGACCCCCCCAAGTCATGTCCCCAGGGTCCAAAAACGTGGGTTTTCCTGTCTCTCTCGAAGACTTCGTGGGGTCCGTGCGTGTCGGCCAAACCAACAGGAAATTTGCTAGATGGCAGGGCGTGAAGCAGCACCCTTTCTTCGCACCCTTTGGATGGATGGATGGATGGATAGATCTTAAAAAACACTTGAACTTTTTCCTTGGGTTTGCACCGCGCGCGCGCCAGAAATACTTCAAAACCAGGCTCCTTTTGGCGTTTGAAGTTCAGCTACTCGCTGAGTAAGAGATAGATAGATGGACACGCAAAAAAAATATTGGTACATACAGATCGGCAGATAGATCAGTAGATGGGTGGATGGATGTATGGATGGGATATAGATATAGGTTTGGATGCGATATAGCTTAGATAGGTATAGATTCAGATACAATAGATCATAGATATACAGATTGATGGATCGATGGATTGATGGATAGGTAGATAGATAGAAACATAGGCGGATTGATAGATCAATAAATACATCGTAAATAGATAAATAAAAACATATATATATATACAGACAAAGATACATAGATATATAGACATATAGTTACATATATATATATAGATAGATAGATAGATAGATAGGGGATGTTTCAAAACATGTTGGAACAACTCCCTCACAACCAACACACGGAGGCACCTCGAATGGTTTGTAAGCCCAAACCAAACTGGACATGGGATTCTCAATGACATAGTGGCAGTTTTTCTTCCGAAGGTACTCACATCTCAGAAGCAGTTGACCATGGAATGTATGGAAACAGTTCGACTACATAGATCATCAACCCTAAACCATTTAAGATCGGGCAGCCAAGGGGCATGTAGAGACATCGCCTGATGAGGCGATTGGCCTTTCTCACTTTCCTCCACTTCCTGGATCCTGCTGAGGCCATGTGGGCTGAACAGGATTGAAAGGGGCACTCCAACATCATGCAATTTATAACATGACACTTGACTTAGGAACCATTTGGGGATGTCTTTTAAAAAGTGGGTGCCCAACGGGAAAATTACAACGCTGTGGGCGTTCCTATTTTGAGACATTAATGTGTAAAACTTGAGACAGCGAATTGTTGTTGAAGCTCGAAACCATTTCATATATAAGCCAGTCCTCTCACCCGGGTCAATGAACGACCTGTCGTAGCTCGAGACAACCACACCCATGTGCTACATGGTGGTGCGCACCACCAGATCCCATTCTGGCGCAATGTGCGCACCTGGGTGCTTTCAAGAAATAACAAAGTGCCATTAGATTGAATGGCGATCGCTGTGCCCAAAAGAACCCTGTGATATTGGGAGTTTCCCTGAAAGGTTTTGTTCCAAAATTCCATCCAACTGGTCAAGAACCTATTCGGAAAAAAATGAGTTCCTATATTCAGATCAGGTTCGATTGATTTTAATCCAGCTCTTTTCTTTTTAACCATCAAGTGAAGATAACTTCATGCAGCCCAGGGGCTCCAGCCAGAATGGCCATGAACCCAAGAGCACTTAAGATGTCGAAGGACTCATTGTAGCGGACCTTGTTTCTTGCTACGCTGGGAATTATTTTCATCTTCCAAACTTTTTTGGGGTAGCATTTGTATACCATCAGCATACACGAGATGGGGAACCAAAAACAAATCCCAATTGGTGGTGACCGACATTGCACTCTAATTGTCATTGTTTGTTGTTCTTTTTTCTGGGCAGGATAGGCTGGACACTGCAATCAAACCAAGTGGCATCCCTGCGGTTTGCCCTGAACCCCCAGTGGCGAACTCCGCTGGTCAGGGCGCCATCACCAGCGCAGTCTTCTTGGAAATCAGTGAGGCCCTCTGGACCAACTTCACCGAACGCATTCAACAAAACTATGAGAAATGGTGCCAGTTGTGAGTATTTCATCTCACAAGGTGGCACCTAATAAATTAATGTTGATGGAGTTTCGAGCACAAAGGCTACAAGTGTGGGAACTGAAGGTTGACAAGTCTTCTGCAAGGAATCATTACCCCCTAAACATCCGAAGACATAAAATGCCCTGCTGCTGCACGGGAAAAATATCATTATTTGGGAAAGGTGAATCAACCCAAGAAATAGAAATATTCCGCTTGGTGGTATTGGGGGTTCAATGCGGGAGTGCATGAACATTGTTTCCACGAAAAAAATGATAGCCCAGTCAGGCCCCCATCCAAGGCTAAAATAGATATCTTTTCAGGGCTATAGTTTCGACATCCCAACATGGTAAAAATAATAATTCCTCACTCAGGGTTGAAATAGGCACCCCCAGCGAAGGCAATAAGAATATTGAAAATAGTCACATAATAAAGTATCACCATTCATAACCCCATCCATGACTATAATTTAATCCCAGGTAACTCCATTCAGGGCTATGGTGTGGGTACCCCATTCATGGCCATGTAATCGGTATATCACCAGTGACAGCTGTAAGAGGCTACCCCCACATTATTCACCGCAATAGCGCCTCCTCTGCCCGGGTTGGCACATGGTCGGGGCGGCGCCGCTTTGAAGGCACCTTACCATCCAAACAAAAAAATGTATTTTCCAGACATGAAGGCTAGTAAATAGGACACAATACTGCAACCCTTCTTTCCGAATCCACCTTAAACTGATGGACTTGTTTCATACCCAAGCGAAAGGAATCACATGTTGATTGTCCAATAAATTCAAGTTTGAAATCAACAAGTTCGACATTGGCTGAATCCAAAAAAACGCCACCCCATTCCCACCATCGAAACTGTAAGAACGCAAATGTTTGAAAACATGAATTCAGAATCGCATTTTGTTTCCTTGCGCGCACACAAGCTTCTGTTCGTTGAACTGCGACCTGGGTTTGAAAGATTTCACTCCCAACCTCAGCCATGAGCTATCACCCAAAATAATCAGAATGAAGGTAGCGCAAAGCACTACATCTGAACCCCATAACTTCCAGCACGTAGCGCGGAGCACTACATCGGAAACCAACAGCAAAATAATTGCAAGGCTATACCTTTGCAACCCCCGGCTCAATAGCGACGCCTCTTGCGTTCGCTCTCGCCAAACGTTGAAACAATTGCTTCCCGCTCTGAGCTCTCCATCCATTCTTTCATGATTTCTCTGTATGCCTTTCCCTCGGCCTTGTTAGCTTTCACAAACTGCGCAAGAGCCTTTTGCAAAGGGCCCTGGGTACCTTTGGCCTTCTGACATCCCTTTCCATTGGCTTTACACGATTTGGATTTGGGGGCTGGCTTCTTCCCCGGCTTCTTCCCTGGCTTTGCATCTGGCTTGGCTGACTTGTTTTTTTTCTGTTCAGCTTTTTCGGTTGTCTTATCCTTGCGAGCCTGCTGCTCAAGTTTTTTCTGTGCGATGAGCTGGGCTTTTTTCAATGGTTGCAGCACTTTCTCTGGGGTCTCTTCAGGGACATCAAACCCTAAGATACTCACCTTTGGGGGTGTCTCCACATCGGGGTCCTTTGGCGGACAGGCTGACGTGGGCAAACCCTCCCGTGCTTGCTCTTCCCACTCCTGCATGGATGCGCTATGCCACATAGCAGTCCAAATCCTCTCCAAGTCTTCCCCTGGCAAGCTAGCCATGTAGTCATTCAGCTCCTCCTGCAAGGGGTAAAGTCGAAACCAACTATACACCCAAGCAACATAACAACTTGAAGTCACACATGTTTCTAATAAACGTATGTCCATACGCCCATACGGGAATAAAGTAACAAATGTTGTGGGTTCTATCCTCTATTGGGTGTGTAGACTTTCTGCGTGTGTGTGTGTGTGTTGCGCGCTACTTAGATGGGTGTTTTTTTTTTGCGTGTAGACGTACATGCGCCTGAGAATGCATGTCGGAAAATATTATATACACATGTATTTGTATGTGACGGAGGCCCGTCTCTCCTGAGCACTTTTGGTCGGCTCCATGTCCTGCCCCGCAGGACGAAGATCACAGCACATGGCACGAACGCCAACATAGCTCAACAACATGCATTTGTGGTCTGGGATAAAATGCCCTGCGCCAAAAGAGATACTGCGGCATTCTTCAAATGTCACATAACCAAAAAAAAGGTAACTTGAACTAAACTCATGATGTCCTCAAGGCCAGCAAAGCTGTCATGGTCAACTTTGGCAGAATCCTGCATGTGTTTTGAAACAATTTTTTATACCCCAAAACTCTTTTCAAATATTTTTGCAACTGTTTGCCTTTCAGCCTTAAATAGTTCTTCTACTTGAGGCAGCTCATAAAGAATGCGGATCATTTTCATATGTTTGCTCGCACTTAAAGAGAAGCGTGCTGGAACCCTAATAGCCTCGCAGCTATAGGAGCCAGGCCAATCGGCAAATGAGCCCTTCTCCTACACGCACAGCAAGACAAATCCTAATAACATGAAAATCAGCTCCAAATTCTTCGGATGGTCGGTTCAGGCATGTTTAAGCTAAACCAAATTGTCAATGTACATGCACACATACAGACACACACAGATTCGCATTTTTTGGAAATCACTCAGCCTCTTCCCACTCCATGCCACCACCATGCCCTTCGTACTCAAGTAGATCCTCATGCCCAAGACCCAACTTGAAAACCTGGATGAATTTGAACGGCTTCAATCTCAGAGGCATGAAAGTTTTTATTCAATGTACATTGTTGTCAAACATTAAAACGCATGCCCCATAGGTAGGGGTCAACAGATAGACAAAAAAGTTGTCAAATATGCATCCTCGCCTCCCCGGCAGACTTGCCCGATTGAATGGCAGATTGGTCCTGGCAATCACGACAAACATCCCAAGACTGATGCAAATTCCAAATAGAAAACAAAACCCAAAATAAACGACCGACACACCCAGCCAACGTCTAGAAACTAGGCCGACGAAGGGTCCAGAAGTGGAATTTCCGTAGATATATGCATGCCCTTTCAAACTCCAAAACCCCTGTGTCTCCTCCCACTCTTCGGCATCATAAAACTCTTCGGCCTCCCAGCAATCTTCATCTGCCAGTTCCTTCGACAGACAGCAACCTTAAGTTTTGATAATGAAAAATGTTGCAAACAGGAGCTCACATCACAACTGGAAACTTAATTCCTCCTCCCATTCGTCGTCTTGATAGTCATAGTAAGTCTCCTATGCTCAGCTGAAACTATGGAACCCCCACTGAGGCCACCAAACGTTCAAATAAAAAATGATATGCAATAGATGACTTGTAACCAATTGCAACGCATTAGGCATAAGCCGAGAAATACGAAGAACATCAACACCTGCGAACCAAACTTGTCCTGGTCCCAGTTCGGCTCACAATCTGCAACGGCACGGTCCTGCCCAGGCAACAACTTTAGGGGCTAAGTAGACTTGACAGGTTTACTCTAACGAATAGGTAGCGCACATAGGCATTACAAAAAGTACCTCCTCCAGGTCGGTGTCAAGATTGTGGCCAGCTGGGGCATCCTCGTCTTGTAGCCAATGTTTAAGAACCCAGGAAAATGAAAATGTCAAAACACCCTGTGAACTTCAAACACCCAAGGCAAGACTTGACTAACACCCTGCCACCTTCAAAGTCTCACAAGCATCTTCAAAGTCAGGAGCCTGTCGAACTCTGTGAGTTTTTGAAAGTTGGAGATGTCATGACACGCACGCAAGTTTGAAATGGTTTGAAAGCAATGCAACAATCTGTTCAATTTGGAGTACATATGACATGAGTCACCCTAGCCTTTCCAGCGTACTGGCCCACCAAGTGAATGATGTCGAATATGTTCATTGTCGACAACTCAGGACACAATTTGAAAACAAGGCACATGGTTGAATGACTGGTTCCATGACGCATCCCCTTGGAAACCGACCTCCTTCCAGGTAGGCCCCACCAGCCAATCAAGGTTCTCTTCAACCTGTCACGGCCGTTTGTCTTTGTTTTCAATAAATCCAAAAATCACCCAATCAACGAGATCGACCTCTCGGCCAGGTTCAACATTGTCTTCACAAGGTTCCTGGGGCAGGTTCTAAAAGAAAATGGTGGATCTTCCTAGCCTCTGCGTGCACTTTTACAGACACATGCAGGGTTCAACCAACGAGACATGCAAAGCAAAGGGCACCTCAGCATTTGAAGCGTGTAGAGGCACCTGCCACCAACAGCAAGTGCGGGTCTTGAATCAAAGAACACCCCAGCAAAGATGATCAAGGTCAAAACGGAACCAATACACAGCGTACACAACACAGAAAAACTTTCCACGAGGCCATCGTTATCATGTCCACACTAATCTTCAACATCATGCAACACACAATAGCTTTGAGCGACCTATACACACCCAAAAAAAATCAGCCTCAGACTCACCAGGTTTATTTTGTTGATTCTGCGCAAATTCATGAACAAAAACCGTCAAAAACCTAAATCTATAAATATGTCAACCTGTATACATACATGCCACATGTTTATTTAACAATGGACACACATGATGTGTATATATGGGTGTGTTTGTATCTGCCATAAGGTTTGAGTAGAAGTTTCCCAAACAAGTTTCTTGGCCTCAGGGCCAGCGACGCAGGGCTTCTCAAGTTCCACGGCCTGGGCAGTTGACTTTCATAAGCATAAGACCCATCAAAAACTATAATCCCATCCCCTTAACTTAAAATGTCACCCTGGAAAATAATCTTGTTTGCAGTATGTTAGAATCTAATCAGTTTGGGGACCATGTGGGGGTCTCTAATGAAAGGAAGAAGGGATTCACTTGCAGGCCCTTGTCAAATTTTGAATGTCATTTTCGCTACACGCCATCAAAAAAATCTCGTCATAAGAACCCACTGCAGATTTAAATCAAAATGAACCCACCTCGCGTTGAGACGGCAATTTTCGGAACTGCCGTGGGCGGCTGAGAGCTGTCACCTTGCAGCATTGCGAGGTTTATAATTACATCAAACATATATTGAACACATTTTTTGAAAATAAGAGATGCTGTGATGTCATTTTTCTCAATGAGATAACTACCATAACCCAAAGGGACTGAAGTTGAACCCGATATCCCGAGACAGCCTCCGACTTTGACGGCAGGCTGTTGGCAGCGCCAGTGCCATCCACCTGGACAAGATACTTGGCACTTCGTTGGGAAACAGGTCCTGGGGAGATAAATGGAATTCAATTTTATTGCCACCTGGTTCTTCTCAAAGAAATTGAAAAGTGACTCTTTGCCAAATGAAATTTGCCTGCAATGTTCATGTATGACATTAAGGGTTGGGGCCCGGCCTCAGCCACTTTTCCCATCCTCTTGGCTTGACGTGCTACTTTGCGCAGCAGTGACCCTTGAGCCTGTATGAACTCCCCCATTGACTGGTACTTTGGGTCAATATGCAATTGATAGGGTAACATCCTAATGAGGCGTCGAAGGGCAGACTGGCACAACCGGTCTGTGTAGATGCGGCCTTCAAGGGACGATAAGAAACTGAAAGACCTTCGCCATTTCCTTTTTCTCAAATTGCAACCATTTGGAATGATGACCATTCTTTTTTGGACATCATCCAAATTCAACCTTTGGTGAAGCTCTTTTGCCAACCACTTGGATCTTTGAGCCCGAAGGGCCCTTTGCAGGGCCATTCTCCCTTGACCATGTGGCGCCTGTTTGCCCATTGCTCTAATCAAAAGAATGTGTTGGATGGTTGAAAAAACGGATCAAGATAACAAAAAGATGTTTGAATGTTACAAATGTTGGCAGGTGTGTTGATTATGAGGCCCTCAAAATTATGTCTTATGTGAGATGTTTCATTGTTTTTATCCGACTTCACGGTTTGACCGTCAGAGCCACTGCATATAAGGAAGAATGTTGAAGTTGGTTTTGCAAATAAATCCAACTGCATGGACTCAATTCGACAGCCCCACTGCCGATGCTGAGGATTGCACTTCACTGACATCAGCCATGAAGCGACGAAAGCATGGTGCAGCGCTGCTCCATGAGTTGGCCAGCGGTTCCGAAAAAAAAACAACAAACGAATCCCTGACCAGTATACCTGTTCAAAACCCCTATGCAAGCCATTACAGGTAATCATTTGATTATATATGTTTTGGGTGGTTTGAAGATGCAGTTCATCATCTAAAGCTGCTCATTTATTGGGGTTCCAAGTCGGCCATGTGCGGCCATCAAACCAGATTGGACGGCTCGAGCTATCCTATTTTTTGTGTGAATATAAAAAGCACCATTGGCCAACATAGCTCCTGGGTGGCAGAGGGACAGCGGGCAGCGATCGCAGCTCTGGAAAAAATGTGCCTGAACACCGCTACTCAGGCAAGGTGATTTCCAAAATCGGATTTTAAGACTCCATTTTTTCACGTTTTGGGTGCAAATAACCACAGGCAATGTGGATACATCTTGGAATTCTCAGGGCTAAACACTATCAGTACGTACCAGTCTTTGTCGTCATAGAGGGGAACAATTAAACTTAAATATAAAGAAGGAACCAACAAAGTTATTGTAACACTAATTAAGTCTTGCTTCGCCTTGGCCTGTCCGAGGTTGCACAAAGCCATGATAGGGGACGACCCTATACCGATAACCCATTTGTGATACCTGCTGGAATTTGAAATCCTCACAACCGATAGGGGACGACCCTAATTTGTG